>JAABUZ0100004310.1_pt1 | contig 19780 bp, 19 predicted proteins | sample 5562091 | NCBI WGS metagenome assembly JAABUZ01 (sample SAMN12813069, study PRJNA571459) | rock metagenome | isolation source: Antarctica rocks | place: Antarctica: Victoria Land, Linnaeus Terrace sud | collected 2015-12-21 | reverse complement strand
GCGACGCAACGTACGGAACGCTTCTCGACAAGGCTGCAACCCCGGGTGTCGACTTCAGCGCCTACGCGTGGCCCAACGTCGACAAGCAAAACGTGAAGCAGCGCGCGCCGAATACAGGACGGACTTCGACACGAGGTGGAATGCGTGATCCATGCTTCGAGTGACGTAGCGTGCCCGAACTTCCCGACGTTGAGGCGTACGTTACGGCACTGCGGCCGCGCATCGTCGGCGAGCCGCTCGAACGTATTCGCCTACGCGGCGGAGGGTTCGTGTTGCGCACGTTGGAGCCGCCGATCGCGCAAGCCGCGGGTCGCGTCGTGCGCGAAGTACGGCGCCTCGGCAAACGCATCTGCCTCGGCCTGGACAACGACCTCTGGCTCGTCATCCACCTGATGATTGCCGGGCGTCTTCATTGGCGATTGCCGGCGGCAACACTCGGCAACCGTAACGATCTTACGTCGTTCGATTTCCCCGCCGGAACGCTCGTGCTCACCGAAGCCGGCAGCAAACGCCGTGCCTCGCTCCATGTGGTGGCCGGTGAGCCGGCACTCCTTGCGATGGACCCGGGTGGCATCGACGTCTTTACCGCCGATCTCGCGTCGTTTCGGCACGCATTGTTCGCCGAGAACCAAACGATCAAACGCGCTTTGACCGATCCGCACCTTCTCAGCGGCATCGGTAACGCCTACGCCGACGAAATTCTGCACGCCGCGCAGCTCTCGCCGCTCGCGCTGACGCATAAACTCACGGCAGAGCAGTGGGAGCGCCTGTTCGCGGCGACGCGCTCCACGCTACAGCTCTGGGTCGATCGCTTGCGCGACGAAGCGAAAGACAGATTTCCAACCAAAGTTACGGCGTTTCGTAAGGACATGGCCGTACACGGCAAATTTGGCGAGCCGTGTCCGCTTTGCGGCGCGCCGGTGCAACGCATCCGCTACGCGGACAATGAGACCAACTATTGCGCCGGCTGCCAGACCGGCGGAAAGCTGCTCTCCGACCGCAGCCTATCTCGGCTACTGGGCGCCGACGCGCCGCGCACGCTCGGAGACCTCGAAAAGCGCAGCCGACGACCATCGCCCTAAACACGGGTTAGATCGCCGGCCGTAACGGCTGCGAGACGTTCACGCGCTGACGTCGCGAACGCCGGACCTACGAGCGCACTGCCGACGGCGCCGCACTCACCGAACGGATGCGGTTCCGGCGACCGGTACTCGCAGCGCCGGGGCCACGCGTGTGCCGAGTAATTCGATCGCGGTCATGAGCTTCGCATGCGGCAACGACGCGACGCTCATCTGAAACTGAAGCCGCGCGATCCCGCCCAGCGCCGCACTCTGCGCGCGAATCTTTTCGACGACTTCCTCCGGGTTGCCGACGAGCAGCGCGCCTTTCGGACTGCGCAAAGCGTCGAATTGCGCGCGCGTCACGGGCGGCCAGCCGCGTTCCGCACCGATCTTCGTGAACGCGGCGGCATAGCCGGGGAAAAAATCGGCGATAGCTGCGTCGGTCGTCTCCGCCACATAACCGAGGGCGTGCACGCCGACCCGCAGCTGCTCCGGCGCATGCCCGGCGCGCCGTCCGTACTCCCGATAGATATCGACCAAAGGCCGAAAGCGATGCGTCTCACCGCCGATGATCGCGACCATCAGCGGTAGACCCAGAGTGCCCGCCCGTGCGAACGACTCCGGCGTTCCGCCAGCGCCGAGCCAGACCGGCATGGGCTGCTGCAACGGCCGCGGGTAGACGCCTCGATCGACGAGCGCCGCCCGATGTTTGCCCGACCAGGTGACCCGTTCGCTCGCGCGTATCGCGAGGAGCAGATCCAGCTTTTCGGCGAAAAGCGAATCGTAATCTTCGAGGCGCAGCCCGAAAAGCGGAAACGCCTCGATGAAGGAACCGCGGCCCGCGACGATTTCCGCCCGGCCCTGCGAGAGCAGATCGAGCGTCGCAAAATGCTCGAAGACGCGCACGGGATCCGCCGCGCTCAACACCGTCACGGCACTCGTCAAGCGGATTCGCGCCGTTCGCGCGGCCGCCGCCGCCAGAATAACCGTCGGTGCCGCATCCAAGAAGTCGCTGCGATGATGCTCGCCGATACCGAATGCGTCGAGCCCAACGCGATCGGCCTGCACGATTTCTTCGATCAAGTCGTGCAGATGTTGCGCGGGGCTCGTGTTGCCGGAGATGCCGTCATCGTGAGGCAGGGCCGCGAAGCTATCGACACCGACTTGCATTCCAACGTGTTCCGTACGGTTCCGCGATACTCCGCGCACTCATCGACGCATCAGGCCGGCGCGATCGACGATCGCCGATGACCTGATCCACGGTTAGCATGAGTCGATCACTGTAGGATCGCGAGCCGCTCCGCCCGCGGGTTCAGCGCTCGGAGCGACCCGTCGATTAAGCCGACGAGTGCGACGCCATTTCCCTCGAGAATGTTGGCGATCCAGGCGTCGCGTCGTTCGGGTGGCGTGCCGAACGCAAGTACCGGCTCGGCACCCGCGACTTCGGCTTCGTAGCGAACGCGGTAATCGAAGAGCTGCCCCATGCCGTAGCGCATGCGATCCACGGCGCGGGCTGGGTTGGCGAGCGACTTTGCCTCGACGAGGACGCGTTGTTTCCCGATCTTTGCGTACAGATCGATGTTGTTGTTGAAGAACCAGCAGCCGCCGCGCGCTTCAACGAGTTGGCTGATGTGCCGTAAGACGCGCTGATGGTCGGCGCGAGCGCGCTCTTGTAGCGCGGCGCTCTCCGCGAGGTTCGGCATCGCGCCGCCTTGCCAAACGTAGCCCGTACCGTCCGGAATGACTGCGGCCGTCCGCAGTGCGTCCTTTGGTGCCAGGCTGAGCGGGCTGACGAGCCCATCGAGCAGATCGTCGACCGTTGGGAGCGTCTCGATGTCGCCGAGCGTTACACCTCCCGCAATGAGCAAGCGATGGTAATCGTAGGTCGAGAGTTCGCGCACTGCTGCCTGGAACTGCGGCGATGCGGCCGTTCCCGTTTCCGTCCAAACGGCATTGCGCACGGGAACAGGGGCTGAGAACTTCCGATAGCCTTTGATGTCGACGAACCGGAGCGAGGCGTCGACGGGATCGGCGTAGGGAACGCCGAGCCGCCCGAAGCCGAAATACGTTCCGGCGTCGGGTGCATGTGATCCCTTTGCCGGCCGGTAGTAGACGAAATGATCGTCGGGCACGACCCGCTTGAAGTAAACGCGCGGGTAGTGATAGATCACGCCCTCAACGTCGCGGTATCTCGGATTCGGCTCGTCCGCGATCGAACGCTGACTCAAAACGACCGGCATCGGTTTGGACTACGTTCCGAAGACGAACGAACCCGCCTTCGCCGCGCGTATATTCCTGCAGGCGCGATCGAATGGATCGACGCCCATGCCCTGAGCGGACCATGTCGCGGACCGCCGCGCTTGCAGATCGCTGCCCAGCCGCCAACCCATGCCGCCTTGGCAATGTGCCCGCACGTGTTAGCAGGTGTGAGGCTGAGGTTGCACCTTGGCGGCATCGGCGGTCGCCGCTCCACGAAAGTGAAGAGCATCGCAGCGCGCGCCAACGGACTCAAAGGCGGTCGGCCGCGCGTGAAGGCACGTGGCGACTAACGCGCGTTAGTCGCCGCGGTACACCCGCGACGCGTGCGCGCCGGTTTTCCGACTCGTGCCGGATTGCCGGCTGACGCGGACGCGGTGTTCGGTATCGTTTATGACGTAACCGGACATCAATCCTAACGCGCGTGGTCGGTCCTATGAGTTTCCGAAAAACTTTCCGAGTACGCGCCGACATATTCACGTCCGCGACGCGAATTCGCCCGTCGTCGCCCTCCTTCGCGAGGCCGCCGATGCGATGCCCAAGGGCGTCGTCGAGTGGACGACCCCCGCTTCTTTCGCGGAAGCCGCACGCGTCGGCTAGACGGTCAGGTCAGATTGTGGCGGCGTGCCTGATGCTGCACGAGATTCTCGTAGCCGAACGCGGTTTGCCGATGATGATCAACATGAGCAGCCCTGACTCGCTGACAGAACGGGAGCGCGCGGCACTCCTCAGTTCCTCGGTTACGGAAATCCGGAAGCCAACTTCGTCTTCGTTGGTATGGAAGAAGGGCTAACCGAAACGGCAGACTTCCCGCTCGTGCAACAGCTCCGCGAACGTGCGGCACTGGACCCGATCGTCGACCTGCTCGGCTGCAACTACATCCTGGTAAGTACTTGACCGGGGATCGACCGCCGCTCCAGCGCACCTGGGCGCCACTCGTCGCGATTATGCTGTCCGTCCGCGATGCGCCGGCCGACAATGGTGCAGTTCGGGCCTACCAACGCGATCGGCTCGGCCGGTCCGACGGCGAATCGCTTCTGCTCGAGCTTATGCCTCTTCCGGCACGCAGTATCGCGCATTGGGCGCCATATGACTTGCTTTTTGAAAATTTTCCCAACCGCGTAGCGTATTTCGACACGCTATTAGCCGGGTCGTATCGCAGCGATTCAGCGCACGATCGCATATGGGCCCAAGCTAGTGGTCCTCTACGGGTCGGGCTATTGGCCGTCTTACCGTCGCATATTCCCGTCGATCATGACGTGGCAGCGTAGCGACATATTCGAGTACGCACGCGTCGGGAACACCGGAGTGATACTCATGCCACACCCCGTCGCTCGCTCGATGAATGGGCGGCGCGACATCGTCACGCCGTAATTAATGCTCGGCGATCACGTTTCGGGCGAGTTCGCATTTAGCTGTCGCGTCGTCGCCAACCAAAGATCGTTGACGATCCGCGTAAGCGTTTCGTGACACGAAAGCCTCTCCACGAGCTCTCTCGGAAAGACCGCGCCACCATCGCGCGCACCGGCGATCGCACCGACGATCGACGCGATCGTGTCGGTATCTCCGCCCGACGCCGCCGCACGGCCGATCGCCTCGAGCGGGTCGCTGTAACGAAGCGCGATCGCGTGCGCTGCGGCCACCGTTTCCCAACCGCTCATCGCCACATCGCGTAGCCCGCCGGGCAGCGCGTCACCGGTTTCGTCGAGACAACGATGCGCCGAATGCCAAGCTGCGATGAATTCCAAGTCGTCGATGCCGCTCGGCACATCACGCGAAGCCGGCACGCCCGCAACCGCATCGTACACGAGAACCGCCACGGCTTGCGCCGCAGCGATCGCGGCCGGATGCCCATGCGTAATGCGGGCTTGCAGCGCCGCAACCCGTAAGATGGCTTCTCGCGACTCGAGGAAGCCGATCGGATGGACGCATCGCTGCTCCGTTGCCGCCGTCCGCTGGCCCGCCGCTCGTGGCCGGATCGCAGCCTTCTCTCAGGCGCGTTAAAGCACGCATCGTGGCGCCGCCCGGGCCGCCCGTCCAAAACATCTCCAAAATCTCGCCCGACCCGCGCTCGAGATCTTCGAGAAAGCGGTGCGCGAGCGCATCTGCGGTCGGCTCCTGTTGACTGATGATGACCCGGGCGACGCTGAGTGCCATCGCCGTATCGTCGGTCGGACGCCCCGCCGCGCGGGGATAGAGCAGCGAGCCGCGCATCGACGGCTCGAAGCCGCGCACGACGCTGCCACCGAGATGCTTCTCGATCGCCGCGCTCGAGACGAACTCGAACGCAGCACCATCGCATCGCCGATCGCGGCGCCGAACATGCACCCTGGACCTTCTTGAAGGACGGACGCCTACGATCGGGCGAGCGGCCGGGCATCCTACGGTAAGAACGCCGTCTGCACGTCACGATTGCCATGAAGAATTCGTACGATCTCAACCTGGTTCAATCGGATGCGATAGAACACCACGTATCCTTGTATGGCCAGAAGCGCGCCCTACCGGCTTCGGGAAATGATTCCAATACGCGAAGTCGTTCGAGTATGACGTCGACCGTACTTTGCGCCGCTTCGATGCTATCGCCGCGATAAAGTCTTCAATATCTTGGAGGTCCGCCAGCGCCTTGACCGACAGTATCATTTGCGAGAAGTAGGCGACGCTCTTCGTTCGCTGATTTTCTTGCGCGCCTTTTCGAGCGACAGGCCTTCGCCGCGATCCAACGACTCAATTCCCACTTTGACGGCGGCCCGTAACGCGCGCAACCTTTCGTGTTCGTATTGTTGAAGAAGTCGCAGGCCTTCTCGCACGACCTCGCTCGCCGACGAATAGCCTCCGGAAGACACTTTCTCCGCAACGTAGGCGTCGAGGGGATCAGGCAGTGAGATGCTGAGCGTCTTCATCGTTACATCGTACTACAAACCGCAAGAAATCACAATAATTGTGTGTTTTTAAAACCGCTGGCGACCGCTGGGGGATGGTCGGTCGTCACGGCAGGCGGCGTCCAGTGAGTAGGAAGTGGAAGTACGCGCCGAGCGACGTTTCGCTGTAGCCGTGGATGAAGAGAAAGTTGCGCAGTGGCATTTAACTCGCGAGCGTTTCGGTTGCGAGTTCGCGTTTGTCCGCGTCGGTCAATGAATCGAGCGGCACGGAGCGCAGGCCGATGTCGACGAGCACGCGTTTGAACCCCTCGCTCTTGGAAGCCGCCACCGCCAACTGCTGAATCTTTTCGATCGCGGTGATAATGGCGCTGATCGATCCGGCGATTTTTCCGGCAAGGACGAAGCCCGCCACGATCTCGACCCCGGTGATGAAGCGCGTGCCCTGATCTGCGTCCACGGTGGCGTACTCGACGATGTCGCGCGCGCCGTCCAGGTGTTGCTGCAGACCCGAAGCCGCGGCCGCGGTATCGGCGCCGTCGGGCAATTCGAAGTGGAGCGTGAGTTCTGCCATGAACGTGGCCTCCTTAACGCGTTCGGCGGCCCAGAACCGAGAGAAAGAATGGGGCCCAGTAATACGCTTGACGGCGGTCGGGAAAGTTCGCTCGATACGCCAGAATGGCCGTTTGCAACGCGATGTCCGGATCGTTGCCGCGCGCCAGCTCGGTATGCACCGCGGTCATCAACCATGTCGCCGCCGTGTCGTTGGCGACCCATAACGAACCGAGCACGGCACGTGCGCCGGCGCTTGCGAATGCCGCCTGCAAACCGAAAAGGTCGTCGCCGCCGAGTTCGCTCATCCAACGTCCGGCGATCGGGCGTTGGCCCGAGAAGCACGCGCTGAGGACGACCAGCCGCGCGTTGAGGTGCAAGCCGGAGATTTCCAAGCCGTCCATGACGGCGTCACGAAAAAAGAGCTTTGCCTCCATCGGCTGCTCGCTCGCAGCATTAAGACCGTGCGATGCGAAGTGCAACGTGCCGAACGACGTAAGTTCGCCGCTCGCATCGAGCGCAAGCAACGCCGCTTTCGTATCGTTCCGGTCGAGCAAGGCGGTCACCGCCGTCCCGGCGCCTTCGTACGTTCGGGTGATCGCGGCGAGTTCGTTTTGCGGGCCCGCAAGGGTGTCGATCGCCTGGCCCTCATACGTATAGTCGTATTCGTTCGTACCCGCCACGAGCACGCCGGGGCAGGGTTCCGATTCCGGACCCACCAGCAGCGCCGAAAGATTCGGTGCGTAGCTCACTGCGAAGCGCTCGATGACGACGTCGCCGTCCCACGCGAGTGCATGAAAGGGTATCTGGTGCAGCACGCGATGTTGCGAAACGACGAGGCGGCTCTTTTTTGCCGCGAACGCACGAATGGATTCCGGTATGAGCTTCACCGACAACGTCGCGAGCTTGCGGTCGAGCGCCTTGTTCAACGTGCGGAGCGCAGCCGTCGCCGCAGCGAGCCGATCGAGATCCGCCCGCTCCTCATCGGTAAACGCGCTGCTCTCGACGACGATGCCGGCCGTGTCGACCGCGCACACGAGCAGCGTTGCCGCAGACAGCCAGTAATACGTGATGAGTGCTTCGTCGCCGCGCAGGGCCGCCTGCAGTTTTATTAGTGAAAAATTCGCGCCGGCGCGTTGCCCCGAGGTTCGCTCGATCGTCAGCAGCTCCCATATGCGCCGACGCTTCGCCGCGGATTCTTCGTTACCGGGCGTGACATCCAACTTTTGCGTGATGGCGCGAAATCGTTGCTCGAGGTCCGTACGATCGAGAAACGGCACTGTGGTCCCGGCGCGCGTGAGCGCCAGCGATCGTGCCTTCGAGAGATCCATCCGCTCGAGCATCGCCTCGTATGCCCCGGTTATCCATGCCGCCCACACGCCAATCGCATAAAGCTTGGCCCGGGTCGCGAAGAACGAACTCTCAAGATACGGACTGCTGATGCTGTAGCGATCGCGCTCCACTTCCGCAATGGCGGCGCCCGCGGTGTCGAAGACCTGCGTAACGTTACCGAGCACCGATTGCGCGACGGCGAGGTGCGTCAGCACGTCCACAAAAATCGCGCGCTCGTGCGCATCTCGGGTACACGGTTGATTCGCGGCGGTTTCGGGGAACAATTCGAGGCGCGTCTCGTCGAGCAGTGATGCCGCCGCTGCGGCCTCTTTGCGTTCGATCAGCATGTCCGAGCGCAGGTTCGCGAATGCGGCGATGAGCCGACGGATGCCCAGCGCACGCGTGCGTGCTTGCGCCTGTTCGGCGCGTGCCAGCAGATCGTCTAGCGGGGCGCCGGCGGAACTTGCCGCCGTTCGCTGCTCGGAAATCGCAGCCAGCTCCACCGCTAACGCGTTACCGTCGGTGAACACGCCGGTGTCGCCCGTGCTCGTGCGCACCGCGGCCGGAACGACGGTCATTTCCGCCCAGAGTTCGTCCAGTTCGCGTAACTGCGCCGCCGACTCAACGGCCATGTTTGTCACGAGCGCGCCGAGCGCGGTTACCTGCATGAATGCGACATCCGGCTCCGAGCGGAGCGTGGCGACGGCGGAGCGTGCGCGTAAGATGACGGCGTACGCCTGTACGATTGCCGACAGGCGGCGAATGAAATCGTTACGCGCGAGCTCCGGCGGCACCGTCGTTATCCAGGCGGCGAATGCGTCGTCGATCTGGCCGTCGGCGGGATCGACGTAACCGGCGCCGGCAAGCGCTTGGGCCGCTTCAACAGCCACCTCGTTCGCTCCGAACAGATCGCCGCCGTCGAGACGTCGCTGCAGGAGGGCGACGAGCGCGTCGACGCGCTCCAAACCCTGCGGATCATCGATGAGCGCCGTAACGCTTGCGATGACGGCCGCGTCGACGTTCCCGGTTTGCGCAATTATCATCGCCTCGAGGCGTTTGACCGCCGCCCGCGCGTAGTCGTCGAGATTCGCCTCGGCGTACGCGCGAGCGGTTTCGAGATACCACGGTCGTGCCGCTTCACCGTCGTGAAGTGCCTCGAAGGTTCGCGCGACCCACTCCATCGTTTGCGCGCACATATCGCGCGCATGCGGAAGGCTGCGGTTCCCCGAATCCGATCGTGCGATCAGTTGACGGTAGTCCGCGACGACTGCGATCAGTCCCTCGGCGGCCTCACGCGCCGGTGCGCCGCCCGCCGTACGCGATATGAACGGCGCGGCCCGATCGAACAGCGTGGTGACATCGGCGCCGAGTTCGACCTCGGCGGGCGTGTACACGTCGCCCGTTGGCGGCAGCGCTCGCAACGTGTCGATATCCATGTGAAACCACGCGAGGTTGCGAAAGCGTTGCGCCTCGGGCGTTCCGGTCGCAACGTAGATTTCGGCCAAGCGCAGCCACTCGGCGGGGTCGGTGATCGGTTGTAATTCGGCGGCTTGCACGCGCGCAACGTAGACGAGGTTGAACGTGTCGCGAAAGAGCGCGTAGGCGGCGTCGTCGAGTGAAGCGATGTGCGCGGCGAAGGTGACTCGCGCCGCGTCGAGATCGGATTGGCCGGCGAGCGCACGGATCGCGAGCCAATGCGGAACGCGCATAGCGCGCGGATCGCCGGTGGCAAGCCGCGCGCGAAACACAGACCACACATCGTGCTGCACGCTCCTGCCTTCGCCGGGGACAGCGACACAACACGGCGAGGAGGCGGGAGGCCGCCGCCCAGGCGTTTTGTGTAAGTCGAAGCGTCCGTCGGGGCGTGTTCGCGACGAATGGCTTTAGCGATAATCGCTGGTCTCTATAATATGATTTATCGAACCATGGTATAATACACGAGAGGTTCATGATACTTTGGGAACGTTCGTCCGCCGTCATTGGAAGTCCACGATCGCAGGGATTGACGTGCCCCGCCGAGACCGGCTCGGCGGGGCATACGACGCGTTCGTGCCTGATCGACTCATCGGTCGGCAAATATACCTCACTGGGCCGACGGCCGCGGACGTCGCCGATGCCGAAACCGCGATTCGGCAACTCGACCTTCAGGCCCAATCGCTAACGAACACGGAGATCCTCGCTCGTCTTCTTTTGCGTGCCGAGTCGGTAGCATCGTCGCATATCGAGGGGCTCGAGATTTCCCCGCAACGCCTGCTTCGCGCGTCGCTCGAAACGGACGAGGGTCGGCCGCTCCAAGACGAACGAGTGCGCGAAGTTCTCGGCAATATCGACGCCATGGCCTTTGCGGTGCAAACTGGTGGCGAGATTACTGTCGACCATCTGCTCGAAGTGCACCGGCGATTGTTGGAACGTACGAGATCGAAAGAACACGCTGGCCGCATTCGCGTCGAACAAAACTGGATCGGGGGCAGCGATTATAATCCACTTTCGGCAAGATTCATTCCACCTCCACCGGAATTTATTCGCGACCTACTCAATGATTTATGCGAATTCTCCAACCTCGACATGCTGCCCGCCGTCGCACAAGCGGCGATCGCTCATGCGCAATTTGAGACCATTCACCCATTCGCCGATGGCAACGGCCGAACGGGAAGAACGCTCATATACATGATCCTCCGGCGACGGGGTCTCGCAGTAAAAACCACGCCGCCCATCTCGTTGATTCTCGCTACGCGAACCGAAGGCTACGTTTCATCATTGAACGCAACGCGTGTCGCGAGTACGCCGCCACCATCAGCAGCGATGAACGCGCTCGACGCATGGATCGCGTTCTTCGCCGTGGCTGCTAAACGTGCGTGCGCCGATGCGATGTCCTTTGAAACTCGCGTGGAAGACATTACGGCGTCATGGAAAGTTCGCGTCGGACCGGTGCGATCGGATTCGTCCGTTCTCGCTCTACTCTCGATCCTTCCCGAAATGCCGGTTCTGAGTGTTCGGTCGGCCGCAGAGAGACTTCATCGGACGTTCGCCGCCGTGAATGAAGCCATGTCCGTGCTGGACGCGGTCGGCATCTTGACGCAGAGCGCAACGATGCGGCGTAACCGGGTCTTCGAAGCGCGCGAGCTCGTCGATGCATTTACGATGCTCGAACGACGACTCGCAAGCCCGGCAGGAGATACCAAGGTGTCGAAGCCCGAACGCAAAGTCCCAGTTCGTCCGAGGCGCAAGTTCGCAAAAGCGGACCCGCCAGGAGGCGCCTAACGAGTGCGCGCTTCGGCCGGAGGCGGCAGATCGCAAGTTGATCGATGCGGAGTTCGCTAAAGAACGTCGCACGGAGCTTTTGCGTCCGGCATGCATGCGTGACGCGGCCGAAAATCGGCATCGATCGCAGCATCGCGCCATTCTAATGCCTTTAGGGCCGCGGTGCCCATAAAAATTACTATCGCGCCAAAAAGCGATGCGTCAGCAGCACGAATAGATCTGGCCCGTCCACCAACATCGCAGAGAAACGGCGTGTCCCGTCGCTCGAGCGATAGCGGATTAAGACGCCTCGAACGCTGCCGCAGGTGCGACAGCTGGCCGCGTCGCGAACCCAGATGTTGGCCGGAGCATACCGAACGGCAAGGGTGGTGATATGGATCGTACGGAAGCAGTGATGCAGAGTCCAGCGGCGACCGGTGTCGTCGATTCGTTGTGCAAATGCGATATCGTCATGAAGGGCGGCGTGACGAGCGGTATCGTGTATCCGCCGGCCGTTCGTGAACTTGCCGAGGCGTTCCGATTCGTTAATATCGGCGGTACGTCCGCGGGTGCGATCGCCGCGTCGCTCACGGCGGCGGCAGAGTATCGCCGGCAGCGCGACGGGAGTCTGGCGGGTTTCGATCGCCTCGCGCGCGTGCCGTACGACCTCGCGCAGGACCGCGCGCTGATCGGACTCTTCGCTCCCAATCGTTCGACGCAGCTCATCTTCGAGTTTGCGATGTCGTTCGTCAACGCAACGTCGCTCGGCGAACGCGTCCGGCAAATCGTCACGCTCCCGTTCGTGGGTTCGCAACGTGCGGTCTCGTGGACGATCGCCACGCTGGGGATTGCGCTCGCGGCAGCCGAGCTCGTCGCGACGCCGGCTTCGTGGCTCGGCGCCGCGGCCACCGTCGCGCTAGCCTTCGCTATCGGGGGCGCCGTCGGCATGTTGCTGACGCTTCGCCATGCGCTCGCGACGCTCGTTACGAACAACTATGGCCTGGCGAGCGGCATCGACGCAACCGGCAAGAACTCGTTCTACTACGAGCGGAATGTTCTCGAGACGTCGTCTTTCGTGAAGATGATCGATTGATTCTCAAGGGCGAATTCCAGACGCGAGAGTCCGAGGCTGACGCCATGCCGACCTCTGCTAGGTGCTGACTTTCATGGCCCTGGCGCTTCAACCAGATGGACAATGCCGGCGGCAATTGAGCGTCGACGAGAAAGCGCATTAAGCGCTACGCAATACCGGGTGATCGCTTTGCCGAGCCGCGTACTCCAATGCAGCGGTGATGTCGCCAGCTTCGAGTCGCGGAAAGTCGGTCAATACCTCTTCTCGTGAAGCACCTGCGGCAAGGAGCTCCAGCACGTCTGTTACGCGAATGCGCAATCCGCGGAGAGTCGGCCGGCCCGCCGCAGATTTGACCGTCTACGGTAATCCGATGCAATTCGCTCATGTAGGCTCCTATCCGATGTTAACCTCGAGTGTCCACGAGGTGCTTCTTGCCAGGATTCAGACGCTGACGTTTCTCGATGGGCCCGAGAAGGTCCGCGCTTACCGATCGGTTGCGTGACATCGACCGGCAGCGACCGACCGCCATGCGCAGGACGAGCACTGCCCGCCCCAAATCGTTTCGAGCATCCCGAGCGGCTTGCCGAAAGTAAATACGTGGGTTTCTCACCGTAACGTCGATGGAGTCCATCCTGCCGGCCATTCGACGGAGATTGCTGCCGCGTAGTAACGGTCGATCTCGTCGTCTTGTATGAGAAGTGCCGAAGCGAAGGTACGCGGCAACTCAGCGCGTTGCGGGCCGCATTCGTCTGCGCGAGCTTCTGCATAAACGACTCTGTCGGCAAGCGGTCGGACTTGGCCAAGTTGCACGCTCCACATGCCAACACGAGGTCCCAGCTCGGATTCGAGAGTAAGAAACTCCACGGAATCACATGATCGACGTGCGTCGCCAGGTTCGCGGCGAGGTCGCGTTCGCAATAAAAACATCGATTACCGTCGAACCGTTGAAGAAGCCGGACGTAGGCGGTCAACCGCTCTCGTCTCACGCCGTCGCGCTCGACTCCCTCGATCACCAGTGGCGCGAGGCCATTGCGACGCTCGAGGAACCGTGCCCACCAGAGATTTGGCCGATAACGCGACGGTCGCGGACAGCTCGACGGTCACGTCGATCCGCTCCCGATACTTTTGATAAAGCCGATGACGTCGCGCGATGCGTACTCGGGGGGCAGTACGCGCTGCCTCGGCATCCCGCTCGATCTCAGCCATCGAGTTCGTTGACCGAGGACGTCGGCTTCACTGTGCCGCCAAGAAAACGGAATTGGTTAGACGCCGGCAACTCAGGCACGACGGCTATTGCCCTGCAGCACGTTGACTTAAGCCGAGTGCCTCTGTATTTTTGGTCGTCCACCCTTCGCCCCGTTTGCTTGCGCGGCAGCGGTTTTCGCGGCGGTTTTCACACGGCCGGCGCGCCGCTGCTGCACCTCTACGCCGAATGCGCTTCGAATGAGCGCAGGCACGGAAAGATCGACGTTAAGCTCTCGCTGCTTAAGCGATCCGCCGGTTGTATGGAGCTCTATCGCCGCCAACTGCGCTTTCGTCGCATGGGCGGTCGTCATCTCGATTGCCGCGTCGTAACGCTTCAACGCGCCGGCGCATCTCTTGAAACGACCGGACGCCGTTCGCCGTCTCGAAGGTCTCCCACGCGATCGCGATCGGCATCTCCGTCCAGTATGAGAAGAAGCCGAAGCCGCCGATCCGGTCGGAGCCAAGAATTTTAAAGACGTACGGCGTGCCCGGCAACTGCGCGGCACGTGTCGGACGCGGTTGCCAGAAGTTGACCTCCGACGCTCCGTTCGCCGCGAGCGTCGCTAGCCAGTCCGGATCGGTAACCGCAAAGATCGCGTTCACTGCTGCAGGCGTCGGCAGACCTCTCCGACCTGCGCGTCGGTATAAGGAAGCGTGAACGATGCGCCTCGCGGTTCGAAGGACGTAACGGCAGGCGCCCTAGTCACCGTGAGTTCTTCGCCGTGACTAGGCGCGCACCGGGCCACAAGTCTCGATCGCGCCCTGTAGCCGAGCTACGAGCCGCCGCGCGAGACAATCGCCGCCGACCGGAGCTTACGCGGATTGCCGCCGACGACACTGCGCAGCGGTCGCGCCCTGTAAAGCAACTCGGCGAGGGCGACGACTTGGCCGCGCCGTCTCCGCGAAAGTTTTCGAGCTCGTCTCGTGGATCGAAAAGCATGTGCGCGACGTCGCCCGCGCGCGAGAGGTTTACGAGGCTGGACGCAGTGCTCGTCGGCAATCACTGGGCCGGATCGCCTCGCGGCTGTCCTTCTAATAAATTGACGGATCAGCTCAATAGCTTGAAAGGTTATGCGTAAATAACGGCTCTCGCTCTCCAGCTTGTGCGCCGAGCCTAACGACTTCGAGAAGGACGGCATGTCGTCACGACCGCCCCTCACGTCGCTTAGGCAATCCGGCTTTTCTAACGCGTGAAACTCCCTAAAGCGTTAGAATTTCGGAAACGCACAAACCCGATGCGATCGCATCACCAGAGCCAATAGGGACTGGCCGTAGACAGAATGGACTTCGACGCGAAGTGGAATGCGCGACTGATGAACACCATAGAGGGTTAAGCCGGATTCGCCGGATGAGCGCGCAAGAAGCGCTGCGCAAATTGCCTTAAAACCGCTATACTTATTGCATGACTTACATCCTGGGCGAGCGATTTTGTGCCGAACGCGGTGGGTGAAACGTCCGACGGCATTCTGAGGCTCGATTTCGACCGCCGGGTGATGATGGAATTCCGTGGCTCGGTCGTTACGTCCGATGCCGGTCTGCTCGCCTACCGCGAACTCGATGATGCGCTTGGATTGAGCGACCTCGCAGGCGACGCTCGCGACGCCTGAGCCCATGATGGACTGGTCCCTCACGAGCTTACGCGAGAAGCTGATTAAGATCGGCGCAAAGGTTGTCAGCCACGGCCGTTACACCGCCTTCCAGATGGCGGAGGTCGCGATCCCGCGGAATCTCTTTGTCGCGATTCTGCAGTTAATCGCCGGCTTACGGTCGCCTCCGGCATGCGTGGCGACGTGAACCGGGCTTTTTCTCGCGGCGGCCAAACGACGAGAGATCTGCGCCCCGACGAGCGCTGAAGCGCCGTTCTCGCCGCCAGATCGCACCGAAATCTGCTTCTCGGGCCGAAACGCGCTGCGCCCAAAAGCCCCGTCGCGCCGTTGGGGCTGGGAAGAGCCTTTCGCGTCGAATCCCCAAGTCATATGGAGAATCCCGCCTAATCATAGACACAGAGGGTGGCGAGAGTCGCGCAGCAGAAAGTCGAACGCGCTACCTTCTCAGCAGAAGGGAACTCTAAATGTCTGCATTTCTCGTCACGTTCGTAACAGCGAAGAGCTTGGATTGGGTCGGCGAATACCTCTTCAACGTTCCGCCAATAGTGCGCGGCCATGGCGGCACATTTCTAGCCGTTGCAAAGGGAATCCCAAACGCAGTCGAGCTAGTTGAAGGCACAGCGCCGGCACCGCATAGCATTGCCGTGATGACGTTTCCGTCTATGGATGCGCTCAAAGGCTTCCTGAATGCGCCGGAATACGCACCCTACAAAGAGGCACGTATCGCTGCAACGGAGAGAAATTTCCTCGCATTTGAGAACGACGACGATGCGCCGCAGTTTGCCGGACAGTCGAACTAGATAGAACGCGCGCGAACGCGGCACGAAGCCCTCCGAAAAAGCCGGCATAGATCGGCGACTGCCGCCATAGTCCTAAAGAACACTTACCCGCAGGGTGGATCAACTTTTAATTCTTCGGCGACACGGATTCACTCGCCGCCGCAATCGTCCAGCTACGCACCTACTTCAACGACAGATGATCGATTATGTGCGCGCCCGCCGCGATGCAACGCCCGAGCCGCGCCTACGTGCCCGATACGCTCACGTGATCGCCGCGTACACCAACCGACACGATGAGGAACTCCGCGCCGTCGATGCGTACGTTGCGGCGGTCGATCACTATCGGGGTTAAGAGTCGTCCGTGTTTCGAGTGTCGTAGCGTGCCCGAACTTCCGGACGTTGAGGCCTACATCGTTGCGCTGCGCCCGCGCATCGTCGGCGATCGGCTCGAACGTGTTCGCCTACGCGGCGGGGGGTTCGTGTTGCGTACCTTGGAGCCGCCGATCGCGCAAGCCGCGGGCCGCGTCGTGCGCGACGTACGGCGCCTCGGCAAACGCATCTGCCTCGGCCTGGACAAACGACCTCTGGCTCGTCATACACCTGATGATCGCCGGTCGTCTTCATTGGCGGCTGCCGGCGGCAACGTTGGGCGCCCGTATCGATCTTGCGGCGTTCGATTTCTCCAGCGGGACGCTCGTGGTCACCGAAGCCAGCAGCAAACGCCGCGCCTCGCTCCATGTGTTGGCCGCTGAGCCGCCACTGCTTGCGATGGACCCGGGCGGCATCGACGTCTTCGCCGCCGATCTCACGTCGTTTCGGCGCGCATTGTCCGCCGAGAATCAAACGCTCAAACGCGCTCTGACCGATCCGCACCTGCTCAGCGGCAATGGAAGCGCCTGTTTGCGGCGACGCGCTCCACTTTGCAGCTGTGGGTCGATCGCCTGTGCGACGAAGCAAAACACGAATTTCCGGCTAAAGTCACGGCGGTTCGCAAAGAGATGGCCGTCCACGGTAAGTTCGGCGAACCGTGTCCGCGGTGCGGCGCGCCGGTGCAGCGCATCCGCTACGCCGACAATGAGACCAACTATTGCGCCGGCTGCCAGACCGGCGGAAAGCTGCTCTCCGACCGCAGCCTGTCTCGGCTACTGCGGGCCGACGCGCCGCGTACGCTCGAAGACCTCAAGAAGCGTTAAGTCGCCGGCCCTAACGGCGTCGAGACGTTGCCGCTGAGTCAAGCACGAGCTTGCCGTGCGTCGTGTGCTTAGCGAGTTCGACGTATGCGTAACGAATCGCGTCGAACGTGTAGATCGCAGCGACCGGCATCACGATCTGGCCCCACGCGCTGAGACGCTCCACGTGTGCGAGCGTATTGCGATCACCCGCCGGCGCCGAACGATCGGTCTTCATCTGATGCTTCCGGGCGGCCGCGAAATCGAGGTTGGTGTCGATGCGGTCCTTCCGCACGATCGTGTCCCGGGCGTGGACCATCTCTGTCAAGTCAAACGGCTAACTATATACAGGAGTGCTGCGAAGCATCTTTTCCGCAACGAGCCGCTGTGTTAGATCGGCCGGCGGCTTCGGCCTTGAGAAGTAATAGCCTTGAATGCGAAGGCATCCGAGACCGCGCAGTATTTCCAACTGTTCCTGCGTCTCAACGCCCTCCGCGATGCAATCCACCTTTAACTCGGCTGCAAGGGTCAGCACCGCCTTCGCAATCGCGCGGTCGAACGGGTCCGTCGCAATGTCCGCGACGAAGGCGCGGTCGATCTTTAGCGTGTCGATCGGGAAGTATTTCAGATACGACAGGGAGCTATAGCCGGTACCAAAGTCGTCTACGGCGAGCCGGATGCCCGTCTGCTTAAGCTTGCTAAGCGTCTCGATGACATCGCTGAAGCCATCGACCATGACGCCCTCGGTCAATTCCAATTCCAACATCTGCGGCGGAATTGCTGTTTCGGCGAGCACCGACTTCACGAACTCAACGAACTGCGGTTGACGAAATTGCACCGTGGAAACGTTAACGCAGACGTGCAACGTTAAGCCTAAAGCGAGCCAGCTCAACGCTTGCTGACAGGCTTCGCGCAGCACCCAATTACCGAGCGCTGCAATCAGGCCAGTGCGCTCCGCGACGGCGATGAACTCGCCTGGCATGAACAGACCACGCGTCGGATGATTCCATCGAATCAGCGCTTCGACCGCAATAACGCGGTCGTTTTCTATATCGACGATCGGCTGGTAGTGCAGGACGAACTCATTTCGTTCAAGTGCCGCGCGCAACTCATCCTCCGTTCGTAAGCTACGCTCGACTTCAGTCGACAGATCGCTCGAGAACCAAGCAATGTCGTTGCACGCCTCTTTTTGCGAACCAAACATCGCCGTCTCCGCGGCTTGCAACAGCGCCGTAGCATCGGACCCGTTACGGGGCGCGACGCTAATTCCGAGCCTTGCCGAAAGCTGATGGGTCCGGCCGGAAATTGCAAACGGTTCTGTGACGGCGTCCCGAATACGATGGCCGCTGGCCGCCACGCTCGCGATATCAGCAACGTCCGTTAGCAGCACGACAAAGACTTCGTTGCTGAGCCGGGCGACGGTGTCGCCGCCGCGGACCGATTCACCCAGTCGCAAAGCGAGCAGCCGCAATAGCTCATCGCCCGTAGCCCGCCCGAATGTGTCGTTGAGCGATTCGAAACGGCTTACGACGAGAGCCAAAACGGCTACGACACGGCCAGTGTCGCGAATCTCGGCAGTTGCCGCGGCGATGCGCTCGAGCAAGAGGGGCCGGCGCGGCAGGCCCGTCAGCGGATCGTAATGGGCAAGGCTCCAAAGCTCGCTTTCTTGCCGCCGCCGCTCCGTTACATCGGTGATCGTTGCATATCCGGCTATGCCGCCGGCAAACGCGCCGTGCTCTTGGACGATGCGTTGTGTCGATTCGCACCTAGTAAGCGGTATTCAACGCCATACGGGCGATGACGCGCTAAAGCAGCGTTGACGATCTGCCGCGTCGGTATGACGTCGTCCGGATGGATCTTCGCACGCCAGGCAGATTCTTCGGCGCTGCCGATCTCCCACGTAGCGTCGCAATCGAGTTCCCTTGCACCAATTCCGCTGGACGGAGGGATGATGGTCTGCCCGACGGCAAGCGCTGCCGCAGGTTCGTTACGGGCGAGCGGCGCGATATCAAGCGCCGCCTGGCTTCGTCCCCGCACGATGAGATTGATCTCATCGTGCTCGGCCTTCCGAAGCAGCGTTATGGAGACGTCCTGACTGCCCCAGCGGAAGGCGAACGTGAAGTCGAACCGGTCGACCCCGGAATCGTAGCGTCGTGCAAAGTCATCAAAGCGGCCCTTGAACGCCTGTACATTCGTGCAGGGAGCTACGTCGGTAAAGAAACCAAGACCGATCGTTCCCTCCGTCGTGCGTCGGGCAAAGGTCGCTTCAGCGTAATTATACCGCAGGATCCGGCCTGCGCGATCGAGGGTAATGACGCCGTACGGCAGCGAGTCGAGCTCATCACGAGTCAGTTCGAAGACGCGGTTGTCCGAACCACGATCAGAAACAATCATTCAAAACTCGACATAGCAATCTGCATCAGGCGTCGGCAAATACTCGAGTTGGATAAGCGTAGATCGTTAATTGTTGGCGCCGGGATAAGATGGACCCAGTTTGGCCGCGTTAAGACGAACCCACCTGGGGGGCGGTTTTCCGTTTTGCGACACTGGTCCCTTGCGTCTTGGCGCGCATGCGGTAGCTGTCGGCTTTG
>JAABUZ0100004309.1_pt1 | contig 19782 bp, 19 predicted proteins | sample 5562091 | NCBI WGS metagenome assembly JAABUZ01 (sample SAMN12813069, study PRJNA571459) | rock metagenome | isolation source: Antarctica rocks | place: Antarctica: Victoria Land, Linnaeus Terrace sud | collected 2015-12-21 | reverse complement strand
AGTAATTGATGGTGTTCAAGCCAGAGGGGAAAGAGGGCACTACCGTACAGAACGTGTAAAATTTAACTCTAATTTTGCTGGTTAAGCTTTCGTTACATACTCATAAATTTCCCCGCCGACTTACTTAGCGTAACGTTATTACTTCACTGAAACTTAACAGGTCACTTAATTCCAACTAGAAGCAACTTTTGTTGCGGCGACGCCAGTGATAGCTGACCATACAAAGTATGGCTAGACCAAACAATGAGACACTGCTAGGCTCAGGGACAGCTACGGGATCGGCGCGGAAAACTTCCTGTCCACCATTTGCCAGCACAGCGTCAAAAGCAATCTGTCCGTTATTATTTAGGCCTGTATGGGCAACAAACAGATTTGTCACCGTGGAACCATCGAGGGGATCGCCTACAGCAATCACCTTCTCGAGTCCTGAACCTGTCGCAGTGTAGATAGCGGTACTCCCATCATTTAAATCAGCTAAGAAAGCTACATCTCCTTGCTGGTTGAGGGCAACGTCTGACTTAAAATCTTTAAATATGCTGCCGCTACTAGTGTCGACAACGGTAGTTAGATTCCCGTCGGTATTTTTAAGGATGGCTGCCCCCCCTGTAGTGAAACCAGCATTGAAGGCGACCGTGCCATTGTTGTTGATGGAGGGTAAACTTAAGTAGGTAAAGGGACCGTTATTAGTTTCGGCAATAACAGTATTGGGACTACTGCCGTCACTAACAAATATGCCTTTGCCGCCGTCCTTTAAGTTAGCATTGAAAGCTACCGCTCCCTTGTCGTTGATAGCGGGCAGAGTGTACTTGGCAAAGGGACCGTCGCCCCGATTCACATCTAAGCCACCAAGTAAGAAGTTACTAAAGTTACTGTTGCCACTGGTGCTAGCGATGGTGCTAGTCACCCCGCTACTACTTTTGGTCTGGATGGTAGATGTACCGTCGCTATTACCAGCTACATAGACAGTTGTTCCCTGCTTATTAATGCCGGGTGCAGAGACGAATGAGCCAGTAGCTACTTGATTACTAAGGTCGTTAATACTTTTATTAGGATCAAGAGCAGAGGTGACGAAGGGGGTACTGCTGTAGGCAACAGTATTAATCGACCCGTTGGTACTGATGACGGCAGTTGGTCCCGAAGCATTTACCTGTGCTGTCCCAAAGTCATACCCCGCACCCGCAAGCACAGTCGTTCCTGAGTTGTTGAGAGAAGGGCTATAGAAAATGCCACTGTTATAGGTTTTACCAGTATTGTCAGTGAATTGATATGTGTTTGTGTTGATTAGAGCGGTGGGCGAACCGTTACCGTTACCGTTATAGATGGCAGACGGGGGCAAGTAATTCGTTGGTGTACCAACTAAACCCTCGTAGCTTACATATCCGGCATCGTTAATCGAGGGGTTTGCGAAGAGGTTAGGGACGAAAGTAAAGAAATCGGGTTGGGCGCTGGTGCTGCTGAGCCGTGTGTAGTTATAAGCCAAGTCAACCATTTTACTTTTATCCTTAGCTGTTGATGAAAAAATGTTGAGCTGATTGAAAGACCAGACTTTTGGTGAATAAAGTCTTAATTTGTAAGGATGTGGTTTTTATTTTTACATCAAACTAGTTCAACCTAGTTTAGCTTCAAGGCTAAATATTGTATAAATTATGTCCAATTCTTGTATACTTTTATTCTTCGGCACTAATGGCAAAATTTCCGATAAATTAGCCTGAATTCCTGCACAGTAACTCATAGAAGTAGCTAAGCTGTTTGGCTAAGCAATAAGTTTAGTCGTTTATGCAATACATTAGTTTGCAGTGTAAATTTATGGGATTTACACATTACTGGTATTATAAAATACTTTGCATTAACGCCAATCCTGAGAGTGAATCTTTACTAAAGCTTTAAACTAAGCCAGTAGATCCAAGCCAAATTGTAAAGTTGGAGCGAAGTGACAGTGCAATGAAGACCGTATGTTCAAAGTAGCAGCTGCATCTAGATACCGAGACTCGTTCTAATCTGCTGCACAATTACCTCTGGCGACTGAGAAAGATCTACGTGAGTTCCATACTCTGGCTCCTCCAGCGTGTCGAACTGACTTTGGAGCATTTCTGTCTTCATGTAGTGGTGAGGGCGCTCTTGCAGCCGCTTCTGAATCTGCTCAAAGGAACCCTTCAGGTAAACTAGCCTCATGCGTTCCTTGTCCCGCAAGAGTATTTGACGATAGGCTTCTTTCAGAGCCGAACACGCCAGCACCATGTTCTTGTCCTCTTGCAGCCACTGGTCGATGGCGCGTTGCATTGCTTGAAGCCACGGCTGGCGATCCGCATCATTAAGAGGGATAGAGTGGCTCATTTTCTCGATATTGGCTTGAGGATGGAAAGCGTCGGCGTCACTGAAGTCCCAGTTCAACGATTCTGCTAGCATCCGACCAATAGTGGTTTTGCCGGAGCCAGAGACGCCCATTACCAAAATTATCATCGCGTTACAATCCTAATTGTCACGGTTCCACAACAGACCGACCAGAGGCTAAGCGCCAAGATTTTTTCAGTCAGGCTCAACCCCAAGAGCTATCTATTTCAATCCCTAATAGGGATTTGTACACAAGAAAAGCCAAATATATATACAGTACCACATTCGCTTAGCAAGTGACGGATCTCACTAATCATGAAAATTGCTATAGCAATCAAATTTGTGATTTTTTCTAAAGCTTAGGTTTTTTCCAAAAAAGTGTTACAATAAGTACAGAAATATAAATCGTTCATCTCTCTGACTTCTCAACCCACTACTTGATTGACCAGCAGAGAGACGGAAGTAGGGACTTACCCCGAAGGAACGCACCTCAAATCTACCAACGAGGTGTCTTCTCATGCAAACAAATGAACAACGTCGTCGCTATGAAGAACTGGAACTGATTAATCGGCAAGAACCTGAGATTAAGACGAGCAGGGTGAAAGGATTATTTGAGACGCTACAAACAAAATGGCAATCTGCGATCGCCTTTTTGACTCAAGATTCTGAACCTCAAGCCGCTCAGGAGTCCGAACCCGAAACCTGCCCAACTGATTTTGGCTGGTGGTACACTTTTGGCTGGCAGGCAGGACACTACGCTCTCATGTCTTTGGATCTATCTTCTGAAGAAGACGTCAAAACCTGGCTAGAACAAAACTACAACAGTAATTCCAAAAACAACCCTCGGATAATTTGGTAGAAAAATTGTCTGAATCTGTAGTTAGCGCCAAGCCCCGACACTTTTGTCTGGGCTTGGCGTTTTTTACCGGAACTGATGAATTAGTCGGAAAAATTTGATTTTTCCAGGTCTGCGGCTGATTCATTCAAGAGATTCAATTTCTCGGGGTACCACTGAGGGTTTGGGCAGAACCAAGTTTAATATCAGCGCACACAGAGATCCCGTTGCCACACCAGACTCCAGGATCGTCTGAATCATTTTAGGGAAGGAGTGTAAAGACTCAGGCGAAAACGTCACTCCCAAACCCATTGATAGAGAAACTGCCAAAATCACGGTTGAGCGGTTGTCCATTGGCATTGAGCGCAAGATATTCATGCCAGCCACAGCCACCGTGCCAAACATCAACATCACGGCTCCGCCCACTACCGGCATCGGAATGGTTCGAAGGATGCCGCCGATGATGGGAAACAAGCCTAAGAAGGACAAAATCCCCGCCACGTAGTACCCAACATAGCGGCTGCCAACGCCCGTCAACTGAATAATGCCGTTGTTCTGTGCCAGCGTCACAACTGGGAAAGTGCTGCAAACTGATGCCATCAGAGAATTAACCCCATCGCCCAAGATGCCGCCTTTAAGTCGTCGGAAAAATATGCTGCCGGAAATCGGTTCGCCCGACACCATTGAGGTTGCCGTGATGTCGCCAATCACCTCCAACGTCAGCGCAATGTAAATGATGGCAAAGGGAACGAACGTAGCCCAGTCAAAGGCTAATCCAAAGCGGAAGGGAATCGGGATATTAATTAGCGGTAAGTTACCAACCTTGCTGAAATCGATCAGCCCCATCAACAGTGAGATGATGAACCCTACAGCTAAGCCGATGATGATCGACCCCATCTTCAGGTACTTGTTCGAGTTGGCGCTGCAAAGTGCCACAATTGCAAAAACTAAACCTGACAGCCCCCAATTTTGTAAACTGCCCAACGTGCCGTTTGCCTTGGCGGGTCCGCCCCCTGCCATGTAAAACATCCCGACCTTAATCAGCGTCAGACCAATTAGCGTTACTGCTACTCCTGTGACCAGTGGTGTAAAGATCTTGCGAGTCAGATGCAGAAAGCGGCTCAAAATAATTGGAATGAACGACCCAAAGAAGCACATCCCCAGAATCAATGACAGCGCTTGCTGGGGGGTTTTACCCTGCTCCAACGAGGAGTTGGCGATCGCCAGAATTGCGGTTACGAACGCAAAGCTCGTCCCTTGAATACTGAGCAGCCCTGAGCCTAGTGGTCCCAACGTGTGAGCTTGGATGAAGGTCGCGACCCCAGACACCAAGAGGGACATGCCCAGCATATAACTGGTAGTTTGGACATCTAGCTTCAACGCTCCGGCGATAATCAGAGAGGGGGTAACGATGGGGATAAAAATCGCAAAAACGTGTTGCAGCGCCACGAAAATTCCATCTACAAGCGATGGCTTGTCGTTTAAGCCATAAAGAAGTTTCGGAGGGGTTTGTGTAAGATGGCTATCCCCATGGTGAATCTCTAACTCGGAATGTACTGACATCGCTTATCCTTCAGTGTTCATCCTCAACATTCATACGCCTTACGCCTCGAAACCCGGTTTCTGCCAAAATTCAAGGCTTTATCCGACCGAGTCCTACCAAGAAACCGGGTTTCACAACACAAGTGTGCGTAAGTCCTAATTCAGCAATCTGCTGAATCAGTCAATGATTTGTATTGAATATTTTTAGTAAAAACTAGACGTAGACAACATTTTGTATTTTTAAATGCTTTTTCCTAGTTTTAGGAGGAATTTGATCGCAAAATTAATGTTAGTTGAGCTATCCTTACTTGACAATTTTATCCTTTTATGTATACTGTATACTTAGGCAATTGACGACTTGTTGTTAGTTTAGCTAAACAGCATGTAACTTAATTTTCCGAGAGCTTGATTAGCCTTCCGAGAAGTCAATTTTTTGCTATTTAAATACATTCAGCAGATTACGCTTGAGAACAGCATGGGACTGCTGTATCCACACAAAAATCAGGTAAAAATGTAACTTTTACTACAGATAAAGGTGGATTTAGCCTTGTATTAGATCATTAGTTACAGTGCGCTGTAATCTGCTGAATAACTAAGCATAGTTAGGAAATTTGGGAAATGGGTTTTTAATGTGAATCAGCCTTAGCCGCGTTTTGTGGAGCCGTTAGTAAGCGATGAAATTGTGTAATTGTTGTTGGAGAATTAGGCATTTATGAGACCAATTGGGGATTAGGTCATACGAGGCAGTCAAAAGTGCGAATCTCGAAAAGCGTTGGCGTTGTCAATACTGCTTAAATGTGGGTCGAATGAGGGAAGGAGAATAACATGTACAACCTGAAAGTCGTGATTATTGGTGCAGGCATGGGTGGGTTAGCTACTGCCACTGCCCTGCGTCAGGTCGGGTACAAAGTGGAAATTTATGATCGAGTCAGTGAATTGCGTCCGGCAGGAGCTGGGATTTCCCTTTGGTCTAATGGGGTGAAAGTCGTCAACAGATTAGGCTTAGGTAAGGAGATGGCTAGCATTGGCGGACAGATGGACCGCATGGAATACCGCAGCCATACCGGAGAACAGCTGACTGATATTAGTCTGGCACCGTTGGTAGAGGTAGTAGGGCAGCGACCTTATCCAGTGGCGCGGACTGATTTGCAGCAAATGCTGCTTAATGCGTTTGGTTCAGAAAATGTCCAACTCAACTCCAAATGTGTCGCGGTTGAGCAAGATACACACAGTGTGACTGCAATTTTTGCAGACGGACGCACAGCAACGGGTGATATCCTGATTGGGGCTGACGGGGTTCACTCAACAGTGCGACGCCATGTACTCGGAACTGACACTCAACGCCGCTATGTCGGATATGTGAATTGGAATGGCTTAGTTCCAATCAGCGAGGATCTAGCTCCGAAAAATACCTGGACGATCTATGTCGGCGAACATAAACGTGCCTCGATGATGCCCGTTGGCGGCGATCGCTTCTATTTCTTTTTCGACGTGCCCCTGCCAAAAGGAACGGTGAGTGAACCACAACAGATTCAGGCAGAACTAGCTGGATTCTTCAAAGGATGGGCTGAGCCAGTTCAAAAACTGATCCAGCGACTCGATCCCTTAAAGACAAATCGCGTGGAGATTCACGACATCGAACCCCTAGAACACTTGGTTCGCGGTCGGGTTGCCCTGCTGGGCGATGCTGCACACAGCACAGCTCCAGACTTGGGACAGGGCGGCTGTCAGGCAATGGAAGATGCCGAGGTACTCACTCGGTATCTAGTGACAACAAACCTGAGCGTTGCAGATGCGCTGAAGCGCTACGAAGCTGAACGCAAGGAGCGGACGGCTAGTGTTATCCTGGGAGCGCGTAAACGGTCGGATATGACTCACGGCAAAGACCCGGAGAAAACCCAACAGTGGTACGAGCAACTCAAACAGGAAGATGGAAGTGACATCCTCAATGCCATTTCTAAAACCATCCTCGCTGGACCATTGCACTGAGAACTATGTCAGGTAAACTCACAACGCATGTCCTCAATATTGCCCACGGTTGTCCAGCCGCCAATATGACTGTGGAACTGTGGTCTATTGATGGGCGATCTGGTCAAAAAACTTTGTTGAAAACGATCAACACGAATGCAGATGGGCGCACTGACGCTCCGGTACTAACGGATGCCGAGCTAAAAGTTGGAGTCTACGAACTAGTCTTTGCCGTAGGTGCATATTTTGCTCAGCAGTTGGACGATCTTCCTAGCCCTCCTTTCCTTGATCGCGTCCCGATTCAATTTGGCATTGCCGATCCCACTGCCCACTACCATGTCCCACTGTTGGCTTCGCCTTGGTCTTACAGTACCTATCGGGGAAGCTAATAACTACCATGCCCTACTTGATCGCAGAACTTAACCAGATGAGCCAGGAAGCATTTGTCGAAGCGCTAGGTGGAGTGTTTGAAGAAACGCCAGCGATCGCGCAACACACCTGGAATCAACGCCCGTTTACAGATTTGACACAACTGTACCAGTGTATGGTTAACGTGGTTAAAGCTATGAGTCGGGATGAGCAACTGGCGCTAATTCGGGCGCATCCTGACTTGGGTGGCAAGGCAAAAATGGCGGAAGTATCGGTGAAAGAACAGGCTGGAGTAGGTTTAGATCGGCTGGCGCCTGAAGAGTACGAACGCTTTCAATCGCTCAACCAGGCATACAAAGAAAAGTTCGGCTTCCCCTTCATCGTTGCAGTCAAGAACCACACCAAAACCAGCATCCTCGAAGCCTTTGAGCGCCGATTGGAAAACACTGTAGACGCAGAAATTAAACAGGCGATCGCAGAAATTTTCCAGATTGCCCAGTTCCGACTGCTTAGCTTGGTCGGAGGATAAACTTAATTCGAAGTGGGACTGAAAGTCTTTAGCTTATGCGTTGACTAGGCACTCGTATTGTGCTAATACAGCCTGGGCTACCGCGATGTTATAAGGAAAGGGACGCTTCTGGGGAATGTAATCCCGCTCCTGGGGAGGTCTGTGGCGCAGCACTGCATTTACTAAAACACACGGTTCTGGATTAATGTTAATGGCTCCATGCAACACTCCGGGCGGGATCTTGACCACTACAGGTCGGTGTTCACTCAACGGAGTGTACTGATAGCGCCGGTTGATTAGAGTAACGAGTACTAAACGACCTTTAACTACAAATATTTGGTCTGTTTGCGATTTGTGTACAAATAAATCATCAATCGTCCCTGCTGGAATTTGCACCAGCATTGTCTCGTGACTAGACTGGGGGGTGTAAAACTCAGCCATCCCCCCCTTTACAGATGCCAGCGGACAGATTTCGATCTCCCTGACTAGACTCATACCAGGCATCCTTAGACGTGAAGCTTTACCTCCAGTCTAAGATGCTAACTCATAAAAAATTGTTGCGGTTGCAACAATAATGCTCCAAAACGTGATATAAGCCAAAAAAATCTATCGAACGGTAGATACTTTTAAACTGCCGGGTTCCCCGTGATTACCCTCTAAGACCACACCCCGCTGGTTGGCGTAGAGATGACGCAGAATCTTGTAAATTGCCTCAATCTGGTCAGAGACACCGGCTTTCTCAGCCAGTTGAGCAAGGGAGAGGGGGGTGTGCTCCTCCTGGAGTACCTGCAAAATTCGTTTCTGCAACTCCAAAATATCAGCAGCTGCCTTTTTACCCGCTTCGACCCCTGGCTGGTTGTAGGCATTGACATTGACCAGGAACCCATAAAAACCTACAGCCCGGTCGTAAAGAGCAATGAGAGCGCCAACAGTTCGGGGATTTACTTGAGGAATGGTGATTGTAATGGAATCGCGCTGTTTTTCGTAGAGAGCCTTTCGAGTTCCCTGAAGTAAACCAGATAAGTAGTCCCCTGATGTGATTCCACCAGGCTCCAGTTCTGGAGATGGACCTTGCCGGTCTTCTAACACTTCAATAAAGGTCATGAAGAAATTCGCTACACCGTCGCGCAGCTGCTGCACATAAGCGTGTTGATCTGTCGTACCTTTGTTGCCATAGACAGCAATGCCTTGGTTGACAATATTACCGTCCAGGTCTTTCTCCTTGCCTAGGGATTCCATCACCAGTTGTTGCAAGTAGCGACTGAATAGCATCAGGCTGTCTTTGTAGGGCAGCACCACCATATCTTTTTCGCCACGTCCGTTGCCAGCAAAGTACCAGCTTAGGGCTAACAGGGCAGATGGGTTGTCTTTGATTTGAGGTATCCGGGTGGCGGCATCCATCTCTTTTGCACCAGCCAGCATCGCTCGAATGTCGATGCCCTGTAAAGCAGCTGGTACTAGCCCCACGGCAGACATTTCGGAAGTGCGTCCTCCTACCCAGTCGTACATCGGAAAAGTTGCCAGCCAACCTTCAGATTTTGCCTGTTTGTCTAACTTGCTATCTTTACTGGTGATGGCTACGGCATAGCGGGCAAAGTCCAAATTATGACCAGCGTAGGCTTTTTTGACCTCAATCATGCCGTTATGTGGTTCTGGCGTCCCCCCAGATTTGGAGATGACTAATACCAGGGTGCTGGAAAGCCGGTTTCTCAGCTGAGTTAGGATGCGGTCAATGCCAGCTGGGTCGGTGTTGTCAATAAAATGAATAGCCATTGGTGGGAAATCTGGCGCGAGAGCTTGGGCGACAAACTCGGGGCCGAGAGCTGAACCACCAATACCAATGGAAATAATGTCGGTGAATTGTGCGGCTTGGGGAGGATGAATCGAGCCGGTGTGAATTTTTTTGGCAAATACTTCAATCTCATCCAGGGTATGAACAATGTCTTGTGTTAGTTCAGCCGTGGGTGCTAAGTCAGGGTCACGCAGCCAGTAGTGACCAACCATGCGGTTTTCGTCGGGGTTAGCGATCGCTCCCTTCTCCAGAGCCGCCATATCCTGAAACGCCTGTTCAAACTTCGGCCGCATCGCCTCTACAAACGCCTCATCAAACCGCATCCAACTGACATCCAGGTAAAATTCTAATCCCTTGTGGTAGTAAAGCCAGTCTTGGTATCGTTGCCACAATGCCGCAGTGTCCATAGGAAATCTCAACAAAACTATTTTCATTAAACAAGTTTAATGTTAAGGAATTAGCAGTGATTGCAACTTTGTATTATTCCGCTAACACAAATCTGGTAAAACCTAGTAACCAGACTGGCGCACCATTGCGGTACATGGTACGACATCCCTCATCCGTTTCAGGATGACTCTCTAACCGGATTGCGACGAAGAGACGCCTGGAACCCTTCCAATAGCTGAGGCTGCGAGGCCCTAATCGTCAATGAAGAGGCAGAGGGGCTCCAGGGGCAGAGGGGACGAATACAGGTGAGGCGCGAACTGCGTTGCTGTTCGAGGCACCCAACCAAACAAGGCTATCATCCCCCCTAGACCTCTGCTAAGAGAACCCTCCTGCCTCTTTGGTCAAGATATTCTGACTCGGTCAGAGGGTTTGGTCAGGTTTTATTTTAAATTGATTTTCCTTCTCACATAAGTAAAATTAAAGTCAGTAAAAGTCATAACTGTACTTGACTAGATCTGAAAATATATATTACAATTTTAGAGACTTCTAACTAGTTGTCAGAAAATTGTAGGAATTGGCTCTAAGTATTATTTGTTTAAATCCGGTGGTTTGGTAGAACAAATCGAGAATAAGCCAGGAGTAGGAGCAATAATGAATAATGTGCTTAGGATGTTAAAAACTCCCAATACTGTGGAACTAATAGTAATGAAACCGTGTGAGTTTGAAGAAATGCCTCGGGTAGTTCAAGCATTGCGAGAGTACAAATCCGTATTATTGAACCTGACGATGATAGAGGCACAATATAGGCAGCGAGCAGTAGATTTTGTTGCAGGTGGTACTTATTCTATCCAGGGGAATCTTGATAAAATAAGTGAAAGTATTTTCCTCTTCACGCCTAGCGGTATTGAAATAAACAGGTTGTCCTAATAAATTTACTCTTTCTTATACCTAGCTTAAATCCACGTTTTTGGGTTGCACTCTCAACCCAAACTTTCTATTGTTATTTGTTCTCCAGTTTTGATATTCCTAAAAAACGGAATACCAGCCCACACTTGTATATTGAACTTATAAGGTGTATTATAGTCGTCTATAATATATCCTCCATTAAAAGTGCGAGTTTTAATTAGACAAATTTGCCAAGAGTTCGGATATACACCCCAATATTCAGTAGATTCGCCAGATTTATTACTGTGGGTTTCTAATCCAATTTTGGAAGAATGAAAAGCGATAGTTATGAAATCAAAAATGTAATTATATTGTTGAATTACATTTAAGGCATCTTGCCAGGTTTCAATTTTTACTCTTTGCTCAAAAATTTCTAAATTTAACCAAGAATAGCCTAACCATATGAGTTTCTCAATTACTAAGTTAATTCTTTGACTATCTTTTTTTAAGAAATCCAGGTCTTCTGTCAATAATATTCTATTTGGGATTGGCTCCCAGATTTCTACCAAGTTGCTTGAATCAATTGTAATTCTATTTTTCTTAATACCAGGTATGTCTTCAAAAATTTGAAAGGCGCTAATTACTGCCAAGGAATTTAAATATTCTGATTTAGTGGTATCTGGGTCAATATTTGGTAATTCCTTATTAGTATTTTTAGCTAAATGATATTCAGGAGCAATGCACAAATCTTCTGAAATGTATGATTTGTTAGCGCTTTGCATCAAGGTTTCTCCTATGAGATACTTTTAGAATAGTATTTATGAATTAAAAGTGAAGACAACTAACCAAAGGGGGATATTCAGTCATGAGACAAAAAGCTACGTAATCATTGACATAAGCGATTTTTGATTTTTTGCAATAAAAAAGGAGGCTGAGTGCCAGCCTCCTTTTTTTGGTGTCTTTGTTACAGGCGTAGTTTAGACCATTTTCAAGTCCGCATACTCCGCCAGCAGATCATCAGATGTTAGAGTGTCGCCTTCTGCTTGAGGTGTCCAGAGAACCTCGAGTGCAAGGAGGTTGTCACTTGGGATGCCACCAATTTGGCGTAGGGCTTGCCGCAGGTCGTCAGAATTGTTGATAGGTGGCAGTTGCGCCTTGCCTAACGTTGCAGCAAGAAGAGTTACAATAATGTATTCCCCAGGCCCTTCTGTAATCAGACGCGTTGGGTTGTCCAACTGACCGCCGTTTTCAGTGGCTTGTAAAGCGCCTTTGGGAGTGGCGGCTTTGAGCTGGTTGTTGACATTAGAAAGGGTCTCTTCTGTAAATTTGCTCCGCTCGGCAAGAGCCAGACGGTTAAACTCGGCTTCAGCTGAGCCTAAGCGGGCTTGCTTAGTAGAGGCACCTGCATATACCCAGTATTCGGGATGGCGTAGCAAAGCGAGGCTTGTTTCCTGCAACACTTCCGCCCGACCTTCTGGGGAATTGGTGTCAGCGGTTTCGGCAATCCGGTTAAGTTCGGCTTGCAGCCCACGACCCTCAGCCAATAGACCGACTTGTAAACGGGTAACGAAAACAGCGGAGTTGCTGCTGTAGTCGAGTTCCTCTACCTCACCGCTACCAACGCGGCGGAATGTTTGAACCAGGAAGTTAGCGATCGCCAGGAAAATCAAGATGGTAAACAGACCGCCAAATCCGCCGCCAATACCAAAGAAGGGAACTAAGAACGGAAAGCCAAATCCACCACCTGGATAAGGAGAGTAAGGATAGTATCCCCCCCCACCTGGAGGCGCGTAAGTCCGACTGGGAGCCCCATAGCTGCGGCTGGGTGCTCTAAAGGAACCACCGCCGATTCTACCTCCACTACGAGCGGCCATCGCTCCATCGGCCTGACCTAATGCCAGAGTAATGACAAGTCCAAACAAAAGCAGGGATTTGAAAAGCGGTTTCATGACTGAAAGCAGTTTATTACGCATAAGACTGTGCCTGAAAAACATTCCTCGGCTCTGGTTTACCCCAATTTTGGGATATTTTTTGCCTACTCAGTGATGCCAACCGATAAACGGAATAGCTGCAAGCAGGACGGAGCCATTTAAATAGATTGATCGACGAGCCATTCAAGCTACATCTATACTCTATAGGCTACTTTTATAATTTATCGCCTCTCACCCTTCAACAGCTTGCTGCTTAAGAGGGATTGCTGGGTAGGATATCCGTACTTTAGGTTAACCGCCTCCGACAATCGTCACCACTTCTAGGCGATCGCCTTCCTGCACCTCAGTCTTGGACCAAAACTGCCGGTGCAAAATTTCGCCGTTATACTCTACTGCCACCAGACGGGGATTGTAACCTAGCTGTTCTAGCAGATCTGGTAACTGGGATTTAGACGAGCAGGTACGGGGTTCCCCGTTTACCTGAAGCGTAATCTGATTAGACATGAGACTTGGTTATGCTGGCGCTATTTGTCAGGTTTAATCCGATTCAACTGCGATATGAAATACTGAGTTACCAGAGTGGGTTGTTCTGCTTCCATCAGCGATCGCACTACAGCAACACGCTTTGCTCCAGCTGATATCACTTCTAACACGTTATTCACATCTATTCCCCCGATTGCAAACCAAGGGATAGAAGAATGCAAGGCAGCGTAGCGGACGTAATCTAAGCCAGTTGCCGCTTTACCCACTTTAGTTGGTGTCTCATAAACTGGCCCAACGCCGATATAGTCTGCGCCTTCCTGAATTGCACGCTGCATTTCATCCGGGTTCGTGGTGGAGCGACCAATCAGCCGCTGGGGGCCGAGTAGCTGTCGGGCGACGGCGATGGGGAGATCCTGCTGCCCCAGATGGATGCCGTCAGCATCTACAGCCAAGGCCAGATCCACCCGGTCATTCATAATGAAGAGGGCACCGTATTGATGGCACATCTGGCACAGTTTCTGAGCTTGGGTGATTCGGTCACTATCGTCGGCGGTTTTATCTCGGTACTGTACCAGGGTCAATCCACCTTCAAGGGCGGCTTCGACAACGGCAAGTAGCGCTTCTGAGGGAGAGGTGACGAGATACAGGTGCGATTGCAACAGCATTTGGTGGCGCTGATAACCCAGTACCACGCTTTCCAGGGTATAAACTCGATAGCGCATCTGCTTAAACGCGCCTCCCATATCTGGGTGGTAAAGCTTGCCATACTCTTCCAACACCCGCAGCGCTTCTTGCACACGGCAGAAGTTAGCCTGTAACAGCGACGCTAAGCTAGCGCGTTTTTGTTCCTGAGGATGAGTTAGTTCAGTGCCAGGATCGCCGGGGGTATCCCGCGCCGCCCGCAGTTCAGGAGTATGCCACCGGGCTAGCTCTTGTCGTAGTTGCTTACATTCCTCACTCAGTGATCGCGCATTGAGGCCAAAACGACACCATTCTTCAATAATCCGTAAGCCTTCACGGGCACGGTCTAAGTTTGCATCTAAGATGCGACACACAGCTGGCTGCACCTGCCCTTCTTGGCTGTATAGTTCAGCCATTGTAACAACCCATTCTTGGTTTTATCTTAACAGTCAGACTTAACATTTGAGCAATCTGAACATTAATTTGACGTGAAAGCGAGTGGTGTACTTTGGTGCCATTGATTTTAATCAGCATCGGCTGTATAAAAAGCAGAATACAACAATGTCAGTTAGACGTTGTTGTCAGACCTTAGTAACGACAGTCCCAAAAGGCGTTATCTGGAGGAGGAGTGCCTTGATTTTGATCCGCCCCCTTAACTATCGCTGTGTTACCTTATCAGGCTTGGTAGAAATACTTATTAATATTATAACGAGAAGTCTTGACTTGAATACCACTAAAGGAATAGGATTGGCAGCAATTCCGGCTCTGCTTTGCTTAAGCGACTCAGCCGCAATAGCTCAGATTTCTCTCGGTGAGCGGTCAATGTCTCAGGTCAACGTGCTGTTTGTCAACCCTACTATTGGGAATGACAAGATTAGCAATGGCAGCAGACGCTCTCCTTTTAAAACAATTACCCAGGCGCTGTGGATAGCCAAGCCCAATAACGTGATTGTCCTCTCGAGTGGCACCTACAGCACCGACTCCGGTGAGAGGTTTCCCCTGATGCTAAAACCCGGTGTCACGATTCAAGGCGACCCCTACACACGAGGCCGCAATATTCTGATCCAGGGGGGTGGTGCTTTCCTCAGTCCCACGTTCGCCCGTCAAGATGTCACGATTCTTGGGGCAAACCAGGCTGGTGTTACCGGGGTGACGGTGACCAATCCCAATCCGCGTGGTTATGGTCTGTGGATTGAATCTAGTAGCCCAGTGGTGGTTGACAATACATTCATTGGCAATAACCATGACGGCATTTCCATTACTGGCAACAGTGCGCCAACCATTCGCAGAAATTACTTTTATCAGAATGGAGCTAATGGGATGACGATTTACGGTACATCCCGGCCTGAGGTGCGGGAGAATGTGTTTGAAAAAACAGGATTTGGCATCAACATTGCCCAGTACGCCGCACCGTTGCTGGTTGGCAATCGCATTATCCAAAATAGATCTGGTGTAGTAGCTCAAGCCAATTCCCGACCGATCTTACGGGGCAATGTGATTGAGGGCAATAGAGAAGATGGAGTGGTGGCGATTGCAACTAGTCAGCCGGATTTGGGAACTACGACAGAACCGGGCGGCAATGTGTTCGGCCAAAATGGTCGCTATGACATTAACAGCAGCGCTTCTGTGCAGATTATCCATGCCTTGGGTAATCAGTTAGCGCTTCGCCGTATCAGCGGCAGAGTCGATTTAGGTGGGATACTCAGCGCAGCTAGATCGTTGACAACTCCTGCCCAAAGAACAAAGCCGATAGAACTTCCAGCCTTGCCACCAAAACCAGCGCCAATGGAGCCGGTAGACATTCCTGTGGCTCCACCAGAATCTACAGCTCAGGAGCCACCAGTACAAACGGCTCGTAGTCAAAAGATGTTGCCGCTCTTACAGTCTGGCACGATTGTAGAGTCCAAGGTTATTGCGGTTCCTAGCCCAAATATCCCAATTGGCAACAGGCGCAAACCGCCAAAAGTAGCAGTTTTCAAAAATTCGCGTACCACGTCACTGGGTCTACGTTATCGGGTGGTGGTTGAGGCTCGTAGTCAAAGGCAACAGGCAAGAGTGCGATCGCTTGTTCCTGGTGCCTTTCGCACTGTCTCGAAGGGTCGGGTGAGCATGCAGGCCGGAGCTTTTAGCGATCGCGTCAAGGCCAATGAAGTGCTGCAAATCCTCAAAAGCAAGGGTTTAAAAGCTGTGATTGAACACCTGAATTGAGCAGCTAATGTGCATTCAAGTTCATTTTTTCCCTCTCCTGACTCCTGAGTTCACTAGGCGTGCAAATTAAATGATAATTAGCTTACCACAATATGGGCCGACTTTTGCGTCTTGGCTTTGGGATTCTTGTCCTATGCTTAATCTGTTTTTTCACTCTATCGAACATCAATCATCCTGCCCAGACCCTTAAGCCTTCTACTCCACAACCAGTCCAGCGCCACTCGATTCAGAAACTTCCTTGGCCAACCCGCACTGGATTGCGCATTGCCAACCTTCGGGCCAAGATCCCAACAATTGACCGGATCGTTTTGGTTCCTGATGAAGCAACCTTTCTGGCTGCTATCGAGCAATGGAGCATTAAAGGGCGCTGGCCTATTCTGATTGAGGATGCGCAGTACACACCAATGTTCATCCGGCGTTTCCATCCCACTCAGGTTATTCGTCTACCGAGTGTTGCTACACCGTTACTGAGAGGCCAAGAGTTCAGGCAGCGCCTGCTCAGAGCTACAGCTATGGCATGGAATCCAGCTAAGGGAGAGACCCTTAAACAGACGTGGAAGCGGGTTGGGTGGCAACCGCCAGGGGTAGTAGTCACATCGGAGGGTGATCCAGCTTGGCCAGCAGCGGTCTCCTTAGCTGCGGATCGGGGCCAACCCTTAGTCTTTCTTGATACAGACTTTGGCTCCCCCAATGGCACCCTCAATCCTGCTCAATGGCAGCTGCTTCAGACTAGCGTTCAACAGGCGGTCAAAGATACTGGTTATGACTATGCAAACCTTGGCGATGACATTGATACCGTCACTCTCGTCCGGCAGCTGGCAGTCAAGTATCAACGTACTGAAAAGGTTAAAGAACTGCTAGCAGTGACCGATGGTCTAGCTAGGCATCCAAACGGCCAGCGATGGGCAATTGTCGGCTGGATTTACGGTTCATCTGTGAGGGCGCTCTATCAGGCGATGTGTTCTATTTTCCTGCCTCAGGAAACTGCGTTGCTCTATAACAGCTACCCACAGGAGGATGAGTGGGGAGAGTATGCAATGGACAAAGCGGCCTATCAGTTGAGTAAAGTTGGTTTTGATGTTAAGCTGATCCAGCGTCCCCAAGCTGGCATCAAAAACTGGCGTCATCTTACTGCCAGCGCCCTGAACTTCGATCTCATCTTTGTCAACACCAAAGGCTCTAGCTCATCATTCAATCTTGGTGACGGTGATGCCTCTGTGCAGGACGTCCCAACCCTTAACATACCGGCAGCAGTACACTTTATTCATAGCTGGTCTGCTGTTACCCCTGATGATAGCAAGACTGTAGGCGGACGATGGCTCGAACGCGGTGTGTATGCTTATGTTGGAAGTGTCGATGAGCCTTATCTTCAAGCGTTTGTAACCCCCCAATTGCTAGTGAAGCGTTTGCAAACGTTGACCCCATTTTTGATTGCAGCTCGGCACCTTGAAGCCGCACCTTGGAAAATTACTACTATTGGAGATCCGTTGATGACAATCCTCAAACTGAATCCAAAGGTTTTGCCTACTCCCCACCGAAATGTTGATCGTTCATGAACTCGCTCCAGTCAAACTTAATACATCATCTGTGGCTAGCCGCCCGTCCTCCATGTCAACAATGCAATCTGCAATATCCAAAATCCGGTTGTCGTGAGTCACCATCAAGATCGTACATCCCTGTTCTTTGGCAAGGCGCTGCATAATTTCGACGACATCACGACCAGACTTTTTGTCTAGCGCTGCGGTAGGTTCATCGGCTAACACTAACTTGGGATGACTGACTAGGGCACGGGCGATCGCCACCCGTTGTTTCTGTCCACCGGAAAGATTTTCAGGATAGTAATCTACTCGCTCTTCTAACCCTACTGCTGCCAATATGGCTTGTGCTCTAGTACGAGCCTGATGAAAGGGGATGTCGTGCAGTTCTAACGACATTTGTACATTCTGCTGGGCAGTCAAGAACTGCAATAGGTTATGAGCCTGAAAAATATAGCCAATGCGGCGACGGGACTGAACTAGTTGGGAATTGCTGCACCCGCATAATTCTTGACCAAACACTTTTAGGCTCCCTGACTGAGGCGATCTTAGACACCCAATTAAGCTCAGTAGAGTGGTTTTACCTGAGCCTGATGGCCCAGTCATTATTACAATCTGTCCAGGATGAATCACCAGGTTGATGTCAAATAGCACTTGTTTACGCAAGGCTCCTTGACCATAGTAGTGATTCAAGTTACAAATCTTAATGATTGGTTGTTGAGTCATAGTTCTGACTAGCTCTTAATTCTGTTCTAAAAGATATCTGCGGGGTCAGCAGTCCGCAGTTTGCGTGCGGCAATTGCTCCCGAAACAAAACACATTAAGACTGTTAGGGTAAAAACAAATACAGCTCGCCCTAGTGGCATAACTATAGGCAAAAGTGTTGCTTGATGGGTAATTTGATAAAGACCTAGTGAGAGTAAGATTCCAGGTGTGAATCCCACGGCTGCCAAAATTAGGGCTTCCTGAAAAACAACGATGAGCAAATAACGATCATTAAAGCCCATTGCTTTCAAAGTTGCATATTGTGATAAATGATCTGAAACGTCACTGTAGAGAATTTGATAGACAATCACAGCCCCAACGATAAAGCCAATCACCGTGCCAAGATCAAAGGTATATCCCACAGGCGTACTAGTATTCCAGAATTTTTTTTCTCTATCCATAAACTCCTGCTTAGACAATACCTGAACATCATTAGGTAATTCTGCTCGGAGGTTGGATAATACCTGCTTTAAATCAGCTCCTGGTTTTAATTTAATTAGTCCAATATCAATTAATCCTTTTTGTCGATTACCAAAATGGCGATTACCAAACAGCCGGAGAAAATTAACATCACTCGTAATGATATTACCGTTGACGCCAAAGGATGTCCCTAATTGGAATAAACCCCCAACATTGACTTGACGATTATTTACTTCTGTAGTAATCGATTTACCCTGGTTGAATTGAGCAGCAATTGGCCCAAATTCTTTGCGTGACCCTTGATCAAATAAAACAACATCTGGAGTTCTAAGCTTCTCCAGATTTTCTTGGACACCAGGAAGTTTAACGACTTGCTCCTCTGGGTTAATGCCAATAGCGAAAATACTCCAAACTTGTTTTTCCTGAGGGTTTTTCCACTGGGAAAAGTTAAGATACACAGGACTAACTGACTGCACACCAGTAAAGCCTTGTGCCTTGTATAAGGCAGGGTAAGCGCAAGAAGCAATAAAAGTACTTGGCTCTCAATAATACTGAGAATAATCGCAATAAAGCTAAGAATCAAACTTCATTATTGGGATTAGCATTGCCTATATATCATATTTTGGGCATTTTTTTCTTGCGCTTACCCTGCTTGTATAAGGTTCGTTCAGAAAATTGGTTTAATGAAATCAAAGACTGGTAGCGACCACTGATCAAAACAATTTCACCCTGCAAGCTGTCGTGGAGTTGAACGGCACTATCGAACAGGGCATTGCGGATTCCTAACTGCAAAAACATTAGCATATCAGCAAAACTGATGCCAGCTATAGCCACTAACATCCGGGTTTTTTCACGTGACAATTGCAACCAAGCTAGGGGAATTTTCCGTTTCATCAATTCATGTTTCCATTGGGTGGGGGTTCTGTAGGAGAAGATAGTCGTCTTTGCTTCTACGGGATGATGGCGACATTAACCTTGAGGTTGCTCAGAGCGGTTACTTTCTGACTGTCAGCAGGATCTAAGTAAGTCGGCGGGAAAATTCCGAAGTATGTAAAGAACAGTTAATTAATAGGAGTGAAGTTAAATTTAACAGGTTGTGTACTATAGTTTCCTCTTTCTCCTCTAGCTTCAACGCCATCAAT
>JAABUZ0100004305.1_pt1 | contig 19790 bp, 25 predicted proteins | sample 5562091 | NCBI WGS metagenome assembly JAABUZ01 (sample SAMN12813069, study PRJNA571459) | rock metagenome | isolation source: Antarctica rocks | place: Antarctica: Victoria Land, Linnaeus Terrace sud | collected 2015-12-21 | reverse complement strand
GCGGGCGGCCAAGCAGGCTGTTCAAAGTTTCGCGGGCGACGGCGAGGTCGGTTTCGGCCCCGTTCAGCGCGGCTTCGGCGGCGGCGACGGGAACCTGCGCCTGCAAAACGTCAAGCTGGGCCACGTCCCCGGCCTGGCTGCGCTTCTGGGCGTCCGCCAGCGCCCGCCGGTCTTCGGTCAGCGTTTCGAGCGCGACCGCCAGCAGCGCCTGTTTTCGGAGCAGGTCGTAATATGCGGCGGCGGTCTGTCCGATGAGCGACAGGCGGGCGGCGTCAAGCTGGGCCGTCGCCGCCCCGCGCTGCGCCTGCGCCTGGGTCACGATGAGGCCCAGACGCCGGCCGAGCGGCAGCGGCACGGTCAGCGTGTTTTGCAGGGTTCCAAACGTCTCCGCTGTCGGCGGCGGCTGGTAGACGCTGGCAGTGGACAGCGACGCCGTGCTGTTAAACGTGATTTGAAAACGCCGCTGGGCCTGGGCCTGTCCGACACGCGCCTGGGCCTGGGCGACACTTTGCCGGGCCGCAGTCAGCGACGGGCTGGCCTGGACGGCAAGCGAGGTCACTTGCGCCAATGTCTGCGGCGTACCCGCCGCTGCTGCCGGCACCACGGCAGGCGTCTGGGCTTCAGCCGAGCGAGACCCCAAATAAGACCCGAAGAAAGCCCAGACGGTTATCAGAGCGAGCAGCGACGCGTTTTTTCTCATGCGTACTGTGATTGTACCCGGCGGACGACTGATGAGACGGAACCGGCGCTGAAAGCGCCGGTTCCGGCTTGACTGGAGGCATCGCCTATTTAACCATTGGTTATTTAGGCGCACTTGGCTTCGCGCCGCCGGACTTCATCGCGGCTTTCTTATCGGCGGCGGCTTCGCTGGCTTCTTCGGCGGCGCTGGTCTTTTCCGTGTCCGTGACCTTGCCCGTGGTGGAGTTGACTTCCACTTCGTACATCTGGCCGGCTTTGTCTACCACCGCGACGGCATACTGCCAGTGGCCGTCTTCAAATTCGTACTTGGCCGCGGTCGCTTTGCCGGGGATTTTCTTCAGGGCTGACGCTTTTGCCTGAGCGGGCGTGATGCGGGCGGCGGCAAAAGCGGTTCCGGCCATCAGCGCCGTGCTGACTGCCAGGACAATACCTGCGGTCATTTGGATGTTCGTCTTCATGTGTTTTTTCCTTTACGGATGCGAGACGCCGCGTGATTGCGTGTGTCTTAGGCTTTATCATACACGGCGGACATTAACGCGGCGTGAGAATCGCATGAGAGTTTTCTCATCAAGCGCATCAGCGAGGAAACGTGACCGAGAAGATACTTCCCCGGCCTGGCTCACTCCAAACTTGGACGCCGGCGCGGTGCGCCTCGGCGATGCTTTGGACGATGGACAAGCCGAGGCCGCTGCCGCCGCTACTCACGCGGGCGGGGTCGGCGCGAAAGAAGCGGTCGAAGACATGGGGCAGGTCGCCGGGAGCAATGCCGACGCCGGTGTCGGTGACAGTCAAACGGCAATGCTGGGCAGTCTCGGAGACCGAGACAACGACTGTCCCGCCCGGCGGCGTGTAAGCCAGAGCGTTCTCCAATAAGTTTTGGATCAGGCGGCGCAGGGCATCCCTGTCGCCGAGAACGATCCCTTCGCCGTCTGCTTCGGAGGTCAACTGCAAGCCTTTTTCGGCGGCGCGTCCAGCCAGAGAACCGGCGACTTCTCCGGCCAGTGCGGCAAGGGAAAGCGGCGCGAAGCAGCCGGGCGGGCCGGCGGCATCGCCGCGCGAGAGGTAAGCCAGGCTGTCCACGATCCGGGTCATTCGCAGGGTTTCTTCCAGGCCGCTTTCCAGCGTCGCCCGGTACTCGGCGGCGGAGCGCTCGCGGGCTAGGGCCAGCTCAAGCTGGCCACGCAGAATGGTCAGCGGCGTTCGCAGCTCATGGGACGCATCGGCGGTGAACTGGCGCTGAGTGGTGAAGGAGCCTGCGATGCGGGCCAGCATCCGGTTCAGCGCGGCGACCAGATGGCCGATTTCCGTGTCGGAAAGCGCCTGGGGGCTGAGAAGAACAGAGCTGAGAAGAACGGAGCCGAGTCGGTCCGGTGTCAGCCCTTCGGCTTCGGTCACGATATGATCAATGGGACGCAGGGCGCGTCCGACCAGCAGGCCGCTCCCGATGCCGGACAGCAGCAGGAACAGCAGGGAGGCCAGCGTCAGGCCCGCCAGAAGCTCCGTCAGCAGGTCTTCCACAGGGTCCCAAGGCGCGGCCACTTGCAGCAGGTAGGGCGACTGCGGAACCGGCACTGTCAGGCAGCGAAGCTGCGTGTCATCACCGAAACCGGCGAACTGGGGATCGTGCGGGCGGGCAGGAAGGGCGGCTAGAACCGCTTGCAGGTCGCGGCTCTCCGTGAGGGCGGGTGACAGCGCGGCAGTCCCCCCGGTGTCTACTCGTGCAAGCCGCAGGCAGAGGGCATCGGTTCCAATACCGGGCAGCGTGACGGAAGCGAGATGCGCCTCCCGGACAATCGCCGCCGGGTCGGCCTGCTCCGGCGCGTCTCCCGTCTCCGGCGGCTCGTCGGGAGCCATGCGGCGCAGCAGGGCGGCGGCGGTTTCGCGCAGCGCTTGGTCGGTTTCGCGCTGAAGAGCGGAACGCACCAGATTATAACAAGGAGTGGACGCAATCAGCAGAATGGCGGCAGTGGTTGCCAGCGACCAGAGCGTGAGCTGAAAGCGCAGAGATTTTGTCCAGCGAAGCGACATAAGAGTCAGCCGATCTGATACCCGACATGGCGCAGAGTCCGAATGAGCTTGCGGCTTGCGCCGGAGTCAATTTTGCGGCGCAGGTAGCTGACATAAACGTCAATGACGTTGGAACCGCTGTCGAAATCAAAGCCCCAGACATGCTCGGCGATCATGGCGCGGGTGACTGGGCGGCGGGGGTTCCGCATCAAATAATCCAGCAGCGCGTACTCCCGCGAACTCAGCTCGAATTCGTTTGCCCCGCGCCGCGCCCGGCGCGTCTGCGTGTCGAGCGTCAGGTCTTCAATCGTTAGGATAGACGCTGTGCGAGGCCCGCCGCGCCGCCGCAGCAGGGCACGAACACGCGCCAGCATTTCGTCAATAGAGAACGGCTTGGTTAAATAATCGTCGGCCCCGGAGTCCAGGCCCAGCACTTTGTCTTCCAGCGCCGCGCGTGCCGTGATCATCAAAATGGGTGTCTCGCTGCCCGCGCCGCGCAGCGTTCGGCAGACCTCCAGCCCGTTCATCTGCGGCAGCAGCCGGTCTAAAACAATCAAATCAAAGTCAGTGGACTGGGCCAGATGCAGGCCCGATACGCCGTCGTGCGCGACCGTGACGGCGTAGCCCGACTCGCTTAATGCCTGGCGCAAAAACGCCGCCACTTTTTGCTCATCTTCCACCACGAGAATTTGCATTGCTCCAAGTATACCCCACTGGGTACAATGAACTGGGGGAGTGAGAGCAATGGCTTCGGCGGAAGATTTAGGCGACAACCCGGACTGGATTGCAGGCATCGCCGAGCGCAAGATACAGGACGCGATTGATGACGGGCTTTTTGACAACCTGCCGGGCCGGGGCGAGCCGCTGGACCTGTCGGTCAATCCGTTCGAGCCGCCCGGCATGGGCGCGATTAACCGGATGCTCAGGCACAACCGGGCCGTGCCGCCCTGGCTGATGCTGGAACAGGATATTGAAGTGTCCAGGGCGATAGCGAAGGGAACGCTGGCCCGCTGGGAAGCCGCCGAGCCGAACCTGCGCGAGACGCCCGAATACCCGGTTCTGCGGGCTAAAGCGCGGGAAGCCTATGCCCGGCATCTTAAAGAAACCAACGACATGATTTTGAAATATAACTACACAAGTCCGTTCGCGTTCCGCACCCAAATCCCGTTTATGCAGAAGCGGCGGCTGGCCGAGTTCGATGCCCTCTACGGCACGGACGCGCAAAAGGCTGAGGCATGAATGGATTATGGCTGGAGCGCAGCGGGATCGCGCTGACACTGTATTTCTTGGCCCGGACCGTGGGACGCTTTCGCGGAACCAAGAAGCAGCAGGCCGCGCTCAAAACGCCGCTGGTGGACGCGGCGGTTTTAGAGGCCGTGTTTCATCCGCGCCCGAAAGACGGCGACGATGCCGCCCTGCTGACCGAGCTGCGGGACACGTTTGCCCACTTGAACCGGCAGGCATGGGCCGAAGAATTCTGGGATTTGCATACCCAAATTGCCGCGCTGTCTCCGGCGCTCGGCCCGGCCCAAAACGCCACTTTGCGCCGGGCCGTTCTGCGTTTATTGACTTCCGATGACCGCTGGCTGCAAGCCGTCGCCGCCAAGACCGCCGCTGATTTGGGGATGGCTGAGGCAATCCCGCCGCTCACGGCCCTTTTGGAGCAGCCTTCCGGCACCGATGATTTTGCGGTTCGTTTTCGGCTTGTGCTGGAAGACGCGCTGGCTGCGCTGAATGAGGCCGAAATAGCCACGGGCCTAAGAGCCACGGAATAAATTCCGAGGCTGTCAAAAGCCCAGCGTCCAGGGGACGCAAGAGAAGAACAAGAAAGCCATTTACCGCGCATTCTTTACGTCGTCTCGACGGTGTGCACTTTGCAGCCTCGGATTTCAATCCGTGGCGTTTTATTCCGTTGCTCGGCAACCCGTGATGTTCTTGAAAGAAGCCTATGCCTGTAATCACTCTGGCGACGGAAATCCATGCGCCCATCGAGCGGTGTTTTGATCTGTGCCGGGATTTAGAAGTCCACACGCGAACCGTGCCGCACACGCAGGAGCGGCTGGTAGGGGACAAGAAAAGTGGCTTGGCGGAGCTTGGGGATGTGCTGGTTTTTGAGGCCGTACATCTGGGCGTTCGGCAGCGGCTGTCGTCGCAGATTACCGAAGTCGAGCGGCCGGTGCTGTTTGCCGATGTGGCCCTATCCGGCGCGTTCCAAAGCCTGCGCCATGAGCATCGGTTTGTGGAAATCAATGGAGGAGCGGCAACGCTGATGCGGGACCGTCTGGAATGGACCTCGCCGCTCGGCCTGCTAGGCGCTTTGGCCGATGCTCTGTTTCTAAAGCGCTACATGCTGCGGTTTCTCGCCACGCGCAACCGTAACTTGAAAGCGATCATTGAAGAAGGAGGGAAGTTGAAGGAGAGTTAAGGAGTATCGGTCAAAAGGTGATTCAGAGTGCGTAAATCGTAAGGGTCGACGGGAGCGGGACGCGCGGGGGCGGGATGCTGGGAGATGGCCTGATTGCGCTGGGCCATCAGCTCGGAAACGGTTTGTAGCAGGGCGCTGTTCGCCTGAACCAGATTTTGGATGGACGAAACGAGTTCCTGCCACTCGCCCTGCGTGAGCGTGATGACATCATCCGCACGGAAATACTCTATATCCATGATGTTCTTGTACCCGTCCAGTGTGTGTACGAATTGCGAGAATGCTTTCAATAATGTCAAGCTTCCGGGGCAGGGATTCGAACCCCGATAAACAGCTCCAAAAACTGCGGTCCTGCCATTGGACGACCCCGGAATAGGCGATGGCGCAAAGGTATTATACCCGGCGCTTTTTGTTTGTCAACGCTTCGGGTACTTGATTTCTCCTCTCCGCCTTCTCGCTTCTGGAAAAGTGCTATACTATCGCCATGATACTGCCCCGAATATCTGCGATTTTGCTTCTTCTGCTGTGCGGTCTCCGCGCCTCTGCCGCGCCGCCTGCGCTGTCGGTTGTGCCGAGTGCGGGAACGGTGATTATCGGCCCTCACGCCGCTTTCTGGCAGTTCGCCCCGCGTTCGCTGTCCGATGAGACGCCGCTGATCCATACGTTCCTGCTCCGCAACAACACAAAGACCTCGCTGACGATTGAGCGCATCGCGGTCTCGTGCGACTGCGTGCAGGTGTCTGTTGCCGAGACACGCTCGCTGCCGGTCCAAATCGCGCCGGGTCAGACGGTTCCGGTCCAACTCAGCCTCTCCCTGCGCCGACTCGTTCCCGGCCCGGTCTCGAAATCCGCCTGGGTGTACCTGCACGGCGGGGGTGATGATAGGGTGCGCCTGGAAATGCGCGGTGTGGTGCGCGACGAGCCGCCTGTATCGCGCTGACAGGAGAACAATTGCAAATGGAAATCTGGCGCGACCTTGCGTTAAGGCAAATGCCTTCTCTGAAGCCAATTTTGCTCAAGGCCGAGAACCCGATGGGACTGTGGATTGAGCTTGAGTTCCGTCTTGACGATGCCTACGAGGAACAAGACCGGCTGCTCATTCAGCAGATTTATGACTACGCTCATTGGAGCTACTTTGAGTCACAAGACGAGGATTTAATGGGGGTAGTTGGGTGTGCGTTCTATGAACATTTGCCGCTCAATCCAGTTGTCAAAAAAGACTTGCCGAACTGGCTGGCACGCGAGGAATTCGAGACATTGGCCTCTGTTCTTCACTACCATCAATTGGATGAGGAGTTTGAGGAACTGCGGGACAACTTTAATCGCGCAAGCCAGGAAAGTGATTAGAAATGGTTGGTAGGAGAACAAACTGATGCCTGAGACAATGACGACAACGGCAGAAGAAATGAACCCGTATGCGATTGCACTGACGCAGCTTGCGTCGGTGGCGGCGATTTTAGGACTGGACGACAGCATTCACGCCATCCTGCAAAAGCCGAAGCGGGAGCTGACGGTGAACTTTCCCGTGAACATGGAAAGCGGCGGGACACGGATGTTTACGGGCTACCGGGTGCAGCACAACACAAGCCGGGGACCCGCGAAAGGCGGGCTGCGGTTTCACCCGGAGACGGATATTGATGAAGTCCGGGCGCTTGCGATGTGGATGACGTGGAAATGCGCGGTCGTGAACATCCCCTTCGGCGGCGCGAAAGGCGGCGTGGTCTGCGATCCTAAAACGCTGACCAAAGCCGAGCTGGAAGACCTCACCCGGCGCTATACGACGGAAATCAGCCTGGTGATTGGCCCGGACAGCGATATCCCCGCGCCGGATGTCGGCACGAACGGGCAGATCATGGCCTGGATTATGGACACCTACTCCATGCACGCCGGGCATACGGTCCCGGCGGTCGTCACCGGCAAGCCCGTCAGCATCGGCGGCTCCGAAGGCCGCTTGGACGCCACAGGGCTGGGCGTCGTGCTGACGACGGAAGAAGCGCTTCAAAGACGTGGGTGGCAGATGAACGGGGCGACGGTGGCCGTGCAGGGCTTCGGAAATGTCGGCAGCGCGGCGGCGCGTCTGTTCCATAAGCGCGGCGCGAAAATTGTCGCCGTATCGGATGTCCGGGGCGGCATTGCCAATCCGCGCGGCCTGGACATTCCCGTGCTGACCGCCTATGTTGCCCTGACTGGTTCGGTCGTTGGGTTCGCCGATGCAGAGCCGCTGACCAACGAAGAAATTTTAGAAACGGCCTGTGACGTGCTGGTTCCGGCAGCCTTGCAAGGGCAGATCACGGAAGCGAACGCGCACAAGCTGCGGGCCAAGATGGTCGTGGAGGGCGCGAACGGGCCGACAACGCCGGGCGGCGACGCCATTCTGCGCGAGCGCGGCATCCTGCTCCTCCCGGATGTGCTGGCGAATGCGGGCGGCGTGACGGTTTCCTACTTTGAGTGGGTGCAGGACATCCAGTCGTTCTTTTGGAGCGAGTCTCAGGTCAACGCGCGTCTGGCCCGCATCATGCGCCGGGCATTCGCGGAAGTTTGGAACGCTTCTGAGACGCATAAAGTGGATTTGCGGACTGCCGCCTACATTGTCGGCGTCGCCCGCGTCGCCGAGGCTACGCTGACGCGCGGGATTTATCCCTAAAGGATGTCCTGCCAGCGCCGCGCCTCAACAAAACGGGAGATGTGACCAATGTTTGTGGTCGCAACAACGACCTCGTCAGGAGCATAGCCAAGCGCGAGGGTCTGGGCGGCCAGAATGACATCGCCGTCAAGGGCATGACGATCTGCGGTTGGCCGACCCGCTTGGCGAACTTCGGCCCAGAGTTCGGCGGCGCGACGCATGACCGATGTGTTGAGAGTAAGGTAGTCGAGTTCGGTTTGCAGTGTGTCCAGGACAGCGATGCTGTTGGGTAGTCGCGCTTGGAGCAGTTCGCGCCGAACTTCATAGTCTGCGATTTCTGGGAGAAACACTTCCACCCCGCCTGCGATGTGATTACGCGCCCACTGCCAGCAGGCCAATCCGTCAGCGGAAGCTTTCGGATTGGTGATGAGTCCCAAAGGGCCGGTATCCAGAACAATAGCACGGAGTGTCATTTCTGGTCATCCAAGCGTTCCCCTGTCTCGATATTCCAGCGGCGGAACTGAAGGCCAGACTTAGGGGCGGCTCGCTGGAGATGCTCCCATGCAAGCCGTTGTTCGTCTGCATCGCCGTCCAGCAGCCTATCCAGAGCGGCGAGGGCACGCGCCCGACCTTCGGGCGTATGAGTGCGCCGGAGAATTCCTTTCGCCGGATCGCTTTGCAGGGGATTGGTTCCTGCTTCTGCGACGCCGGGACGAACGGTGGAGGATTGGTGCAGGTTCGTGGAAGTTCGGAGGATGGCAAACAAATCCTCACGCCGAATAAGCCAGCCCTTGCCTGATGGCAGCTTACGTGCGGGAAGGCGGGCGCTGTTGATGTGATTACGAATGGTGCGTTCATTCAGATGAAGCAAATCGCCAACTTGCTTGACGGTCAGCAGTTCCTCAGTTTCGGGTAGCATGGAATAACCTCTGCCATCAATATACCATAAACAGGCGCAAATGGCCTCATTTTCCACATCAACTGTCACAGCAATGAAATTGTTGTCGTCGGTTTTTGCGGGAAGCAGTCAAACCCTTGACAACCGTGTGAACGAGCAGTATAATAGTGAGGTTGTTTTCAGAGGAATTCGCCATGCGGGAATCGTATTTCGGCAGGCGCATCGTGTTCTGTGCAGGGGGGCATCGGCCAGCTTTTTTCTTTTCCTGTGGGGGGTCTGAGCTGGAACAGAAACGCAGCATCGCCAAATACTGACTGCCGTCGCCGCTTGTGCGAGACTGCGCTGTAGACGGAATGTTGAAAAAAGCTCAATGCCCCTAATAGGGCGCTAATAACTCAGTGAAGTTCAGGAATAGGAGACAAAAGGATGGATTACATCGACCTGAGCACTTTGCCCACAAAGCGAGTTCTCACTCTGGAAGTTGCACGCGCCCTCGGCGAACGCGCCCTCGAAGCCGCCATGAATAAGGGCATTAACTATATGGTCATCAGCGTCGTGGACGATGGGGGGCGTCTTATTGTTCTGATGCGTCAGGACGCCGCCGAACCGGCTGCGGTCGATATAGGAATTGCCAAAGCCCGAACCTCTGCAATCACAAAGAAACCGACAAAATGGTGGACTGACATGCTCCACTCCGGCGTTTATGCGTTTCTCAGCATGCCGAACGTGACGCCAGTGGACGGTGCCCACCCTATCGTGGTCGATGGGCAGGTCGTCGGGGCGATCAGCGCTGCCGGTGGCACATTCGAGGACGATAACGAGGTTTGTCTCGGCGCTCTGGAACTATTTCAGGATGTCAAAGGAAGTTAACGGACAAACCCTTGACAGACGGAGAAATGGGCAGTATAATAGGGAGGTTGTTTTCAGAGGAATTCGCCTCCCGAAACGCTGTTTTGGGAGGCTCGTCGTTTTCTGTGCAGAGGGGGCATCGGCCAGCTTTTCTCGTTTCCCGTGTGGGTTTCGAGCTGGAATAGAAACGCAGCATCGCCAAATACTGATGTTTTGCCCCGTGCCGCCGTGTCCGCGTCCTGCGCGAACTCTAAGGCGAGCGGGGTGTTTTTATGCCTCTGCACTCACCAAGTCTTATTGACGATTTTATTTGGACCGATACCGAAAGGACCTAGTCGTAATGCCGACGATCAGCCAGTTAGTACGCAAAGGCCGCAAGCGCGTTGTCAAAAAGAGCAAGGCTCCGGCCATGAAGGGCAACCCGCAGAAGCGCGGCGTCTGCCTTGTGGTCCGCACCGTGTCGCCGAAGAAGCCGAACTCCGCTCTGCGGAAGATTGCGCGTATTCGCCTGACCTCATCGGGCCGCAACAGCCCCGGCACGGAAGTCACCGCGTACATTCCCGGCATCGGCCACAACTTGCAGGAGCATAGCGTCGTGCTGATCCGTGGCGGCCGCGTCAAGGACCTGCCGGGCGTTCGCTACCACATCGTGCGCGGCACGCTGGACACGCAGGGAACGAAAGACCGCAAGAGCAGCCGCTCCAAGTACGGCACCAAGCGGCCCAAGCCCGGCGCACCGGCGACGACCGGCAAAAAGCGTTAAACTACACTTACTGGAGAACTAAGATATGCCGCGTAAAGGACCCGCGAAAAAGCGCGTGATACTGCCTGATCCCGTTTACCACAACCGTTTGGTGACACGTTTTGTCAACCGGATGATGCTGGACGGCAAGAAGAGCCTGTCGGAGACGATTTTTTATCGGTCTTTGGATGCGATTGAAACCAAAACCGGACGCAAGGGAATTGAGATATTCGAGCAGGCCGTTCGGAACGTCATGCCCCAGGTAGAAGTCAAGCCCCGCCGTGTCGGCGGTGCGACCTACCAGGTTCCCATGGAAATCCGCTCCGACCGCAAGACCTCGCTGGCTCTGCGCTGGCTGGTTTCCGCCGCCCGCCGCCGCAACGGCAAAACCATGATTGACCGGCTGACCGCCGAGCTGACCGACGCCGCGAACAATACCGGCTCGGCAGTGCGTCAGCGCGAAGAAAAGCACAAGATGGCGGATGCCAACAAAGCATTTGCTCACTATCGATTCTAAGTTATTTGGAAGCAGAAAACTATGGCACGAGAATATAGTCTGGAAAAAACGCGCAATATCGGCATCGCCGCCCATATTGATGCCGGCAAGACCACCTGCACCGAACGCATTTTGTACTACACCGGCCGCTCCTACAAGATCGGCGAAGTGCATGAAGGCGCGGCGACAATGGACTGGATGGAGCAAGAGCAGGAGCGCGGCATTACGATTACGTCGGCGGCGACTACCTGTTTCTGGGGCTTAGAGACAGCAGACGTCAAGACCGGCCTTCGAATTCCGACCCACCGCATCAACATTATCGACACGCCGGGACACGTTGACTTTACCGTGGAAGTCGAGCGTTCGCTGCGCGTTTTGGACGGCGTAGTCGCACTGTTCGATGCCGTCGCCGGCGTTCAGCCGCAGTCCGAGACCGTCTGGCGTCAGGCGACCAAGTACCGAGTCCCGCGCATGTGCTTCGTCAACAAGATGGACCGCACCGGGGCCGATTACTTCTTCGCCGTCGGCACGATTGTTGACCGTCTAGGCGCGAATGCCGTCATGCTGCAAATCCCAATTGGGGCCGAGCAGGACTTCACGGGCGTTGTGGACCTGGTTGAAAACAAAGCGATTGTCTACAAGGGCGACGACGGCAAGGTCTTTGAGGTCGTGGACATCCCGGCGAACTTGCAGGAACAGGCCGCGAAGTACCGGGCCATTATGATCGAGAAAGTGGCCGAGACCGACGAGCAGCTCATCGAGAAGTTCCTGATGGAAGAGCCGATCACGGCGGCGGAGCTGAAGGCAGCCATTCGGAAAGCAACCATCAGCCTGGACATCGTTCCCATTCTTTGCGGCTCGGCCTATAAAAACAAGGGCGTTCAGCCGCTGCTTGACGCCGTTATCAACTACTTGCCTTCACCGCTGGACAAGGGCGCAGTCACCGCGATCAACCCGGATACCGAAGAAGAGGAACCGCGCCAGCCGTCCGACTCGGAGCCGTTCTCCGCGCTTGCGTTCAAGCTGATGAACGACCAGCATGTCGGCAACTTGACGTTCTTCCGGGTCTATTCGGGAACGCTGACCAAAGGCTCCTACGTTTACAACGTGAACAAAGGCAAGCGGGAGCGCATCTCGCGCATTCTGCGGATGCACGCCAACAAGCGCGAAGAAGTAGACGAAGTCTTTGCCGGCGACATTGCCGCCGCCGTCGGCCTTCAGTTGTCTACGACGGGCGACACGCTGGCGGACGAAAAGAAGCCGGTCCTGCTGGAAACGATCACGTTCCCGGAGCCGGTCATCTCGGTGTCCATTGAGCCGAAGACCAAGCCTGACCAAGAGAAGATGGGCATGGCGCTTCAGCGCTTGTCGGCGGAAGACCCGACCCTCCGCATCCGCACGGACGAAGAAACCGGTCAGGTCATTCTGTCGGGCATGGGCGAGCTGCATCTGGACATCATTATTGACCGGATGCGGCGTGAGTTCAAGGTCGAAGCGAATCAGGGCCGTCCGCAGGTTGCGTACAAAGAGACCGTCAAGAAGGAAGCCACTGCGCGGGTTCCGTACAAGCGGCAGTCGGGCGGCAAGGGCCAGTACGGTGACTGCGAGCTGATCGTTGAACCGCAGGAAGCGGGTGCCGGTTTTGAGTTTGTCAACAAGACTGTCGGCGGCTCAATTCCGAAAGAGTTCATCAGCCCAATCCAAGCCGGCGTCAAAGAAGCCATGGAAACCGGCGTTTCGGCGGGCTACCCAATGGTTGACATCAAAGTCAGCGTCACCGATGGTTCGTACCATGAAGTGGACTCGTCGGAAATGGCGTTCAAGATCGCGGCGTCTATGACGTTCAAAGAAGCGGCTCGGAAAGCGACGCCGATCATCAAAGAGCCGATCATGGCGGTTGAAGTGGTTACGCCCGATCAGTTCCTGGGCAGCGTCGTCGGCGACCTGAACTCCCGACGCGGCATGATTGAGGGCCAGGAGCAGAGCCACGGCGCAACGATGGTGATTAAGGCCAAAGTGCCGCTGTCCGAGATGTTCGGCTATGTCACGAGCCTGCGCTCGATGTCGCAGGGCCGGGCGTCGTCCACAATGGAGCCGTCGCATTACGCCGAAGTGCCGCGCAACGTCTCGGAAGAGCTGATGGCGAAGTCCGCAGGCAAGTCGCTGGTCCGCCAGCAGGGATAAGAACCTAACCCCAACCCCTTCCCTAAAGGGAAGGGGCAATGCATTATATCGGAGAGTAATAGATTATGGCAAAAGCAAAGTTTGATCGTTCGAAGCCGCATGTGAACATCGGCACCATCGGGCATGTTGATCACGGCAAGACCAGCCTGACGGCGGCCATCACCAATGTCCTGGCAAAAGCCGGCGGCGCGACCGCCCGCTCCTATGCCTCCATTGACGCCGCCCCCGAAGAACGCGAGCGCGGCATCACCATCAACACCGCCCACGTCGAGTACGAGACCGCCGAGCGGCATTACGCCCATGTGGATTGTCCGGGACACGCCGACTACATCAAGAACATGATCACCGGCGCGGCTCAGATGGACGGGGCGATCCTGGTCGTGTCGGCGGCTGATGGCCCGATGCCCCAGACCCGCGAGCACATCCTTTTGGCGCGTCAGGTTGGGGTTCCGTCCATTGTCGTGTTCCTGAACAAGGCGGACATGGTGGATGACCCGGAGCTTGTGGAACTGGTGGAGCTTGAAGTGCGTGAGCTTTTGTCCAAGTACGAGTTCCCCGGCGACGACTGCCCGATCATTGTCGGCTCTGCGGTGAAGGCTTTGGAAGGGGATCAGTCGGAGATTGGGGAGCCTGCGATCTTGAAGCTGATGGAAGCGGTGGACAGCTTTATCCCGACGCCTGCGCGGGATGTGGACAAGCCGTTCCTGATGCCGGTGGAAGACACGATGACGATCACCGGGCGCGGGACGGTGGCGACGGGGCGTGTTGAGCGGGGCGTTCTGAAGGCGGGTGAGCAGATCGAGATCATCGGCATTCGTGAGGCGACGAAGACTACCGTGGCGACTTCTATGGAGATGTTTCGGAAGACGCTGGACACGGTTCAGGCGGGGGACAACGCGGGGATTTTGCTGCGGGGCGTTGAGCGCAAGGACATTGAGCGGGGCCAGGTTCTGGCGAAGCCGGGGAGCATTAAGCCTCATGTGAAGTTTGAGGGCGAGGTGTATATCTTGTCGAAAGAGGAGGGCGGTCGTCATACGCCGTTCTTCAAGGGGTATCGTCCTCAGTTCTACTTCCGCACGACGGACGTGACGGGGAACCTGGACTTGCCGGAGGGTGTGGAGATGGTGATGCCGGGTGACAACGTGACGATTGTGGGGGAGCTGATCGCTCCGATTGCGATGGAAGAGGGTCTGCGTTTCGCCATTCGTGAAGGCGGCCACACCGTCGGCGCGGGCGTCGTCACCAAAGTCCTTGTCTGAGTTTAGCTAGACGTACAGTAGAGGGCAGGGGTGAACCCTGCCCCTACATCATATAACCGAAGGAGCCACCTATGGCAAATGAAGCACGGGTCGTCGTGACGCTGGCCTGCACCGAATGCAAAGAGCGCACTTACGCGACCACTAAAAATAAGCGCAAGCATCCAGATCGCCTGGAACTCAACAAATACTGCCCCCGCTGCCGCGTCCACAAGATGCACCGCGAAGCCAAGTAGTTGACAAAACCGTCTCACGGACGGGTATAATTAACCCGTCCGAGACACGAAAAACAGTCCAAAATCGCATATTGGGAGTTTAGCACAGTTGGTAGTGCGTCCGCCTCCAAAGTGGAAGGTCGCGAGTTCGAATCTTGCAACTCCCGCTCATCTGCCCCCAAGTTATGCAAAACTTGAGGGCTTTTTTCGTTACATGTGCGCGAATTGCCATGCCGATCTGCACTTCTCGCATCTGTATGAACAAGATAATTTAGAAGAGGAAAACGTGCAGATTCTTGGGGACAAATCCGAGATATAATACTTTATGCTCTTCACCGGAACTAATTTTGCTGGGGGCCAAAAAACACTGCTTCTCGGCCTGGGACTTGGCAATGCTGCAGGCTTGATGCTTTTTTTCGGCAGTTATCCTCCACTGCGCCGTTTTTTGGAAGCGGCTTTTCCTTATGGCATTCATGGCTACTATACCGGCGACTTTGCCCTATGGGGTGGATTGACGTTTGGCCTCCTTTTCTCTCCTGTAGTCCTGACGCTCAAAGCAAGGCGGTTTTACTGCTTTTGGGGACTTCTGCCGATCACGATTGTCTTCCTCTGGCTCGCTGTCGGCTTTGGCGTTGCCCATCGGCTGAATGTGTTTCTTGATCCCTCCTGGGCATTCCCTATCCTGTTTACTTTAAGCTGGGCAATCTCCTCGTTCCCAACTTCACTCTTTCGCTGGTTCCGTCGCGGCCGGAATACTACTGCTGACCCGTCTCCTAAAAAGCCGGCACCGCGACCAAGGCGTTATCTGATGCCGGCAGTCACGGCGTCTGTTCTTCTGACGCTTGCCCTCATTGGCTGGCACAATCTCAACTATCCAAAGCCGCTTTCCGCAAGCATTCAGACGAGCTGGGATAAAGGGACAGAAGCCACCGTGCCGCTGATTGAGAAGAATGGCGGGATTTTTGTGACGGCATCGCTGAATGGGCAAAAGCAGATATGCAAAATTGATACGGGGGGTGATACCGTCAATTGGATACGAGATTTACACATTGATGGTGAGATGACACAGGAACGCGGGCAAGCCTGTGATGCGCTTAACAACTGTGTCAGCTCGGCAACTGTCAAGTTGCCGAGAATTCAAATCGAGAGTTACAAAGTTACCGACTTCCCGACGGAGATGCTGGACAGCAATGGCGGCCTGTTTTCTTCCACGCTTGTATTGCCTAGGGATGATACTCCGACGCTCGGAAACGCTTTGTTTTGTCTCACTGTAACAACCATAGACTATCAACACAAAACGCTAACGATCAGACCACCCACGTATGACTTCACCAAACAGGCGCGTCGACAAGAGGATAAAATCCTACAAATGGGCTGGACGAGCTATATCAATGATAGTCCTGCGCGTCAGCAGGTATTTGGCTGGCCTGTCATTCGGGCGCGTGTCTGCGGCAAGCCGTTCTGGTGCGTGATTGATACTGGGTGGGAAGGGCAGGAACTTGGCATTACGAAAGAATTTTTCCAGCAGCTTTCTCGGCTACGGCAAGTGCCTCGCCGTGAGGTTTTAGGCAACTGGGCTTACAGCTCTGGGCGCGTGCCGCAGCTAGATTATCTTCGCTTTCAGGTAGCGGCATTGTCCCCTCGCGTTGAGCCGGTGGCTTTAGAAGGCAGAGGATGGATCGTTGATTCGATTGGCGGAGGCCGGGGGATTATCGGGACCAACTTGATGGAGCGTTACCGGATTACGATAGATTACCAGCGAAGGCGCGTGCTGCTCGAACCATACCAGGAAGTCAAGAATACGCAGAAGCAGGAAAAGCGGCGAGTAATGCCGAAACTGCCTGGCATATGATCCGTAGGGGACAACTTGGGCGTTTCGTGCTGGGCGCAGGCGTTCTGGCGGCGCTGCTGGTGTCCGGCTGCCGCAACGGGGCGCATAAGGACGGCGAGGCGGCGTCGGTGCGGCTGATCGATGCTGTGCCGGATGCGGGCGGGCTGGACGTTTCGGTGGACGGAAAGCGGGTCTGGAAGCGGGCGGAGTTTCGGAGCAGCACGGGGTACAAGAGCGTCTCGGCGGGAGCCTACCCCATTCAAATTGATGCGGAGGGGCCGGGAACGACGCTGCTGACGAAATCGCTTGTGTTCGGCAAGAAGCAGCGCTACACGCTGCTGGCGCTGGGGCAGGCGGCACGGGGCGGCGCTCCGGCACGGGTGCAGGTGCTTCCTGATGAGGCGACGCCGCTGCCGCCGGGCAAAGCGGCCCTGCGGCTGATCAATGCGTCGCCGGGAACGGTCACGGCTGATTTGGTCGTCAATACGATTGTCGGTCTAAAGTCGGTGGGGTACGGGCGGCGCAGCGCCCCGCTTCTGCTGGCAAGCGGGCGTTACACGGTGCAGCTTGCCGTTCCCGGCACGGCGCAGATGCTGACCGATGCCGTCAGCTTGAACTTTGCGCCCGGCCAAACCTATACGCTGATTGCGATGGGACAGGCAAGCCGTCACCTGACTTTGGAGGTCTACCCCGACAGATAGGAACCCCTCCCGTCTCGTTCCTCGCCTCCCTCCCCTGTTAGGGAAGGGCCAAAGATTTCGGAATGATGTCGTAGGCGTTCCCATTTGCGGCCTTGCTCTTTATTGCCCTTCCCTAACAGGGGAGGGAGGCGAGGAACGAGACGGGAGGGGTCAATGCCCGCGCTCAAGATAATCGCAGGCGCGGCGGTAGGCGGCGGTGAGGTAGTCGCTCATCAGAAGCTCGCGGCTGTTTTCGTAGTACCACTGAACACGCTCGCCCAGGTTCTCGTCGGGATCGCCGATTTGATACGTCGCAATCTCGCGCGGCAGGACATAGGGCCGGTCGGTCGCCTGGTCAATGGCTTTAAACGTAATCTTGAAGATGTGGTCTTTGTCCTTGAAGTTTTCGTCCCAGGCCATCGTGATATTATAATTGCGCCCGTCAATGCAGTGGTACTGGCTCTTCTTTTCCATAAAGCTCCCGATGTCTCAAGTGTCGCTCGAAAAGTGCTGCCGTCATGGTATCCTCTTTAGGGGAATGTTGTCAACCCCCATAGGAGTATGAAAATGCCTCGTTTGTTACCCTTTGCCGCTGCCGCGCTGGCGCTGCTGCCGGCGGCTTCCGTCTCCGCCCAGGGCATGATGCAGCCGCCCCCGCCGCTGCCGGCGGGGACACGCGCCCCGGCGTTCACGACGCGCACCACCGCCGGCCGTCCGCTCACGCTCAAATCCCTGCGCGGCAAAGTGGTGCTGCTGGATTACTGGGCGACCTGGTGCGGCCCCTGCCAGATGGCGACGCCGATGCTTGAGAACCTTTCACGAAAGTTTGGCCCAAAAGGCCTGGCCGTGGTCGGCATGAGCGTGGACGACTCGCGCAGTGTCGGTCAGGTAAAGCCGTTTATGAAGCACTTCGGCATGACCTACATTGTCACGGTGTCCCCGGCGGCAAACGGCAAGGCGCAGTATGCCTACCATGTCAACGGCATCCCGTCCCAGTTTTTGATTGACAAAAAGGGCATCGTCCGCTGGAGCCAGTCTGGGTTCTCCCCCAACGAAGGCCAGGAGCTTGCGCCGATGATCAAGCGCCTGCTGGCGCAGAAGTAACTTCAATGTCCCTGAGAACACTGGCGGGTGCGGGATTGGCGGTGTGCGGCCTCGGACTGCTGGTTTACTTTCTCTTTTTGTCGCGGCCTGCCGTGCGCCAGGCGATCTGGATGTCTCCGCCGCTGCGCCCGGTCGTGATGCAGGGTTTTCAGAATTTCACGGACAGCGATGAACACGCCAAGTATTTTCTTCTTCTGGTGCGCCTGCATCAGTACGCACCAGCCCGCAGTCTGATGACGCCTGAAGCTAAAGCGTCGCTGTCTACACTTGCCTTGTCGAAAGAGTGGGCCGCTTTTGAAAAAGCGCATGGCCGCGTGACTACCTGGACGCTGACGGGCGGAAACAGCCATCTTCTGCCGACTTATGTGGACAAAGTCTACTCCGTGAGCGGCAGCCGGGGCAGCATGGGAACCGCGACGCTGCATATGACCCAAACCAAAGGCTCCTGGCAGATCGCCCGGCTCACAGTCGCAAGCTGACCGCTGGGTGCAGGCTTGACAGAAGCCGGGGAAGCGTGTATGCCAGGACAACCGCATGACGTTTAGAAGGATTGATTTATGGCAATTGAAGCCAAAGATGGCTCGAAGAAGATTATAATACTCGGCTGTGGGCGGGTCGGCTCGACGCTGGCCCGGCAGATGTCGAGCGAAGGGCATGACGTGACGGTGCTGGACCAGACAAGCGATTCGTTCCGGCGGCTCGGCGCGAAGTTCAAAGGACAGCGGCTGGTCGGCTCCGGCCTGGACCAAGACCTGCTGAACCGGGCGCATCTGAGCGACGCCGATGTCTTTATCGCCGTCACGCAGGGCGACAACACGAACATCATGGCCGCGCAGATCGCGCGGGAAGTTTATAGTATTCCGCGAGTGATGGCAAGAATCTACGATCCGATCCGCGCCCAAGCGTACCGCGAGCTGGGGATTACGACGCTCTGCACGACGACGCTTGCCGCCGGCCTGCTGCATGACGCCGCGCTGGGCGAGATCACCGACAGCAGCCTGCAAAAAGCGGCGCAGAACTGGGACACGCTCTATTTGGAGCAGCGCGGCTGACGGAAAATAGGATCAGTTTATGTATTGGAATAAATTATGTATGTGATTGTTGTGGGCGGCGGCAAAGTCGGCTACTATTTGACCAAGCAGCTTCTGAGCGAAGGCCATGAAGTCCTGTTGCTGGAAAAAGACCGGCGGCGTCAGGCCATGCTGGCCGAGCAGATGGGCGAAGTGGTCGTGCAGGGCGACGGCTGCGAGGTGCGGATTATGTCCGAGGCTGGCTTTGGCCGCGCCGACGTGATTGTCGCCGTCACGGGCGACGACGAAGACAATTTAGTCATCTGCCAGATGGCAAAGCGCAAATTCCAGGCCCCGCGCACGGTTGCCCGTGTCAACGACCCAGATAACTTGGTGCTGTTCCAGAAGCTAGGGATTGACACGACGGTTTCCAGCACGCAGATTATCTTTAACTTATTAGACCAGCAGATCGAGACCGGCGAGATTATCCCGCTGGCGGCGCTGAAGAACGGCAACATTGAGATTGTCGCCATCACTGTTTCCGAGCGCTCTCCTGTGCTGGGGCGCAATGTCAAAGACCTGCCCCTGCCGGGCGATGCGCTGATTATCTCCGTCGTCCGCGCGGATCATGCGCTTCTGCCGCAGGGCGATGTCCGCTTTGAGAACGGCGACACGGCGATCGCAATGGTGGTCGCCCACGAAGAACCACAGCTGCGCCACATCTTTACCGAGTCGCATTGAAGACTTTTGCGCCCAAACAAAAACCGCCCAAAC
>JAABUZ0100004304.1_pt1 | contig 19794 bp, 23 predicted proteins | sample 5562091 | NCBI WGS metagenome assembly JAABUZ01 (sample SAMN12813069, study PRJNA571459) | rock metagenome | isolation source: Antarctica rocks | place: Antarctica: Victoria Land, Linnaeus Terrace sud | collected 2015-12-21 | reverse complement strand
ACGTAGGCGCTGCCCGCCGAGTCGATCGCGATCCCGTTGCCCTGATCGCTGTCGCCCAGGTAGGTCGAGTAGGACAGCGCCGTGCCCGCCGGGTTGAGCTTCGTCACGAACGCGTCCGAGCCGCCGCTGCCGTTCGTCGTCTGAAACGCCCCTGGCGTGGTCGGGAAGTCGGCCGAGTTGGTGCTGCCGGTCACGTAGGCGCTGCCCCCCGAGTCGATCGCGATCCCGGTGCCTTTATCGGCGTAGCTGCCGCCCAGGTAGGTCGAGTAGGACAGCGCCGTGCCCGCCGGGTTGAGCTTCGTCACGAACGCGTCCGAGCCGCCGCCGCCGTTCGTCGTCTGAAACGCCCCTGGCGTGGTCGGGAAGTCGGCCGAGTTGGTGCTGCCGGTCACGTAGGCGCTGCCCGCCGAGTCGATCGCGATCCCGGTGCCCGTGGTGATGATACCGCCGGTGCTGTCGTTGCTGCCCCCCAGGTAGGTGGAGTAGGACAGCGCCGTACCGGCCGGGTTGAGCTTCGTCACGAACGCGTCCGAGCCGCCGCCGCCGTTCGTCGTCTGAAACGCCCCCGCCGTGATCGGAAAGTCAGTCGACTCGGTGGCGCCCGTCACGTAGGCGCTGCCCGCCGAGTCGATCGCGATCCCGGTGCCCGAGTCCGCCCCGAAGGTGCTGCCGCCCAGGTACGTCGAGTAAGTCAGCGCTGGGTCGATGACGAGTCCCCTGCGATCGTCATAGGCGCTGAGGCTCATTCCCACACGCCCCCCGTCCAGCAGCCGGTACCGGCTGCTGACGGGGCGACGGCTGCCATCGATGACCTGGTAGGCCACCGGCGCGAGCTGCGTGACCTTCCGTCCTTCGGGGAGCGTGATCACGAGATTTCCGCGAGCATCGATCCGCTCGCGAGCACCAGAGAACGCCAGACTGATTTGGCGCGGATCCGCGTGCGGGGCGAGCGTCAGGTCGTACTCCAGGCGACTGTGGTTGCCGTAGAAGGTCATGTCGATGCCGTGCCAGACCCCGCGGTAGCGCACGCCGGCGTAGGACGGGATGTCGGTGTGCCAGCGTGAGGGGTCCTTGCCGATGAAGGAGTTCACCGTCCCCGGCAGCCGGCGAATGCCCGAGACATTCGCGGTGCGCGCGCCGAGCAAGCGCAGGGCAAACACAGACCCGTGACGGCCGGGACGCCGAGAACCTGACGAGCGGAAACCAACCCCTGGGCTGCTGCGTGATGCGGCTCCTCCGGAGGATGCGCTCAGTGTCAGGACCGCCTGGTGTGGGGTGAGGAACAGTCCGTAGCCCGGGCCGCGGGAGAGAAACCGCACGGCGTGGTTCGTGCGGCCGGCGTTGGGTTCAAAACTCAGCGGCAGGCGCGCGTACGCTCGCCCGACGTGACGCCGCTGAAGCGCGCTGGGCTGGGTGAGAGCACCGCCTCCGAGAGGGCTGCTCAGAGCGAGCCCTCCCGGCTGAAACCCCATCAGGTTCGCTGCGCCGTCAGGGGGGTGCTGAACGGCTCGTCGTGCAGGCCAGAGTTCGAGGTCCCCGCGTGACCCAGCTCAACGACGACAAGCATGGCCATGACAAGCAGGCCGACAACCAAGACCCGCAGCCGCGGCCCACTAGCGGTGGAAAGCACCTGCCATCTCGGCGCACTCGCGGCGGCGGCCGTGCTGTACGAACCGGCCCGCCACAGGACTGCTCGTTCCTCCCGTCTCATCACGCTCCATTCTCGCCGCGCATTTGACACCTCGCCACGGCAATGCCTATCAGCCGAACACTGCCGAGTCAAGGCGCCCTCGACGGCTCTGGCGGTCTTCCCCAGCGCAGCCGACGTAGGCCACGCTCCCCGCGCCTGGACTCGCCCATCCGCTGCGGCGGAACACGCACGACCCGCTCGCCCGCGGCCAACAATGCCTGCTCCAGGCGCCGCGAGACCTGGCGGCAGTCCTCGATCGCCCACACCCGCTCCTCGTCGAGCCCGCGCGTCCATTTCACCGCGGCCAGGTGCCCCGGCTCGTCCGCGTCGATCTGACGAGAGCCACGGACCTTGCCCGTCCCCTCGTCGACCGCTGAGAGCGCATGCGTGCGCTTGTGCGTGTCCGTCCCGATCACGATCATATGCATCGTCCCTTCGTTTGGTTTGACCACCGATGAAGCGGATGGGGTCTCAGTAGCTACGGCGCGGGCGCAGCTACCGACCGCAGTCAGTACGCCCCGCCGAGACTGCTGCCTTCGGCCGGGAGGAGCTGCGTCCAGCACAAGCCGTGACGCCGGCGAGACTGCTCCGTGTGTGTGGAAGCGGGTGCGAGGAGGGCGGTCCGGGGGTTGTCGAGCCAATTCTGCTTGCGGCCACAGGGGAGGACGGAAGTTCGGGTCTTCCCTGCGTTGAGCGAAGGGGGCAAGCCATTGGGGCTGCGAGGTGCGGACCGGATCGCAAGAGCAGGGCACCGGCACGGCCACCGACCGCACACTGCCTTCGGCCCACGGGCGTTGGCTTAACGAGGGCGAGGCGGTCGCACTCGGCGCCGGAACGTCGTACCACTGGCCAGGAGCACAGAGCTCGTGGCCGCCAGCCACGTCGCCACCAGAGTCCAAAGCGCGACGCGGACGACAGGGGCGACCGTGTCGTTGACGAACAGCAACTGCCAGCTGGTGATCAGGGCTGCGAGGTTGGCACAGACCAGAGCGAGCACCCTCAGCGCGAGTATGGCCATATGCTCGCGGCGCTGGCGGCGCGCCCACAGCACCAATCCCCAACCGCTGCTAAACAGGACGGCAGCTACTGAAGCGAGCGTCCGCGCGATCAATACTTGTGCCGGACTCGCGGTCAGAAGGCCCGAGAAGACGACGACACCAGCCGCCGCCAGCAGACTGATCGGAGCCAGCCCGATCATTGTCCAACCAAGCTTTCGCTGTGCTGCTGGGCGTTGCATCCTCCCGACGAATGGTCGCATCACGCCGGTTCCTCGAGCTCAGGCCAGGTTGTAGCGCGAGGACGAAGGTTCCTTGCGGAGTGACGAGGTCGCTTGGTTGACGTTCGGACCCGTCCCCGCTGGGAGAGGCGCCTCGCTGCTCCACTCGCCAAGCAGGGCGCTAACAAGGGGATCCTCGAAGCCGATCGTGCGTACCCAAATCTCCCCGTTCCGAGAGTCTGAACAGGTGGACTACATCACGCCTCGGGAACCGCCGGCGCACGCTTCTGCATCGTCGCCACAGCGGGTCTGTGCCCTCGGCTTCCGCTTCGGGCGAGGCCCGCGCAGAAGCAGGAGCAGACCGACCGCCAGCCGCGTCTAATACTGCTTAGACGCGGCATTCTCCGCGTGATCCGCTACTAATACGCGGATGACTGCCTCGGAACCCGCTAATTCAACCGCGTCTAACAAGGACGAGGCGGTTGACGGCGTTCGCACGGAGGCGCTGAGCGCCTATCTCGGGTGGCTTGAGGGGCGGCCGTTGGCGGCGCGGAGTCGGGAGGCATACGCCCATCAGGTCCGCCGCTACCTCGCGTGGCTGGGCGATCGGTCGCCGGTCGATGGCAATCCGCTCGCCGATGATGATGCGCGGGACTGGGCGGTGCGGGATTACAAGCGGCATCTGAAGGCGGTGGAGCGGTGGAAGCCGGCGTCGGTGAACCTGGCGCTTGCCGCGGTGGATTCGTTCTACACGCAGCTTGGGCTCGGCCGGCCGATCGTCCGCCGGGAGGATCTGGCGAAGGGTGCGCCGCGGGCGATCACGGAGGAGCAGCAGCGGCGGCTGCTGCGGATGGGTGAGCGGGCGAAGGCGCGGGACCGGGCGATCGTGGTGCTGCTGCTCTACACCGGGTTGCGGCTCGCGGAGCTCGTCGCGCTCGACGTCGACGACGTGAAGATGTCCGCGCGGAAGGGGATCGTCGTTGTCCGGTCCGGGAAGGGCGACGCATACCGGGAGGTACCGCTGAACGCGCTCGTGCGCCAGGTGGTCGAGGAGTGGCTGACTGAGCGCAAGGCCATGGCCGCGGTGGATGAGCGGGCGGTGTTCGTGGGCCGTTCCGGCAGGAGGCTGTCGAAGCGGTCGGTGGATGATGTCGTCCGGGGCCTCGGCAAGGATGCGGGCATCAGTCTGTCCGCTCACATCCTGCGACACACGTTTCTGACGAGACTGGCCAGGCAGGGCTCGGACCTCGTGCTCGTCGCCGAGCTCGCCGGCCACCGCCGGTTGGAGACCACGCGCAGGTACAGCTTGCCGTCGGACATCGACCGTTTGTTGGCGGTCGAGAACCTCCAGATCGACTACTGACCTGCGATGCCGCCGGGCCGGTTTCTCTCTGACGCTGAGATTGAGCGTCTGGAGGAGGGATGGCCGGAGGCGATCGATCGGGAGGATCTCGCTCGCTACTTCGATCTCCACGGCGATGACCTCGAGTTCGTGCGCCAGCAGCACAGCTCGGCCGGGCAGCTCGGGGTTGCGCTGCAACTCTGTGGACTCCGATGGCTGGGGTTCGTTCCGGACGACCTGACCGTGGCGCCGCCGGACGCGCTGAGCGTGCTGGCTGGGGTCCTCGATGTCTCGCCGAGAGCGATCTTCGACTACGCGGTTCGGCCGCAGACGGCGTGAGCACCGCCCGCAAGTGCGCGCCCGCGCCGGGTTCGTGGCCGCGGGCGAGCTGGGTCTGGAGCCGGTGCGGGAGTGGCTGCTCGAGCAGGCGATGGAGCACGAGCGGCCGTCGCTGCTGTTCGGAGCGCTCTGCGTCGAGCTGCGCCGGCTCGGGATTGAGCGGCCGGCGGTGAACGTTGGGTGGGCGCGTGAGCGAGCCCACGAGCTGACCAACCAGCGGCTCGCGCCGCAGCTCACTGACAAGACACGAGAGCTCCTCGATGGCTTGCTGGTCGCGGAAGACGGCCAGTCGAAGCATCCGTGGCTGCGTGCGCGACCGACCGCGGTGAGCGGCGCGGCGATGCGTCGGGAGCTCGACAAGCGGGCGCTGCTGATCGAGTCAGTCGGCGCTGACCGGTTCGATCTCTCCGGGCTGCCGCCGAACCGGCGGTCGTGGCTGGCGCAGACAGGACGCCAGCAGACCAACCAGGCGCTCTCTCGGATGGCCCCAGAGCGCCGCTACCCGGTGCTGATGGCGTTCTGCGTCGAGGCGCTGGCGCGATGCACCGACGACGCCCTGGAGGTGTTCGACCGGGCGCTCGGTGCTGCTGACCGCGCAGCGCAACGCAAGCGCGACGAGGTCGACCGGCGCGGGCGGCGCGACACGCAGGCGACGGTCAAACGGTTCATCGATCTCTCCCGAGCGGTGCTCGAAGCACACGATTCCGGCACGGATGTGCTGCGTCTGATCGAGCGGCGGGTCGGGATCGAGGCCTTGCGCGCCGATCTGGACCGCGCGCAGGGCGTCGCGCACCCGCACGGAACCGGGCACCTCGCCGAACTCCTCAGCGATCACGGTGCTGCGGGCCGCAAGTTGCTGGCCGGCGTGATCGAGAACCTCGAGCTGCGTGCGACCGGCGGCGATGAGGACGCGCTGCTCGCCGGACTGCGGTTCATCCGCCGACTCACGGGCGACAAGCGACGATGGCTGCCAGGGTTCTCCCCGAGCGCGTTCATCGACACGCAGTGGCGCGCTCAGGTCGTCGACACCGGCTCGCGGACGGCTCGACCGCCGCGCGTACGAGCTGTGCGCCGCCTACGAGCTGCGCTCCGCGCTACGGTCCGGCCGCCTGTGGGTGCCGGGCAGTCGTCGGCACGCCGACCCCTCCAGCCTGTTGCTGCCCGACGATCGCTGGCGAGAGACCAGGAGCGAGTTCGCCGCAACGGTCGAACTGCCCACCAGCAGCCTCGCACGGCTCGACGCGCTCGCCGACGAGCAGCGCGAATCCCTGCATAGGCTCGCGAATGAGCGGGACACGACCGCCGAGGCCCGGCTTGCCGACGGCGAGATCGTGGTCGACGCGGAAGAGCCGGCCGAGGGGCGATTGCGGGCGCTGATCGAGCCGATCCTGCCCGAGGTCGACCTCCCCGACCTGCTAATCGAGGTCGACGGCTGGACCGGCTTCACCGACCACCTCACCCCGCTCTCCGGCAACCGCCGACGCTCAGCGAGCATGCCAGCCGCGCTCTACGCCGTCATCCTGGCTCAGGCGACGAACCTCGGGCTCACAGGCATGGCGAGAGCGAGTGAGTTCAGCTACCAGCAGCTCGAATGGGCATGGGAGCAGCTCTGCCGCGAAGACACACTCACCGCCGCCAGCTCGCGCCTGGTTGATTACCACCACGGCCTCCCGCTCGCGAAGGAATGGGGCGCTGGCCGACTGTCCTCCTCCGACGGGCAGCGGTTCGCTGCCCGGACCCGCGGGCCTGGGACCGCGGCGCTGCCGCGCTACTTCGGGCACCGCCGCCGCGGCCTGCAGATCTACTCCTGGACCTCTGACCAGTACAGCCAGTACGCCAGCAAGGTGATCACCGCGACGGTCCGCGACGCGACGCACACCTTGGACGGGATCCTCGACAACCAGAGGGTCCTGCCGATCGAGGAGCACACAACGGACACGCACGGGTACACGGAGATGATCTTCGGCGTCTACGACCTCCTCGGCCTGCGGTTCGCGCCACGGATCCGGGACCTCGATCGCCAGCGGCTCTACCGCCACGGCATCGCGGCCGACGTCGAGACTGCCGATCTGCTCAAGCAGAAGATCCGGCCGGAGCTGATCACCCCGTACTGGGACGAGCTGCTCCGCCTCGCCGCGTCCCTGCGGCACGGCTGGGCGCCCGCCTCGCTGCTGCTCGGCCGCCTGCAGGATCACGGCGCAACCCACTCGCGCAGGCGCTGCAGGAGTACGGCCGGCTCGTGAAGACGAACTTCGTGCTCGACTGGCTCGCCGACCAGGAACTCCGTGCCCGGTCGGGCGGCAGCTCAACAAGGGCGAGCAGCTCCATGCGCTCCGTCGCGCGCTCTTCTACGCCGACGGAGGGCACGTCCGGCATCGCGCCCCTGAGCAGCAGACCGAGCAGGCGCTCTGCCTCTCGATCGTGGTCAACGCGATCATCGCCTGGAACACCGTCTACACCCAGGACGCGCTGGACCAGCTCCGCGCCGCCGGCGAGGTGATCACCACCAGCGAGATCGAGCACATCTCACCCCTCGCCCGCCAACACATCCACCTCCACGGGCACTACCCCTTCAACCTCGCTGCCCGACCGGACGGACACCGCCCGCTACGAGCCACGACCAACATCGCCCGCGAAGCGACGCCCGCGAAGCCGAACCGCGTCTAACGTAAACCGGACAAAATCGCACCGTTACTAACTTCGGCTCGAGCCGGCCGCCGGCCGCTCAGCCGTCGAGGTCGCGCGACTGCTGCTCGATCACGGCGCGGACCCGAATGTCGGGTATCTGTGGGAGGGGCTGGTACCCCCATTCACGGCGCTGACCGGCGTGTTCGGCCACGGCGAGCAAGGAGCACCGCCGCATCCCGAGGAGGCGGCACTCGCCCGGCTGCTGCTCGAGCGCGGCGCTAACCCGAACGACGACCAGGCGCTCTACAACCGGCAGTGGAGTCGCGACGACGGGTGGCTTGAGTTGCTGTTCGAATTCGGGCTCGGAACCGGCGACGGCGGGCCGTGGGCGCGGCTGCTGGGCGATTGGCTGGCCTCGCCTCGGCAGATGCTCGAGAACGAGCTTCTCGCCGCCGCCCACCACGGCTTCGCCGACCGGGTGCGCCTGCTGCTCGGCCACGGCTTCGACCCAGCGGGAATGGAACGCAGCACCGGGCCAATGGGGGCACGGACTCCGATCGACGAGGCGGCGCTGCTCGGACACCTGGAGATCATCGATCTACTCGCCGCCGCCGGTGCGCAGCTGAGCGGCGACGAGGTCGACCGGTTCGTCTCGATCTGCATGGCCGGTGACAGGGCACGTGCCGCGGAGCTCCGGTCCGCCGATCCGACGCTCGGCGAGCGCGCAATTGCGCGCCGCCCGGATCAGCTGATCCGCGCCGCCGAGAAGGACAGTGTGGCGGCCGTCGAGCTACTCATCGAGCTCGGGTTCGACGTCAACGCGCGCTCCCGCACAGCGCCGCTGCACGAGGCGGCGATGCACGGCAATGTCGAGATCATCCGGCTGCTCCTCGACCACGGCGCCGACCCGAACGTTCGCGACGGCGAGTTCGGTGCCCCGCCCTCCGGCTGGGCGAAGCATCACGGGATGACCGACGCGGAGGCGCTGCTCGCGCCGCTCACGCAGGATCCGTGACACGGCCTCGCCGCTCCTCCAGCATGAGAGAACAAACCACGAATACACGCGCCAGAGCGCAAATGCAGGACTCCGGAGCGCAGCGCGCTCGGTCCCCGAGATGCGCCAAATGCGCGCATCTCGCCATCGCTCCATCCGGCGCAAGCAACCGCAACGACACCGCCGATTGGTGGACGATAGGCGCGACCGTATCGTCGCCAGAGCACTGGCAGGCAGCGTCGCGGCGATTCATTCAAAGCGGTCGTGCGAACAGCGACCCTCGGCTGCCCGAGATGGTCGAGGGCACCTCGAATCTCGTAAGCGAGCGCATCGCCGGCCGTCTCGCGCGCCTGTGCGGGTGCCGCTTTGGCGCTCAGACTGGCGCGGTATCACCGTGAGTCGTCGGGAGCCGCCGGAGATGAAGCGATCGGATCATGTCGATCGTTGGCTTCACGGCGAAGAGAATCGAGCCAACCAGGAAAAGCCAATCTGCAGCCCTGATCATCGACGCGAAAAAGAAGAACGCGCTGCCTACGACGAAGCACAGCGCGGCGCCGAAGTCGACAGCGGTGCGGACGACCTGGTATCGCCAGTAGATCTCGAGGTGCCGTGGAGACAGGTCTCTGAGAGCCGGATCCAATAGCTTCATCTCGGCGTCCTACCCGGCGACTGGAAGAGCAACCCGTACCGTCCACGACCCGACGGACTCCTCGACCGCAAGCGAAGTGCAGACGACTGGATCGTTGCCAAAGCATCCGCCGGAATAGTCCGAGCCGGAGGCGAAGGCGCTCGTCGGCGCGGAGTCAGCTACGGGAGCAGTTCGAGCACTCTCTCCGGCGGCCGGGCCAGGACGGCGCGATCGCCACACACAACGATCGGCCGCTGCAGCAACTCGGGATGAGCCTCAAGCGCGGCAAGCACGGTCTGGTCGTCTTCGAGCGGCAGCTGACGCGCACCGGGCTCCTTCATCCTGACCACATCACGCGGCCGCAGACCAGCCTTGCCCAGCAGCTCCCGTATTCTCAGACGCCGACAGCGGATCGACGCTGTAGTTGACCCGCTCGAACTTGATCCCTCGCTCGCTCAGGAGCGCGAACAGGTTGCGGCACGTCGAGCAGGTGGGCTTCTCATAGCCGGTGAGCCCGGGATCAGCATCGCTCATACCGGCAGGCTATCGTTGGCGCCCGACCCACAGCTGCGCACCAGCGAGAGAGGGTCAACGGCTACGTCACACCGTCACCCGATCCGCGCCAAAGCGCCGAGAGGCGCGAGCGTTTGTCGCCAATGCGCGCGCGCGGCGTGCCCTGCCGCCAAAGGTCAAAGCGATCGCATCAGATGCGGAGGTCCGAACCGCCCGACCGGTTCAGGGCGCGGCGCGATGGGGTGGGGTTGCTTAGAGGAGGCCGTCATCCAGCCGGCGGGAGAACACGGTGTCGTAGCCGAGCGGTCGTTAGAACGTCGACCGCGTCGTTCCGCCTCGCACCATCAGATTGAGCTTCGCGACGTCGCGGTCGCGCAGCCATGCTTCGGCGGCGCTCATCGTCTCGCGGCCGTGCCCTTCGCGCGGCGCGTCCGGGCTCGACCGGCAGGTAATACATCCTCCCACGGTGACCGTCGTGCCCGACCATTACGGTTGCGATCAACTGGTCTGCCTCGAAACCCCCGAGGACATCGGGCGCCGGCCCGTCGAGCGCTTGCTGCGGGTCGGCATACGGATCATTCCAAGGCCGCGGGAGCTGGGCGCTCTCCCACAAATCGACGATGTTCCTAACCACTTCGTGCGGGCGGGTTCGATCCACATCGAGGCCTTCTCGCGTCAGGACTCCATCGCTCCAGCTCTCGCAGCGGGCCTGTTGCTCGTCGTGCAAGTCAGCAGTGACGGCAATCCGGCGAGTCAGCTCATCCGGTGTGACGCTCGGACAGATGGAGGTGAGCGCCCTTACTCGCCCAAGCGGATCAGGGGCGCAGCCTCACCTCGTGCGAGAATCCACCACAGAATGGAGCTCATGTGGCCGATTCGTGGGGTTCTGGCCGGAGCGGTCGGCACAGCGGTGCTATCGCTCGCCTACGACGTGGAGCATCGCCTGCGCCCGCAAGTCCAAGGTCCCCTTGACTACGACGACAGTCTGGTGCCCGGCCAGATCATGGCGGGCATCATGCACCTGCCGAGCGTGACTGACCGTGAGGAGCACGAGCTAGGGCTTGGTCTCCGCTGGAGCTACGGTTCGGTGTTTGGCCTGTTCCATGGCCTGCTGCATCGACGCATTCGGGAGCCGTGGGCCAGCGCTGCGTTCGGCACAACGCTCATGACCGCCACGCTGACGTTGTTCCCGCTGCTCGGTCGCACGCCACCGCCTTGGCGCTGGCCGCCGAGCGTCATCACGACCGCCTTTGCCACGCACGCCGCTTACGTGGCAGCCGTCGCGGCGGTCGACGACCGGAAATAGCGACGGTACGGACTCGTTCACGGCGGGTCCACCGGGTCAGCCTGGTCAAGTCCGGCTGCCGTGCAAGCGCCAGCGTCCACGCGCACGCGTGCCGGTACCCCGCTCGTCCGCACGGCCCCAGTCGTCCCGGAGCGGCCTGATCACCGCGTCGCCAACTCGATCGCGCGGCGCAGAGGCGCCAAAGCGAAAGCGATCGGGCGTCACAACGGGTGAATGTCAGCCGGGGCGAGCGGTGGCAGATGGTCACCGGGACGCCGAGATTCTGGCAGCGACCGGTCAGACCCTGACCTATCCGGCTCGGTCGAAGGCACCCCTAGCGTCCGGCTGCCGGTATAGCGTCGCGCATGATCACTCAGGAGGTCCATGAACTTTGATCCGTCTGACGGTCCTGCGCGGCCGGCCACGAACTTTAGAGTCTTGATCGAAGACCATGAGCTGAGCGTCTCGCAGGTCAGTGGTCTCGGCTCTGAGACGATGCTGGCTGCCGACGGTGGCCCTGGCGCGTCTGGCTACACCCCGCTCCTGATGAGGCGGGCTCTGGGCGACGCGCGGGAGCTTTACGAGTGGCGCGAGCGGATCCTCAATGGCGAGCGGGACCTCCGGGAGGTAGTCGTGCAGCTCCTCGACGCGCCCGCCGGAAGTCCGGTGCCGAATGGCATCTACACGAGGCGTGGCCTTGTCGATGGTCAGGACCGGTGCTGAACGCGCTCGAGGCAGGGATCGCGCTCGAAGAGGTCGAAATCGTCTACGCCGGCATGTCCTGGGTCTGTGAGCGCAACGGAGGAGAACACTGATGCCGATACTCCGCGATCGTCCGTACGGACGTTTCAACTTTTTGGTCGACTTGGGTACGGGCGAGACCGACGGTCCTGACGCCGGGTTCGAGGAATGTGGTCCGCTCGTCGGAGAGATGAAAGTCATTGAATACCGGAACGGAAACTCAAAGGAGAACAGCCCGCAGAAGATCACGGGCCTGATCAAGTACGACAACGTCGCCTTGCGGCGTGGAGTCATCGGCTCGAGACCGCTTTACGACTGGTTCGATCAGGTCCGAAACGGCGATGAGAACGCCATGCGGACCGTGCGGATCTCGCTCCAGAGCGAGGACCATTCGCACGTTGTCCAAACGTGGCTGTTGAGTCGTGCCAGGCCGCTGCGATACGCCGCTGGACCGCTCAACGGAGGCGCCAGTGAGGTCGCCCTAGAGGAACTCACGCTGGCGTTCGAACGACTCGAAGTCGACTGAGAGGACGTACGCAGGCTCGCAGCGCGCTTCTCGGCGATTCGGATAGCCCGCCGCGCTGCGCGCGTCGTCGGATAAACCGATGCGTATGTCGCCGTTGCGCTCGTGAGGAGCACGGCGGCCGAGACGCGAAAGCACTCGTGCCGACCTCGCTGCCGACTTGCTGCCTCGACAAAGGAGCGTGGGCAGAGGGCAGCTTGCTGACGCTCGCCTTCACGCGATGCGACGCGTCATCCCGCAGGCCGCGACGCCTGAGTCAGGCTTACAATCGTCCTCCGTGAGGGTAAGGCGCTACAAGGGAATCGCCACCGCCGTTTGCACCGTGGCGTTCGCCGGGGTTCTGGCTGCAGCCGGGCTGGCCTCGGGCGGCCCGCTGCGCGGCCGCTACTACGACGGCAAGTCAGCCAGCACCGCCGGCGACACCTCGCTCGCGCTCGACTTCCAAGTCTCCGGCAACAGCCACCAGGTCAAGCACCTGTTCCTGAACTACGTGACCTTCACCTGCCCCGGCGGTGCCGCCGCCGACCTCCTGGTTCCCGGCGACAAGACCGCGGCGATCAGCACCGGTAACAAGTTCACGATCACCGTCCCCTCGAAGGACAGCTTCTCGCCCAATTCGGCCAACGGCAGCGTGGTGCTGTCCGGGAACTTCGGCGGCGGCGGGAAGGTGAGCGGAAAGCTCGTCTTCACGGGCAGCGGGCCGCTGGCCGGCTGCCACAAGACGATCAACTGGAAGGGCAAGGTCAGGCCGCTGGTCGACCACTTCGCCGGCAACGTCACGCAGGGCTCGCACCACGCTTCGTTCGGCTTCTACCGCACGATCGACCCGCACCGCCATGTCACCGACTTCGCCGCTGGCGCGCTGGCCCTCACGTGCCCCGGCGGCGGGACGGCGCATCGCAGCTTCAAGAGCGTCTACTCGCTGCGCGTGCACCCGGACGCCAAGTTCGGTGGCGATGTCTTCTTCACCAACGGTGAGGCCGGGAACATCAGCGGCAAGTTCCAGGGCGCTACGCATGCCGCCGGCAAGGTCTCCTACTCAGGCCGTGACGATTGCAGCTACCACAATCTGAGCTGGTCGGCCCACCGGGTGGCCGCGGACGTCCTCGGGCCGCTCAACTTCGGCTAGTTCCGCCGCCACTAGCGGGCGCGGCCCACCCTGCCCCGGCTTCAAAGCTCGGCGATGCTGGTGATCGCGATGCGCGAGAAGCAATCCTGGGGCCAAGGCCGTGGCCCACGAGCGCCTGGTCGCCGATGCGCTCGCCCGCCTCGCGACCGGCCAGCGACGAAAGCAGTCGCCCGTCGCCGTCCTCCGCGCACTGCCGGAGGACGGCCGGCGGTCGCGCTCACCGGACGGTTCGTAGCGACTGAGCGGATAGGTGGCCCAACACGGCAGACGCCCCTGTAAACCGGCCTGCCGACGAAGCTCTGGCGCGAGAGGACCACAGCCACAAGCTGCTCGATCAGCCTCGTAGCGTCTGTGTGCGCTCAATGAGCACGAGCTCAGTTTCCCACGGGCCGGCTCGGGCTGCGAAGCTGAAGCAGTGCGCGTGCTCGCGAACATCCGTCCGACGGCAGAGCAGTTGCCGATCATCAATGACTACCGAGCCGGACCGATGATCATCCGCGGAGCCGCCGGGTCCGGCAAGACGACTACCGCCGTGCTACGCCTCCGGCACGTCGTGAATGTTTGGCGTAGCGCTGCGCAGCGGGACGGGCGACCGCCCGTCCGGGTGCTCGTGTTGACCTTCAACAGGACCCTCCGCGGATACGTCGAGGAGCTCGTTCACGACCAAGTGCGCGCGGATCACGTTGACCTGACGCTCGAGACGTTTAGCCGATGGGCGCTGCCGCTGGCCGGCGGACCGGCGATCGCGACGAATGCTGAGCGTCAGCGCGAGATTACTCGGCTGGGCGCCGGCCTTGGTCTCCCCGACGAGTTTCTCGTGGACGAGGTCGACTACGTGACAGGCAGGCTCCCAGGAGAGAATCTCGGTGGGTATCTGGATCAGTCTGACCGCGAGATCTACAAGCGCCACGGGCGCGGCGGATCGCCCCAGATGCCTGTTGAGCGAAGGCGCCGCCTCGTCGACGAAGTGCTTCGGCCCTACGCCTCCTGGAAGGCCACGGCACGAGTCGCGGACTGGAACGACGTTGCCGTAGGCGCCATCGACGGCGATTGTGAGCCCTACGACGTGGTAGTCGTCGACGAAGCCCAGGACTTTTCGGCAAACATGGTGCGAGCGATTCTTGCCCACCTCGCGGAGGACCATTCCGTCACCTTCGTTCTCGACGCGACCCAGCGCGTGTACCCGCGCGGATTTACATGGCGTGAGGTTGCGCTTGAGATTCGACCCGCACGTGACGTCCATACGCTCACAGCGAACCATCGCAACACTCAGCGAATAGCAGCCCTCGCGCGTCCCTTGGTCGAGGGCTTGCCACTTGAGGACGATGGGGCGCTCCCTGACTTCGAGGCTTGCGAGGTTCCTGGGGATGCGCCGATCGTCGTCCGCGGGCGATTTGCTCACCAGATGGACGCGGTGGTGGAGTTCGTTGGCGGACTGCCCACGGACGAGTCTGTCGCGTTGCTCCATCCAAAAGGCGGCGGGTGGTTCGATTACGTCCAGGAGCGCCTCAAGCAGGCTGGGCTGACATACGTTGACCTCCAGCGGCGTCAGAATGGCCGCAGGGCCCGGAAGAGATTGGACTCTCAACGCTGCACTCCGCCAAGGGGCTTGAGTTCGATCACGTCGTGATCCTCGGTCTGGAGGACAGGCACATGCCGCACGGCGACGCGGATGACGACACCCAACTGGCCTTACACCGCCGACTGTTGGCCATGGCTATCGGCCGAGCGCGCCGGACCGTGATGATCACATACAAGCCCGGCACAGAGCCGACGGTGATCTCGCTCCTCGACCCGGAAACGTTCGAGGTCGATGAGCGTTAGCGACATCGTCCAGGCGCGGGATATCGCGGAGGTGCTGCACTTCACCACGAACAAAGGCCTACTCGGGATCCTGGCGAGCGGACATATCCTTTCCCGCGCGCGACTCGGCGTCGACAAGTACGTCGAGCATGTCTACGAACCGAACGCGCAAGTCCGAAGGGATGGGCCGTGGCTCGACTACGTGAATTTGTCGATCAGCCGGCTCAACTGGGAGTTCTTCGACCACTCGCGGCGGTGGCATGCTCATCAGGACGTGTGGTGGTGCGCGTTATCGATTTCTCCCGATGTCCTCGCGCTGCCTGGGGCGACGTTCACGACGACAAACAACATCTACTCGGGCTGCCGAAGGGCCACTGGCGCCGATGGCCTCGAGGCGATGTTCGCCGAGAGCGTCGTGAGATGGCCCGGGAAAGTCGTCAAGCGTCCTTCAGAACAGCCAGAAAATTGGACGACTTGCCATCAGGCGGAGGTGCTCGTGCCAGGCGAGGTCGGCGTTGCGCATGTGCGTGCGCTCTACGTTGCCACGGACGCCCACTCCGACATCGTGTCCTCGCAGTGCGAGATCCTCCTCAACGACCCCGACCCGTTGCCCACCTTTGTCGACCCTGACATTTTCGAGCCGCAGCTTGTCCTTGGCTGAGCGAAGCCATCGCGTGCGTTCATCCGCGCTATGGGCAGCCTGGGGTGATGCCGTTGGGTTCATTTGCGAGCTCGCACCGACTGCCAGCAGCGTGCGGAGTCGCTCCGGCCACTATCCCATCACGGAACCGATTCCATGGAAGCGTCGCGTAGGCGGACGCGGAGGTCCCACAGTCGAATTGCCTGCAGGCACGATTTCCGACGATACGCAACTTCGGCTCGCTGTTTGCAGAACGATCCGCCGCGGGGCGGGGTTCGATCCCGAGTTGTTTGCGAAGATCGAGCTCACCGTATGGCCCTCCTACGCGCTGGGTGCTGGTCGCGGATCGCGAGAAGCTGCCTCAAACCTGCGGCGACGCGACGTGTCGTGGTCGACAAACTTCTTCCAGGCGGACCGGGCCTCATACCTTGCGGGCGGCGGCAACGGAGCTGCGATGCGGATCCAGCCTCACGTCTGGGCATCTGCGAAGGAGCGCTCTGACGAGGACTTGCTCATGGCCGTCGTTTCGGATGCGGTCTGCACCCACGGCCACATGCGTGGGATCCTCGGTGCGGCGTTTCACGCGCTTGCGGTCCGTGAAGCGCTGGAAACTGGCTCCTGCTCTAAGCCCGCATCGTGGCGGCGACGCGCTCACCAACTGCTCATGGTCGCCGATCTGATCTCGCGCCATGAGGAGCTCGGCGGCCTGTGGTCAGCGATGCGCACAGGTCTTAGCAACACGCTCTTGGAGACTGAGGTTCGAAACGTGGTCGACGAACTGCTGGCCGACGTGGCGGTGCTGGAGGCGATCGGAACGTCGAGCCCAGCCGCCGACTACGACGCGGCGGTCGAGGCGCTTCAGGTATTCCGGCCGGAACAGCGAGGCTCAGGAACAAAGACCGCCGTGCTGGCGTCATTCCTTGCATGGCGCTGGCATCAGGAGCCTGCGAAGGCGTTACTCCTCGCCGCGAACCGGCTTGGGACCGACACGGATTCGATCGCCACAAATGGCGGGCGCGATCATCGGTGCGACGGGCATCGGGGAGCCTCCTCAATCGCTGCCTGATTCGGACTACATCAGGAGCGAGGCCGATCGGATGTCCGCGATCGCCCACGGCGTGGATGCGCCAACGTTCCCGCACCCGGATCTGCGCCGTTGGCTCCCTCCGAGGACGCAGTCGGACGCGCTCGGGCTTTCGGCCGGTGCGCTTGCAGTCGCTGGTCTGGGTCCTTGTTCGCCGCGATCGGAAAAGTTCGCTACTAGCGCAAGCGCCACCGTCGTATGGCAGACGGTTGACCTATGGTTCGGCCAGCAGATCCTGGTTAAGGCCCGAAGCCGTCCTCCGGAGCTGGAACCCTCTCAAGGCGTGCGACCGACCGAGCGATACATGACCCCCAGTCTGCTCGAGGCCGCGTCCGCTGAACCTCGCCCGCCCTCGCAAGTCGACCCTCAACGGCCCATGAGCGTGCACGACATGACCGATAAGGCGATCCAGAGTGAATTCGACCCAAAGATCATCGGTAACCAGCTCCTTGCGCTAGCCGATCGCGACGATGGGGTCGAGATGGCGGTAGCTTACACTGCGATCCTGGCCAAGGCACGGCTCTCTAGGCGAGACCGGGACCGACGTCTCGCAGGGTGACCCTGAGGACCTGAGCGCGGGCAAAGTTCCCAACCAAAGGCGAACGGGACCTTTGGAGCGACCATGGAACGGGCCGGTCAGCGCGACCGCCCGGGCGTCCTCCGGCGGTGCGCGGAGGACGGCGACGCGACTGCTTTCGTCGCTGGCCGGTCACCAGGCGGGCGAGCGCATCGGCGACCAAGTGTCTGTGAGCGATGTCATCGACTGGACGGGTGGATCTCGCTCAACAGAGGGCCCGGTTTGCTGATTGGCAGACCCCCGCTAGCGAGCCACCTACGCGCCCTGCGGAATCGCGGGCGTCGCCGCGGAGCTGCCGGACGCCTGCCGCCGCGTAGCGTCTTCTTCTCAGCACGGCTTTGCCGAGGGCCCCGGACCACGCCGGCGCCCTCGCTTTTCCCCGAATCACGCATCGGCGATGAGTTCACGCGAGCGGATCGGTCTCTACTTCCACGCGCAATAGAAAAGTGATTCTCAAGATGGTCATGTCTCTCGACGGTTTTGCCACCAGCCCGACAGAACCCATGAATGGATGTTCGAGTGGTTCGGCGAGGACTCGATGGAGCGGAACCTCCGTGCGCTCGAGGAGGCCGGCGTTCACGCGATGGGCCGCCGCAGCTACGAGATCATGCGCCCCGCACTGGGCCGCGTCCGAGGGGCCGAACGCTACCGCGATGGACGAGAAGCCGAAGGCTGTCTTCTCCCACACCCTGAAGAACGCAGAATGGGGACCAGCCGAGATCTTCAGCGGGTACCTGAGCGCGGAGATCGCGGACCTGAAGTCCCGAGACGACGGAGGGACGGTCCTGGTCCACGGCGGTCCCGACTTCGCCGCCTCGCTGACCCGCCTTGGCCTCGTCGACGAATACCAGCTGTCGACGATCCCGATCGCGATCGGCGCGGGCGCCAGCCCATTCGCCAACCTAGATGAACACTTGAAGCTCGACGTCGTCGAAGAGCAGCGCTTCCGAAGCGGCGCCCTCGCGCAGATCCTGGTGCCGAGGCGATGAGCGACTGCTCAGGACAGACGAGCCAGTTCGAGCCGATCACGGGTCGCTGGAAGGCCGAACCGGATTTCAACCTCGATCCGCCGGTGCGCATGCCGGGAGGGTCGGTCCAGCAGTGGCTGGGTGCGCTCCTGCTGATCCGCTCCCATGCCATGGATCGCGTGCCGTCCTCGATCTCCGCTTGTCCAGGGAGGCGTGCAGGGCATCGACCAGCTCTCCGGTGCCGAAGGTGCTTCAAGCAGAGAAGCCGCCAACCGCGGCCGATCGCTGACGCCTCCCTTCGGCTGGACCCCGCTAACGCGGGCGGCCGGTGGTCCGTGCCGGCCCGCGGCTCTCACCGGGCGAAGGCTTGTTGGGCGCCGCTGATTTCCGGCATGGTGGTGCTGGTGTGGGGCGGCATCTGGGGGGGTGGGGTGCGAAAGAAGAAGTAGCTCAGGAGGGGTGAAGGTCAAAGGCTTGCGACGAGGGGGATGGGGTCGACAAGCGCGCGGGGATGTGTCGCGCGTTTGTGACCGCTTCGCTTTGGCTGCTGATCGCTCGCGGTGATGGTGGCTGTGGCTCGCGAGACGGGGTGCTGGTAGCCGTGGGTGTGGCAGGGCGAGCGATGCGACCCGCTCGCGCGTAGCGTGGCGGGTCGGGTCCGGGAGGCCCGGCCGGGCCTCCCGGGCGGTTGCCCGGTTGCGGCCGAGGACCCGGCTGGGGTTCAGCCGGGAGTGGTGCTCCAGAGTTGCGCGGGGCGTCCGCCGGTGGGGATCTGGGTGGTGCTGACGCGGCCGGCGGCGTGCAGGGCGCGCAGGGCGGTCTCGATCTGGCCGGCGGGCTGGTGGTGGCTGAGGGTCTGGCTGATCTGGCTGCGGGTCAGCCCGCCGGGGTGCGCCCGGAGGGTGGTGTGGATCTGCTCGGCGAGCGGTTGGCCGGTCGCGCCGGTGAGTGCCCAGGCGGCGGACCGGGCGGCGTACTGTTGGAGCGCGAGCGCGGCTTTCAGGTGCGAGACGCCGATTTGGCGTTTGCCGTCGGTGAGGGTGTAGATGAGCGCGAGGCGGATGACGTGCGCTTCGGCGCGGGCGGTGATCTGCGCGACGATCTCTTCGTGGGGCTCGGTCGCGAGCGTGCGGTAGGCGTGATGCCAGCGCTCGCGCGCGTCGGGGTCCAGGCGGACCTCTCCGGCTGTGCGTGCTTGATGCAGCGCGGGGGCGAGCAGGCGATCGAGACCGGTGCGTTTCAGCGGGTCGGGGTCGCCGCCCTCGGGCAGCAGTCGCTGCCGGCGGCAGGCGATCAGCAACAGGCGGTTGATGAAGCCGTTTGAGAGCTCGATGCTGCTGGTGTAGCGGCGCAGCTCGTGCTGGGTGATGTGCCCGATCAGCGCGATGTGCGCGGTGCTGGCGCGCGCCGGCGCGGTGCGGGTCAGGATCTGAAGCGGCCGGCCGTCCCAGCCCGAGCGCAATGTCGGCGACAGGGTCGAGAGCTCCCGGCCGGCGGCCTTCAGGGTGGACGCGAATTCGGGCTCGATCACCAACAGCCGCTGATCGGGGATGCCGGGGTCCTGGCCGTGGGGTCGCGGAGCGCCCAGATCACGCCCTCACCTGACGATAATCCGGTCAGGATCCGTGGCTCGAGCGACGGATCAGCACTGATGATCAGCCGGCGGACGTGATCCCATGACGAGCCCTTGCGCG
>JAABUZ0100004303.1_pt1 | contig 19796 bp, 18 predicted proteins | sample 5562091 | NCBI WGS metagenome assembly JAABUZ01 (sample SAMN12813069, study PRJNA571459) | rock metagenome | isolation source: Antarctica rocks | place: Antarctica: Victoria Land, Linnaeus Terrace sud | collected 2015-12-21 | reverse complement strand
TTTCACCACCCACTCTTCCGCATACACCGCGCCAACCTTGCCTCGGTCCCTCCTCGCCACCCTTTATTGAACAGATACGCGAAGGCGGACTTTGCACTGTCAGGCGCGACTTCAGTCGCTGGCCGCGTCCGGCCACCGACTCGTGGCTCATGGAACCTGTTTATGACGTTCCTTTTCAGGGCAGAGCAATGCGACAAAGATCGCACGTACTCCAGGCGTTGCCCGCACACGCACCATACCCTTGATGCTTTAAAGAAAGATCAGCGGAGGTTTAAAGGAATGTAAGCGGATACACGGGATGTGTCTGCCGTATACTGCGACCAGGGCAGGTGGAGCGTTGCACCGAATAGTGAGGACGACATGGTCACCAGACGACGATGGACAACAACCGATCTTGCGGAGGTCACCGGCGAGCGGCGGGATGGAGATCGCCATGAGATTATCGACGGGGAGTTGTTCGTGTCCACACAACCACATATCAACCACCAGATTGTGTGCGGATACATCTTCGCGAGGCTCCTGAGCTGGAGCGGAATATCGGGACTCGGCATACCGGTCCTTTCCCCCGGAGTGATTTTTCGTTCCGACACAGCGGTTGCGCCTGATGTGGTCTGGCTGAGCCACGAGCGATTCGCGCGGGCCTCGCATCCCGACGGCAAGTTGCACCTGGCCCCGGAACTCATGGTGGAAGTGGTATCACCTGGTGGCACGAACAGCCAGCGTGACCGTGAGACGAAGCGACGTCTCTATGGGCGTGAGGGGGTGCAGGAGTACTGGATTGTTGACTGGCAGGATCGATCGGTGCAGGTCTATCGGCGGGATGACGAGCAGCTTGTGCTTGCCACGACCGTGACCCAGCACGACGTGCTGCAGTCGCCACTGCTACCCGGCTTCGAGGTTCCCGTTGCCCAGTTCTTTCGGCCCTGACCAACGTGGCGTGACCACCGTGTGGGGCTTCCGGTGGTTCCGCGCCGGCGCGAGCGTTGGAAAGCACGGGAGTGCGCTACACTGGGAGCATGAAACAGTACGATCTTGCGGTCATAGGCACGGGTATCGTGGGCATGGCGAGCGCACGTGAGGTACTCCGGCGTCATCCAAGACTTCGTGTTGCCGTGCTGGACAAAGAGCCCGTCATCGGAACACACCAGACCGGTCACAATAGTGGCGTGATCCACTCCGGCATCTACTATGCACCTGGCTCCTTGAAGGCGCGGCTCTGCGTGCAGGGCGCGCGCGACCTCTACGCGTATTGCGAGGAAAAAGGTATTCCCACGGAGCGTTGTGGCAAGGTGATCGTCGCTTCGTTTCCTTCGGAGTTGCCCGCGCTCCAGGAGTTGTACCGGCGCGGCACCGCAAATGGCGTCGAGGGCATCGAGGTTATCGGCCCCGAACGGCTGCGTGAACTGGAGCCAGCGTGCGTCGGCATCCAGGCGATCTGGTCGCCCAACACCGGGATTGCTGACTTTGCAAAAGTTGTCCGAGCGTATGCCGATGATGTTCGGGCGCTCGGCGGCGAAATTCTCCTTAACCACGAGGTGCTTCAGATCGATATGCGCCCGCAGGGAGTCGCTCTGGTGACCAGCGGTGGTGACGTCGGTGCGACGTCGTTGCTCTCGTGTGCTGGTCTGTATGCTGACCGCGTTGCCCGCCTGACTGGCGCTCCTCCGGACCCTACCATCGTTCCGTTTCGGGGTGATTACTGGCTGCTGCGACCATCGAAGCGGCACCTCACGCGGAACATGATCTATCCTGTGCCGAATCCGTCCTTTCCCTTTCTTGGCGTTCACCTCACGCGACGCATCAACGACGGTGCTATCTGGCTTGGCCCCAACGCCGTGCTCGCGTTTGCGCGGGAAGGGTATGGTCGGCTCGACATCGCGCCTTCCGACGTCGCCGACATCGTGCGGAATCAGGGATTTCGCAAACTGGCCGCCACGTATTGGAAGACCGGGCTGGCCGAGATGGTGCGCGACTTCAGCAAAGGCGCGTTCTTGAAGTCGTTGCAACAGTATGTTCCGTCACTGACCGCAGACGACCTTCTGCCGGGTCCATCGGGCGTGCGGGCGCAGGCGCTTGCCGGTGACGGAAAACTCGTCGATGACTTCGTCGTCAACGTGCAGGACGGCAAAATAGTTCATGTCCGTAACGCGCCATCGCCCGCCGCTACATCCTCGCTTGCCATTGGGCGCATGATCGCCGACACCGCCGACACCGCCTTTGGGCTTTCAACGTAGTGTGATCGTCGGGCTGGATCAAGGACTACCCGGTGCGGAGGAACTGGCCTCTGTCTTGCAAGCGATTGAAGATGTCAGGTTCCCCGGGTGATCGTCGTCTACTCGGTGCTATGGCATCCCGGCACTCCAGGTGACGTAGCGAAGTCGGGCACCATGTGACGCCGTGGGCAGAACCAGCAGATGGGCGGCGATGGGACGCACGCACAGAGGAGACGTATGGAACAGGCCGTCAACCAGCCCGTACGGCTGGGGGTGATTGGAACCGGGCTGGCCATGGAAAAACTGCACTGGCCAGCCTTGTCAGCGATGCCAGATCGCTTCACGATTGCTGCCTTCGCTGATGAGAAGCAAGAAGCCGGTGAGCACTTTTCTCGCCTCTCCGGTCTGCCGATGGCGCTCTACCATCGCGATCTGCACGATCTACTGAAATGTGATGATGTTGAAGCCGTGCTGGTGGCATTGCCTATTCCGTTCAGCTACCCTGTAACGCAGGAATGTCTGGCCGCGGGTAAGCACGTCATCTGTGAAAAGCCACCGGGCATCGATCTGGACGAGGGCCGAGCGTTTCTCGCGCTGGGGACACAGTTCCCAGACCGCGTGGTACTGGTGGCGGAAAACTTTTTCTACCGCGATGACCTTCGCCTGGCGCGGTCGCTTCTGGATGACGGAGTGATTGGACAACCGCATGCGATGTCGTACCGGTCCGTCTGGCCGCTCGTACCGTCGCCGGGTGACTTCGCGAGCACCCCGTGGCGGCAACAGCCGCAGTATCGCGGGGGACCACACCTCGACGCCGGCGTGCACCACGTGGCGCAAATTCGCCTCCTGTGCGGTGATGTGCAATCGCTGCACGGACACATCCAGTATGCGAATCCACTGATGGGCGGCCCCTCGTATCTGACGATGAACCTGCGGTTCATTGGCGGTGCTCTGGGCAACTACTTCGCAGGCTACCCTCCATTTCAGGTGCCACGTGATGGCAACGATATGCGGCTCTACGGCAGTGAAGGCTCGCTCGTGGTCGGTAACCACTCCCTCAAAGTGGTTCGGGCGGACGGTTCCGCCGAGGAACACCGGGTAGAGGGCCGTACCGGTGGTTACTACAATGAGTTCGTCAATTTCTACGAGGGGATCACGTTCGGGGAGCCGGTGGTTGGCAATATCGCGCAAAGCTTCCTGAATATGGAGGTGGTCATGCGCGGTCTTGACTCAGCGGAGCAGGGTGAGATCGTCGTGCTACGAGGGGAAGCGGATGACGCGACGCTCGAAGGTGGTGTTCCGCTCTGGCGTCCACATGGCGCAATTGGTCTCTTTGACGGCCTCAATACCACGGTGGGGACGGAGCACCGAGCAACCGAGTAGCGCCCGGCGTTCCCTCATTTTCATCCCTCGGGTGCCCCCGCGGGCCATCGATGCTGCCCTGAAAAAGATCCTAGTCGGCTGGTTGCTGGGGCCCACGACTGCGGTCGGGAAGGGACGACCGTTTTTCATTCTCGGGGGTGACCCGCAGTGTCGTGGTTACTGTGGTCGGGTGGATGGGATCGTGTTCATCCTCAGTGGTATCTCCACGGGCCATGGATACTGCTGGAGGGATGGGAATTGGTGATGTCTTGCGGCATCGATGTCGTCGTGATGGTCGTGATAGGACGCGTCTGACCGTCACGGTCTGGCAGGCGCTGATATGCTCCATGCGCATCGTCAACTCGTGACAGAATGAGGTCGATCTGTCGTCCGTGACCTGGTGTCGAAAGCTGACGAAGCGTAGCTGAATGAGGTGGATCTGTGGATCGTGTCGTAATTCTGGGGACGACGGGGTCAGGAAAGACGACGTTCTCACGTAAGCTGGCAGTTCGCCTCGATGCTCCCCCCGTTGAACTGGATGCGCTGCACTGGGGGCCAGATTGGACGCCACGCGAGCTTTCAGAGTTCAGGGAGCGTGTGAGACGAGCCACTGAGGGGACACGGTGGATAGTCGACGGCAACTACTCCGCCGTGCGAGACATTGTATGGAGCCGGGCCGACACGTTGGTCTGGCTTGACTACCCGCTGTCTCGTATTCTCTGGCGACTCCTCCGCAGGACGATGCACCGTGTCCTCTCGCGTGAGGAGTTGTGGAATGGAAACCGTGAACGTCTCGCCACTGCCTTTTTCCACAGGGAGTCTCTGTTTTTCTGGGCTGTCAAGACACACCGCCGCCGCCGCCGTGAGTACCCGGCCGCGTTTCGACAGCCAGCATTCGCTTACACGACGGTCATTCGTTTCGGGTCGCCAGGGAGCGCCGAGCGATGGTTGGCGTCGGTGTTTCCGGCCGCGTCCAGCGATGGTTCGTCTCCCTGTAGCCACGCCAGCGAGCCGGAACAGCACTCCTGACGTGCCCCATGATAGCCGTCGACACGGCCCATTTGCCTCAACGACTGATAGTGCACAGGGAGGACAGCGTACGTGCCGCACTACCGACGTGAGACCATGGAGCAGAAGGCTCCATGGATAGAGATCGACGACTTTGAGGTGCTGACGCTGGAGCCGGGGGTGCGTTATGCCCTCACTCCTCGTGGGGAACGGGAACGACTGATGGTGCTCGGTGGCGCGGTGCTAGTAGAGACCAGATTCGCCAACGCTCTGCTCAAACGCACCATCTGGGTGGAAATGCCGGAAGAAGCTGTGGTCGTGTCAGCGACAATGCCTGCCGAAGTGCTGCGGATCAGCGGTCGGTGGCAGGACGTGACGGAGATGACGGTCTTCACCGTGCGTCCCGACCGTCCGTACGACTGCCATTACCACGATAGTGATGCGTACTGGTTCATCTTTCGTGGCACCGGCAGCGTACGCAGCGAAGGCAACACCTATCCGGTCCAGCGAGGTGATATGGTCGCCACGGCTTCTGGCCACGAGCACGGCTTTTTTCCTGTGACCGAGCCAGTGGAGGCCGTGGAAATGACCACGTCGCTCCGTGGCGCGCGGAGAAAAGGGCAGTTATCTCGCGATACGCACGGTGATCCTCATCCGCCGCAAGCGTAAGGGGCTGGTCAACGCCCCCTCGCTTCTGATGTCTCACCGTCAGTCACCAAGGATGTGACACAGCGTACCGCAGCGCGGACGGGTGGGCAGGCGCATGAGCCTGACCTGTGGGATACTGAGGGAGAGCGGTGTTGACGGGTGATGCGGAGAGGAGGAGGATCGTGGCGGTTGTGCGGCACAGCTACACCTATTCAGACCTTGCGGATATGCCGGATGATGGACAGCGGTACGAAATCGTCGACGGAGACCTGGTCGTGAGTCCGTCACCGACACCACGGCATCAGTTCATCGTTGTGAAGTTGGTACAGTTCCTGTCACAGGCAGAGTTCGGCGGATTTGGCCGCGTCGCTGTTGCGCCCCTTGATGTCGTATTGGATGCGCACAACGTTGCCCAGCCAGACGTCTTGTTCATCACTACCTCTCGCCTTGACATCGTGACTGACAGACATGTGCAGGGAGCACCTGACCTCGTGGTGGAAGTGTTGTCACCCACTACCAGATCTCACGACCTCGGGACGAAGCTGCGTCTATACGCACAGTACGGCGTGATCTCGTATTGGATCGTGGATCCAGAGGCGCAGACAGTGGGGACGTACGACCTACACGATAGCGAGTACACGAGCAGTCCGTCCCTCACGGTAGACGACCTGCTTTCGTCACCATTGTTTCCCGGCATCACCATCGCAGTGCGGGATTTGTTTGTGTAGCCGACCTTCTTGAGCACCAACCACAACGTTCCCGTGGGATACTGAGGGAGACGGGTACCAACGGGTGAAGCGGAGAGGAGGAGGATCGTGGCGGTTGCACGGCACAGCTACACCTATTCAGACCTTGTGGATATGCCGGATGATGGACAGCGCTACGAAATCCTCGACGGAGAGCTGGTCGTGAGTCCGTCACCAAGCGTCAGGCACCAGCGGACGGTTGGCAACATCTTCTTGCTGCTGTCACGAGCGGAAGCGGCCAATTATGGCCGTGTGTATCTGGCTCCACTCGATGTTGTCCTGGACGACCACAATGTCGCTCAGCCCGATCTCTTTTTTATCACGACAGCTCGTCTCTCCATCGTCTCGGAGCAGCATGTTCCAGGAGCACCGGACCTTGTGGTGGAAGTGTTGTCACCCACTACCAGGTCTCACGACCTCGGGACGAAACTGGGAGTGTATGCACGGTATGGGGTTCTCTGGTATTGGGTTGTGGACCCGCTCGTGAAAACGGTGCAGACCTATGAATTAAGGGAAGGTACGTATCGCGCAGCACAGTTGCTCGAAGGCGACCAGATGCTTTCGTCACCACTGTTTCCGGGAATTATGACCGAGGCCAGCACGCTGTTCGACTGACTCCTATGCTTGGTACCCGTCCACGCAAGAGAGGCATGGAAATCAAGCAGTGAGCTGCTGATCGCAAGGGCACGCGGCCATGACTTTGGCCACGGAGGTGCTCGACCAGCAGAAGGGATGGGCACGGGCATTCCCGTGGGTGATGAAGGCGAGGAGGCGGTCTTCGAGGTGTGCGAGCGAGGCAAAGTCGACGATGCGCAACCGCGGCTAACGTCGTGCAAACATTACGCGAAAGGCGACAGAGATGCTACGCATCTACCTTCTCGGTCCGTTCCGCGTGCAGCGTGACGAAAAGGTGATCCCACCGCAGGCATGGGCGCGACCGAAAGATCGTGCATTGTTGAAGCTCTTGGCGCTGGAGCGGGGCCACCTGGTCCCGCAGGATCGTCTGCTCGACACGTTGTGGCCAGATCTCGCGCCTGCGTCTGCCGCTAACAGCCTCCATGTGTCTATCTCGCGACTACGCAAGTTGCTCGGATCGACGCAGGTCGTTCAACGAGTCGGCGCGGGGTATCGCCTCACCCTAGACTCGCTATGGATAGACGTTGAAGAATTCAGACGCGTGCTCAGCCAGGCACGTGGGTGGCGACGACGAGCTGCATGGACGCCCGCAGTAGCCGCGTATCGCTCCGCTGAGGAACTCTACCGAGGCGATCTGTTAGAGGAGGACCCGTACGAGGAGTGGGCTGCAGGCCCGCGTGATCAACTGCGGGCACTCCATCTCGCACTGCAAGAGGATATGGCCGACTGTCTTCTGCGGCTGGGTGCCTCCGCCGCGGCTGTCGAGATCTGCGAGTGTGGCCTGGCCCAGGATCCGACCCGTGAAGCGCTCTATGTGCAGCTCATGCGTGCGCATGTGGCCAACGGCCACCTCGCTGAGGCGTTGCAGGCGTATGAGCGCTGCCGAAAGGTCCTGGCCGAAGAACTCGGCGTCGACCCAGGATCGGCCATTCGGGCCGCTCATGCACTATTACTGAAGGACGACGGACTCGGCATGGTGTCCTTGATCAACGATCCCACGTTGCTCGCGTCAGCGGCGACCGCTGAGACAAGCATGTCGGCGTTTCTGCCGGTTCGCGACGGCATGGGTCGGCTGTATGTGCCTTGCGTGGGTCGGGAGCAGGAAATGGCCTCGCTGACTTCTCGACTGAGCGCGGCGCAGGCAGGCCAGGGCGGGCTGGTGCTGCTCCATGGTGAACCCGGTATTGGCAAGAGTCGACTGTTGGAAGAATTCAGGCGACTTGCCGAGCCGCGGGGCGTGCATGTGCTTGCGGCTCGCTGCTATGAGATGGAACGTGACCTCCCCTACGCACCGGTGGTGGACGCGTTGACGACCTTCTTGCTAGAGCGAGCCGACCCCGCCGATGTGCCGCTTGCGCTCGGCCAGTGGGGGCCGCAGCTTGCCGCACTGATCCCCTCTCTACGCGATTTGGTACCGGATCTGCCGTGCTATCAACCGTTACGGCCCGACGCTGAGCGGTCCGCTCTGCTGGCAGGCCTCGCACATCTCCTGGTTAGCCTGGCACGAGGCACCTCCCTGGCGCTGCTGCTCGATGACCTGCAGTGGGCAGACGCGTCGACTGTTCAGTGGCTCCATTACCTGGCTCACCGGCTCAGCAGGTCATCCGTTCTGATCGTGGGCACCTATCGCACCAACGAAGTCGATCCCGATCACTCGCTCCAACGGCTGCTGGACAGTCTGACCGGCGATCCAACTGCCCCGCCGCTCCTCGAACTGCAGTGTCTCCGGAAGGAGCACATCGACGTGCTCTTCCCAACGGTCTCGGGCTCCGCTGCGTCGGGCCGCGCCATGGCGGCGCGGCTACACCGCGAGACGGATGGTCACCCGCTCTTCTTGATCGAGACCCTGCGCACGATGCTCGAGATAGGTGTCCTTCGGCTGGAAGCACAGGGCGGGTGGGAAGGAACCGGTGAGGCGGTTGCTGCGTCTGAGGACCGCTTACGGTTGCCGCCGAGCCTGCGCGAGGCGATCCTCTGGCGGGTCAGGCGGCTGAATGAATGGGAACGGCGAGTGCTCGTAGCGGCTGCTGTCGCGGCGCGCGGCTTCCAACCCGCGCTCCTGGCGCGGATGACTGACCTCACGCCGGATGTTGTGCTGGACGTTCTGGAAGCGCTGATCAGCCGTCAGTTCGTGCGTCTCTCGCCGACGGGGAGCGGTTTCGACTTTCGGCACGACATGATGCAGCAGGGTATTTACGCCGACCTGGGTCCTGATCGCCGCCGGGTGCTTCACGCACGGGCAGCCGAGGCGCTCCAGACTCAGACGGAGGAGATTTCGCAGTCTGCTCGGGTTGTCGACGGCGAACTGGCCTACCACTGGCGCCATGCCGAACGGTGGGTACCCGCCTACCGCTATACCGTGCTCGCGGGTGATGGCGCCCGCGAGGCATTCGCCCCGCGGGAGGCGCTGACCCACTACCAGCGGGCCGCGGAGATTGCCAACCACCAGCCCGGGCTGCTCGAGCCCGGTGACCGTGCTGGGCTACTGGAGCGGCTGGGTCGTGCGTACGCCGATATGGGAGAACTCGACGCTGCTATCCGATATTTCGAAGCGCTGCGGGCCCTGGCACGGGCGCTTGACGATCGGTTGCTACAGGGACGAGCACTTCTCTCTCTGGCCGATGCCCACCTCTTCCGGCACGACTTCGGGCCGGCTGAACACCTTGCCGCAGAGGCGCTTGGCCGGGCCGAGGAGCTGGGCAACCGCGGCTTGCGAGCAGGTAGTCTCGTGACGTCCGTGGGTGTGGCCATCGCCCAGGGGCGAACAGAAAAGGTGGAGCAGCACTGCGGTGCGGTTCTGGCCCTGACCGGTGATGCGCCACCAGCAGACGGCAGCGAGGAACCGGCCGTGGCCATGGCACGGCTCAATGCGCTTGGCTGGTTGGGCATGCTCCGCGAGTTCCAGGGTGACCACGAGCGGGCGATTCCCGCCATCGAAGCGTCGATACGGCTCGGCATTGATCTCCACAACCCGTTTCTGACGGGTCGCTCTCGCTTCGCGCTGGGCATGTCTCAGGGCAACCGTGGGTGCTACGAGGATGCACTGGTCACCCTGCACGAGGCCTTCCGGCTTGCCGATGAGGGTGGCGACCGCTACTTCCTACCGCGGTTACCCAATACGATCGGCTGGGTCTATAGTGAACTGGGCGACCTGCGGCAGGCCGAAGAGTGGAACCAGCGGAGTATCGCGCTCGCACGAGAGACCGGTTGGCTGGAGGCTGAGTCCAACGCGCTGGTCAACCTTGGTTGTGGCGCGCTGGCTGTCGGTCATTGCGCGCAGGCGCACGATCACTTCGAGCGTGCCGCCGCGCTGATCGACCGCGACGAGTGGTTCACCTGGCGCTACCGCATGCGTCTCTTGGTCGGGCTGGGCGAGCTGGCATTGGCGGAGGGCGCGCCGGAGCGGGCGATCACCTTCGCGCAGCGAGCGCTGGCGGTGGCCGAGCCGACTGGCTCGCGCAAGCACGCCGGGCGGGCACGGCTGCTCAGGTCCCGGGCGACACTCGCGGCCGGCGGCCCCGCCGAAGAGGCGCTGGCGCAGGCAGAGCACGCGCACGCGCTTGCACGCGCCAGCGGCTATCCACCGCTCTCCTGGAGCACCACGCGGGACCTCTCTGTCCTCCACGCCCGCCTTGGCCACGAGGCGGAAGCCGCAACGTTCCAGTCCGAGAGTCAGGTCACGATCCGAGCGGTGGTAGACAGCATCAAGGATGCGGCGCTCCGGCGCTCCTTTCTTGGTGTCGAGAGCGTCCAGGCCACGCTGGCCGGAGTCTGATGCAGCACTCGGCATGCGATAAGCGGACGATAAGCCGGTGATAAGCCCGTGCCCGTAAGCTGGCCTCCAAGTAAACGCCACGAGAGGAGGCCACTCCAATGCAGACCCTCGCCGCCGATCCTGCCGAACTGATGATCGTCACTTCCAAGGACGGCACCCCCATCGCCCTCTGGAAAAGCGGTTCAGGACCGCCGCTTCTGGCGGTGCACGGCACCGCTGCCGACCACACCGCCTGGGACAACGTCGTCCCGCTGCTGGCGGGCGACTTCACCGTGTACGCGATGGACCGCCGCGGCCGGGGTGCGAGCGGCGTCGCGCCCGACTACGCGCTGGAGCGCGAGTTCGAGGATGTAGCCGCGGCCGTGGACGCGCTGCCAGGCCCGGTGCACCTGTACGGACACTCCGGCGGTGGCGTCATGTCGGTCGAGGCTGCTACGCGAACGCGAAACCTGGGCAGCCTCATGCTCTACGAAGGCGGCTTCGCCAAGCCGCCCGGCCTGCGCTTGATGCCCGACGAGCTCATTGCGCGCTTAGAGGCGCTGATCCAGACCGGACACCGTGAAGAGGCCCTGACCACCTTTATGCTGGAGGCTGCCGCCGTGACACCCGACGAGCTAGAGGTGCTGCGCCGCCAGTCGGCATGGCCCGGCCGGGTGGCCGCGGTCCACACCATTCCGCGCGAGTTGCGGGCGTTCAACGACTACGGGACCGACCTCGCGCGCTTCGACGCGATTGAGGCGCCGGTGTTGCTGGTGGTTGGTGAGTTGTCGGAGCCACGGCGCCGGGAGATGTTTGAGCGTATGGCGCAGGCGTTCAAAAACGCGCGGTTAGCGGTTCTGTCTGGGCAGCGCCACACGGCCCACCAGACAGCGCCACATCTCCTCGCCAATGCCCTGCGCGAGTTTCTTCTCGTCGACGTTTGATGCGACAACGAGACCCTAGGGTGAGACGTCTGCCCCTCGAGAGCCCTCGTCTCAGTAGTAAGTGACCGACCCAACTTGGGTCAGTAAGGAGAACAAGAGAATGCAATTTCTGGTGATCGGCCGACTGATCGACGCTCCGGTAGCGCCGCCCGAGCAGGAAATCGCCATGCTCAAGGCAACCTTCGAGCAATTAGCAAGCGGGGCGAATCCGAAGATCAAGGCGGTGTATCCCTATGCCGACGAACGGGCCACTGCCTTCGTGGTCGACGTGGACGCGGCGGACGACCTGGGACAGCTCATCGGCTCGCTACCAGCGAGTCGCCTGTCCACGTTCATTTCCCATCCCATCGTCAGTCCTCAAAGCGTGATCGATCAGTTGTCCCAGTGGCAACAGCTGATGGCGGGACGGTAGGCAGAAGTCAGGTAACCCGTGGCACAGTCGGTGGTCAGGCTCAGGGCAGCGTTGCATGGACGCGGAAGAATGTGGAGACGTATGAAGCCGCTGTGTTCAAGATGCACGCTGCTGTCTCAGTCTGGCGTTACGCGCGGAGGAAGTTCCCGTGGACCGTTTTTTCTCGGCAAGGGATTGAACCATCAAGGACGGATGCGCGGAACGCAACTGTGTCCAGGCGTAGTTGGGAAGTGTGGACACGGACCTGCCGATTGCGAGTTACGGGTTCGGCCAAGACTGCTGGGGAACCTGGCACGGCCGGGTCATTTTCTGAGCTTCGCTGAGTGGGAGAGCCGCGAGGCCATTGAACGCTTCCGCACTCGTCCCAACTTCGCTCAGGCCATTGCCGCCATCCAAGAGCACGCGGAGTTCGCCATCTCCATGCTTCAGGAATCGGCCTGAGCTCCCGCACCAATCCGACCAGGTCTCAACGAGGTGAAATGACGGGGACGCCAGCAAGAATGAAAGGGACATCGCGATGCACGCATCAGAACCGTACCCACTACTGCACGAAGTCACCGGTAAGGGTGAACCGATCGTCTTGATCCCCGGCGGACTGAGCGGGTGGCTGTCGTGGATCCCGTTCGTCGAGCCGCTCGCGCGAGACCGGCGGGTCGTCCGGGTCCAGCTCCGCAGCGTCGAACTCGCCGAGGCGGGCACGCCCTATCCGCCCGACTACGGCACGCTCACCGAGCGCGAGGCGCTGCGCGCCACGGTGGACGCGGTCGGCCTGAAGCAGTTCGACCTCGTCGGCTGGTCCTACGGCGGGCACATCGCCCTGGCCTTCACGCTCGAGTACCCGCAATGCGTCCGCACGCTCACCGTCATCGAGCCGCCCGCCGTCTGGATCCTGCGCGAGACCGGACACGCCGTCGGAGCGCTGGGGCAGAGCGAAGCGTTCGATCGTTCTACGGCGGGCAAGCAGATCGCCATCGCCGACCTCAAAGGCTTCCTCCTCCGGGCGGGACTGGCGAAGCCGGGCGACAACGCCGAGGCAATGCCGGGATGGCCCATCTGGGTCCGTAACCGACAGGTCGTCTCAGTCAACGGGACAGTCTGGGACTACGCCGACTCGCTCGATCGCCTGCGCGCGCTCGGTGTGCCCGTCCTGGCGGTGAAGGGCACCGAGACGACCGAAGACCTGGCCGGCATCGTCGACGATCTGGTGGCGACGGTACCCCGCGGCCGCCTGCTCGAGCTGCCGGGCGGACACGCCTGCCACCTGCAGAACATGGACCGCTTCCTCGCGGAGCTCACCAGACATACTGCGGCTGTCCCCGCCTAGTGCGGGCAGGAGAAGGAAGCAGTGTCACCTGTGTTCGCTTACATCTTGCGTGCCATCCAGGAGCCCAACGACCAGATCGATCAGTTCTTCCGGCGCCTTAAAGCGATGATGGGCGGCAAGCCAGGCACGAACGAGGGCACCTTTGTGCATCGGTGGTCGGGTACTTGGCGCCTGTGTGCTGCCCCCGTGTTAGCATGCTCGTAGGTAGGAAAACGAGAAACGCGGGTGGCGACGGGCCGACGCACGGAGGGCTTATGAACAGCGACCATGGGCATGCCAATGGCCACACGAATGGCACGGTGGAGGTTGGCCGCAAGGCCATGAGGTCGGACACGATAAAGAGGGGGATTTGAGCGCGCTCCCCACCGTTCTCTCCTACGTGCAACGGGGGTGGTGCGCGTGGATGCCGACTTTGACCGGCCATTCATCGCCATTATGAACAGTTATGTCGATATTATCCCCGGCCATGCGCACCTTCAGGAGGTTGGCACGTTCGTCAAAGAGGCCGTTCGCGCCGCTGGCGGGATTCCCTTCGAGTTCAACACCATCGGCGTGGATGATGGCATCGTGATGGGCCACGATGGGATGCGCTACTCGCTGCCGTCACGTGAGATCATCGCAGACTCGGTGGAGACCTGCGTTGCCGCGCATCACTTTGACGGCATGATCTGCATTCCAAACTGCGATAAGATCGTGCCCGGCATGCTCATGGGTGCCATGCGCGTCAACATCCCCACCGTCTTTGTCTCGGGCGGCCCGATGGCTGCTGGCAGGGACTCTGAGGGGAAACGTGCCGACCTCATTACCGTCTTCGAGGCCGTCGGTGCTTTCGCTAACGGCACGATCGGCGCGGGCCGACTTGCGGAACTTGAACGCATCGCCTGCCCGACGTGTGGCTCGTGCTCCGGTATGTTTACCGCAAACTCGATGAACTGTCTCTGTGAGGCCATTGGACTGGCGCTTCCTGGAAATGGGACCATTCTCGCGAGGACACCGGAGCGCAACATCCTCTATCAACAGGCGGCTGAGACGGTGATGCGCCTCGTGGCCGATGACCTGACCCCGCGCAAGATCGTGACGCCTGCATCAATTGACAATGCCTTCGCGCTCGACATGGCGATGGGGGGCTCAACCAACACCGTGCTGCACACGCTCGCGCTTGCCCAGGAGGGCGACATACCGTATCCGCTCGACCGGCTCAACGAAGTTGCCGCTCGGGTGCCGTACATCTGCAAGGTATCCCCGGCTACGGCAAACGTTCATGTGGAGGATGTGGGGCGCGTCGGCGGCATCAGCGCCATCCTGCACGAGTTGTCGAAGCGTCCTGGTGTTCTCAACCTCGATTGCGTCACGGTGACCGGTCAGACGCTCGGTGAGAATATCGCCGCTTCTCCGGTGACGGACCATACCATCATCAGAAGCATCGAGGACCCGTTCCTGAAGCATGGTGGCCTTGCGGTGTTATTTGGTAATCTCGCGCCAGATGGGGCGGTCATCAAGTCGGGCGCGGTTCCTGAAAACATGTGGGTGTTTGAAGGTCCCGCACGCTGTTTTGATAGTGAAGAGGACGCGAGCGCCGCTCTGTACGCCGGACGTATACAGGCAGGCGATGCGGTCATCGTGCGGTACGAGGGACCGAAAGGCGGACCTGGCATGCGTGAAATGCTGGCCCTCACGGGGGCGATGGTCGGCAAGGGTCTTGGCTCGAAGTGCATCCTACTCACCGACGGGCGCTTTAGCGGTGGCACGCGCGGTCCGTGCATTGGCCACATATCCCCTGAGGCCGCATCCGGTGGCCCCATCGCGGCGGTTCGGGACGGCGATATCATACGCCTCGACGTCGCTGCACACGGGTTGGAAGTCAAGGTGTCCGACGTAGAGCTCGCGCGGCGTCTATCTGCCCTGACGTATAAGAAGCCGGTGGTTCACAGCAAGTGGCTCCGACGATACCGGGCGATGGTCAGCAGCGCCAATACCGGAGCGGTGCTCATGGACCCCAATGCGGTGGTCACGAAAGGTCCCACTCGAGTCATCGTCGCTGCCGGGTCCTGACATGTGGGAGCGTAGGACGCTACGCTCGCGACTGCCTTGGAAGGTGCCGACCGCAGTCGGCACCCTCCCTCCCGGCACCACGCACACCCACCCGCATCACCACAACCTCTGGCCCACGACAACCCTCCGTCGTGCTTTTGGGTGCGGACTGTTCGCCCAGAGGGCACCCGGCACCAAAGTACGGCCGACTGCGTGCCCAGATGGCACCGGTGCATACACTGCGTGCCAGGTTCGTGGGTGGAGGCCAGTAGGGCAGTGGATAGTGCGGTGGTAATGGGAGGGTGGCGTGGCGAAGCGGTTTGACGTCATCGTCATTGGGGTCGGCGGCATGGGCAGTGCCGCTGTCTACCACGCGGCACGGCGCGGTCAGAGGGTGCTGGGACTGGAACGATTCGATATTCCGCACACGATGGGCTCGTCGCACGGCATCACACGCATTATCCGCCTGGCGTACCACGAGCACCCGTCGTATGTGCCGCTGCTGCGGCGCGCATACGAACTGTGGCGGGAACTACAAGCCCTGGCGGGTGAGCAACTCCTGTACATCACCGGTTCTCTTGATGCTGGCACAGCGGGTACCGGTATTGTGGAGCGATCACGCCAGTCGTGCGATCTTCACGGCCTCCCGTATGATCTCCTCACCGGTACCGCGCTCTCCCAGCGTTTCCCGGGCTTTCGCCTCCCTGGGGATGCACAGGCACTGTTTCAACCGAATGGTGGCTTTCTCCTTCCGGAGCGGTGCATTGTGGCGCATACTACCGCGGCCGAGGCGCTCGGGGCGGAGGTTCACCGCCGTGAACAGGTGCTGGCGTGGGAGCCGATGAGAGACGGCGTGCGGGTGCGGACAGGTAAAGACACCTACGAGGCAGATCACCTGATCGTGACCGCTGGCGCCTGGGCGGCACGTTTGCTACCCTGGCTTCACGATCTGGCCGTCCCTGAACGCCAGGTCCTGGGCTGGTTTGAGCCGAGACGACCGGTGTTGTTCGGACCCGATCGCTTCCCGGTCTTCATCCTGGAGGTGGACGAAGGGCTGTATTATGGCCTGCCGGTGTACGGTGTGCCCGGTGTGAAAATCGGTCGGTACCATCATCTGGGCGAGCAGGTGGACCCCGACACGCTGGACCGGCAACCCAATCAGCAGGATGAGGCGCTGCTCCGTGATTTCACAGCGCGCTACCTTCCCGATGCTGCCGGGCCAACGAGCGATCTCAAGACGTGCATGTTCACCAATAGTCCCGACGGCCACTTCATTATCGACGTCGACCGCGACTATCCACAGGTCTCCTTCGGAGCGGGCTTTTCCGGACATGGCTTCAAGTTTTGCAGCGTGGTAGGCGAGATTCTGGCCGACCTCGCGCTTCAAGGCGAGACACGTCACGATACGTCGCTCTTCCGGTTGGCTCGGTTTGAATAGCATCTATGCTCTGTGTATCGTGCGAGGTACGCTTCATCGGCCAGATCGTGCCTATGGATACATCGGGATACGTTCCAGACCCATCGTTTCCGGGAAGCCGAACATGACGTTGATGTTCTGGAGGGCGATGCCTGCCTGTCCCTTGAGCAAATTGTCAATCGACGACGCGATGATGAGACGCTGGTTGGCCACGTCGTGGGCAAGGGCAATGTCACACAGGTTGCTGCCCACGACCGCTTTGACACCTGGCAGTGGACTGCCCAGAGGAAGAACGCGTACAAACGGTTCGTTGGCATAGAACGCTGAGTAGAGGTCGTGGATGCGTTCGAGTGAGATGTCCTGCCGCAAGGTGGCGTAGCAGGAGCAGATGATACCCCGCGTGATCGGCACCGTGTGCGGCACGAATGTGATGCCGTATGGCGTGCCGCCGATGCGCTCCAGCGTCATACGGGCTTCAACGACGTGCTGGTGGTTTCCCATCCGATACGGGACGACATTCTCGTTAGCCGCTGGGAAGTGAAATCCAGCGTTCAGTTTTTTCCCCGCGCCAGAGATCCCTGTTTTTCCATCCACAACGATCGATCGTGGTTCGATGATGCCTTCTTTTGCCGCTGGCGCCAACCCAAGAATCATGGACACGGCGAAGCAGCCCGGATTGCCAACAATTCGGGCGGTTCGAATATCATCACGATACAGTTCAGGGATGCCATACACCGCCTGGGTCAGCAATTCGGGGTTGATGTGCGCCTTCCCCCCGACCGACGGTGTGAAAGCCGCATAGCGCGTGTAGTGATCCACCGAGGCAAAACGGAAGTCCCCGCTGTAGTCGATGACCCGGGCTCCGGCGGCCAGAGCGGCAGGCGCAATGGACATGCCGACACGGTCTGGCGTGGCACTGATGACGATATCGACGTCTTTGCCAATCTCCGCGTCCTTGACGTCGCACACGACCATATCGCAGAACCCGCGCAGGTGCGGGAAAAACTCGCTGATGGGCTTGCCTACATCGTTGGTAGCCAGCAGCGACTGAATACGGATGTTGGGATGCCTGAGCAACAGCTCTGTCATTCCCAGACCGCCGTATCCGGTTGCCCCAACGATTTGCGCGTTGATCATGCGGCCCAACCTCTGCCTGTTAGAATGTCGTCGTCAGCGTCTGAGTCTGCCCCATCGAGGCGGCTCGGGCGGCACTCACCATGATATCAAGTGTATGCCTGGCAAATGTCGCGCTTGGCTCGGGTTCCTTCCCCTCTCTCAGGCACATGACGAAGTGGGCGAGACTCGAGAGGCGGGGGTCGGTCGGGTTGCTGGACATGGTCGTCAAAGACAGTGGACGTGCCACGTGGCCGCTTGTCTGGGTGGCGGTGAACCAGCCCAGTTCCTCGTGCTCGTGTCCCGGACGCTGGAGTATTCCTCCGGACGAGAAGCGCAGGTAGGCGCCCTGGGGGCCATTTAGCAGTATGGTTCCTTCATTCCCAAAGACTTCGTAGGCGGGACCGAGTGAAGCAACCGTGCAGTAGTTGGTGATGATGCTGCCAAGTGCCCCACTTGCGAATTCGAGGGTGAGCAGCGCGTTATCCTCGATATCGAGATGCACAGGTTTGCCGCTGATGATCCTGTCGGGTACGCTTGTGGTGTACGTCGCACTGACGCGCCTCACCGGCCCCCCGATGCCGGTGGCGAACGTAAGCGCGTGTACCCCCATGTCGAAGATGACGCTGCCGCCGTGCTCTTTGAAGTAGAACCAGGGGCGGTCGGGTGGTCCGTTGTGGGCTGACCGAGCGGTGATAAGGCATACTTTGCCAATGAGTCCGCGCTGGATATCCTGCCGCGCCCGCTCGGCAAGCGGATTCATCCGATGCGGAGGCTCGACCTGCAGTGTCACCCTGGCTGTGTGTGCCGCGTCGATGAGGGCGGTGGCATCTTCGACCGTGGTGGCCATCGGCTTTTGCAGGAGTACATGTTTCCCAGCCTGGATTGCCGCGAGCGCGATGGGGAAGTGTGTTCCGATGGTGGTGGCCACGACCACGGCATCGACCCGCGGATCGTCCAGAAGTTCCTGGTACGTCCCATGGGCCCGGGCTCCGGTCGCCGCTGCCATGTCGTGGGCACGTTCTGGAATGGTGTCGGCAACCGCGACCAGCCGGAGCCCCTCATGTGCCAATGCCTGCGCACCGGGTACGTACATCAGGCGGCCGATTGCACCGCAGCCGATTAATCCCAATCCGACGTCCGTCGTCGTTGCCATCGTTCTTCACGCCTCCCCGCGCATCGTTGCCACGTCGCAAACTGCCACCGGCGGGACTCCACGCCGTCTCACGTGGCATCCGGAGCATCGTCTCCCTCTTCCAATGTGGTATTGTACGCTTGCCCACCGGCGATCACCGTCATGGCTGGTCGCTTGCCTCGCTCAATCCGCAGCCGCGCGACCTGATGAGATAGCTCAGCACCGAAGAGCAACAGGATGGCCGACACAAACATCCATAACATGAGTCCTGCGACAGCGGCGATCGGGCCGTAAATGATATTGACGTGCGCCACGGTCGCCAGATACCAGGCAAAGCCAAGCTTGGCGATCTCCCACACCAGGGCCATGAGCAGCGAGGGCACCAGCACATCCCGCCACTGGATGTCAGCTTTTGGGAGCAGCCGGTAGAGAAAGGCCGAGGCTCCTGCGACGATGGCCATGTCGGCGGCATTGGAAGCAACCAGGGTCAGATTGTCGATACCGGGAACTCCTGCATCCTGCAGGAATCCTTCGAGGAGACGCACGAGATTGGCCAGCGCTGTGATGACCAGCGATATCAGCACCACGAGGCCGACGGAAAGCGTCAGGACAGCGGCAATGGCATACTGCGCGAGAAGATTGCGGTCGGCCGGCAGGTTCCAGACACGATTGAACGCGTACCCCATGGTCAGAAAAACGCCCATGGACGACCAGAGCAGGCCAAGCAGGCTCACCCCAACAAAGACGGGGTGATCGGCTGTGATCGTGTCGATCGCGCTGTAGACGAGTGTCGCGGAACCGGGGAAAAATTTGATGAGACGGCCGAGTACCAGTGCCGTGGCATCGGACACACTGACCACATATTTGAAGAGGCTGATGAGCAACAGGATCAGCGGGAACAGTGCCAGCATACCGAAAAAAGCAATCGATGCGGCGTAAATACTGCACGCGTGCATTGCATAGCTGCGAACGGTCCGTCGCAACACCGTGGGGACCGTGCGTTCGTTAAAGCGCCGAAAGCGCAGGAGTGCCGCGGCAGCCCGGCGAAGGTAG
>JAABUZ0100004302.1_pt1 | contig 19798 bp, 18 predicted proteins | sample 5562091 | NCBI WGS metagenome assembly JAABUZ01 (sample SAMN12813069, study PRJNA571459) | rock metagenome | isolation source: Antarctica rocks | place: Antarctica: Victoria Land, Linnaeus Terrace sud | collected 2015-12-21 | reverse complement strand
CGGTTGGTGGTCGAGCCCTGCACGACCGGAGCGTCGAGGGCCTCCCCGAGCTCGGCGAGCTGGTCGAGGTAGGCGCCGATGACGAGCACCCGGTCGGCGACGTGACGCCCGACCAGGGCCCGCACCACAGCGATCTTGGTGTGGGCGGTGGCGCCGACGCGGTAGCGCTCCTCGGGTTCGGCTGTGGCGTAGGCCATCCGCTCCGCGTCGGTGAGCGTGACGCGGACCTCGGTGCATTCCGCCGGCGCGATCCATCCCTGCGCCTCGATGTCGCGCCACGGGGCGTCGTAGCGCTTGGGCCCGATCAGGCTGAACACGTCGCCCTCCCGGCCGTCCTCGCGCACCAGGGTCGCGGTCAGGCCGAGCCGCCGGCGGCTCTGGATGTCGGCGGTCATCCGGAACACCGGCGCCGGGAGCAGGTGCACCTCGTCGTAGAGGATCAGTCCCCAGTCCTTGGCGTCGAACAGGTCGAGGTGCAGGTATTCACCCTTGCGCCGGGTCGTCATCACCTGATACGTCGCGATGGTGACCGGCTTGATCTCCTTGCGCTCCCCACTGTATTCGCCGATCTCCTCCTCGGTGAGCGACGTGCGCGCGAGCAGCTCGCGACGCCACTGCCGGCCGCTGATCGTGTTGGTCACCAGGATCAGCGTGGTCGCGCCGGCCGCGGCCATCGCCATCGCGCCGACGATGGTCTTGCCGGCCCCGCTGGGGAGCACGACGACGCCGGAGCCGCCGGCCCAGAATCCCTCGACCGCCTGCTGCTGATAGTCCCGCGGCGCCCAGCCGTCGGTGACCAACGTGATCGGGTGCGCCTCGCCGTCGACGTAGCCGGCCAGGTCCTCCGCCGGCCAGCCGAGCTTGAGCAGCGCCTGCTTCAGCGGCCCGCGCTGCATGGCCGGCACCGAGATCATGTCGTCGTCGATCTGCGGCCCGAGCAGGGGCGCGACCTTCTTGCTGCGCATGACTTCGGTCAGCACCGCGTGGTCCAGCGCGCGCAGCACGAGCCCGTGGGCCGGGTCGTCGACGAGCTGCAACCGACCGTAACGGTCCATCGTGTCGGCGATGTCGACCAGCAGCGCGTGCGGTACGGCGTACTTGGCGTAGGTGTCCAGCACGTCGACGACCTGCTCGGCGTCGTGGCCGGCTGCCCGGGCGTTCCACAGGGCCAGCGGCGTGACCCGATAGGTGTGCACGTGCTCAGGCGCCCGCTCGAGCTCGGCGAACGGCGCCAGCGCGGCCCGCGCCTCCCGGGCCTGTGGGTGGTCGACCTCGAGCAGCACGGTCTTGTCGGACTGCACGATCAGGGGGCCGCCGTCGGTCACGCCCCAGTGTCCCCCGGCGCTGCCCCGGCCCGGCCGATGGAGCCGTGGACGATGACCAAGCGGGGTGGCTCGCCCCGGATCCACCAAGCCAGTTCGGTCTCGCGGTTCGGGCAATCGGCGCAGCTCGGAGCCGACCTCGTGGCCTTCCCGTCGCGCTGGCAGCGCTCATGCCGGATGCGCGTCTGGGCAGGCTCGGCCTAGCTGGAGCGGCACATGGCCCCGTCGGGGGGCGATGTGGTTGCCGACAGGATTCCTCCAGGGCTACCGGCCAGGATCAGAGGTCCGCCGAAGCGGGGCAGCTCCACGTGGACGACGCTGAGGGGGTGGCGCCCGGCGAGAACGACAGGACCCTACGGACGGCCGGGGTTCCGCTGCCGGGACGACCGGTGCGGGGCTCGTCGACCGGTCGGCCGTTGCCGGCGCTCCTGGACCTGTTGGGTCGGCGGTGGGTGCTGCGGTTGCTGTGGGAGTTGCGGCTCGGGCCTCGAGGTTTCAGGGAGCTGCGCGCCGCGTGCGGCGATATGAGTCCGACGGTGCTGTCGACGCGGTTGGGTGAGCTGCGGACCGCGGGACTGGTGACGGCCGACGAGGCCGGACGCAACGCGCTGACGGAGAGGGGCCGGGAACTGGGGCAGGTTCTTCTGCCGCTGCAGGAGTACGCCGAGCGCTGGGCCGAGGACCTGTCCCGGTGACGCCGCGACCCGCTGCAGCCGCACGGTCTCCAGCCGGGTCACGTGTGGCCTCGCCCTCTCACCCAGCCGCTCGCCAGGTCCTGATCCGTTCGCAGCGCTACCGCGAGTGCGGCGCCGCCGCTTTCGACTCACGAGACCCGCAGGCAGAGCTACCGCTGGCGTGCGCTCACCGGCCGGTGAACTGCGCCCGGCCGGGACCGTTGGCCAGGAACGACGCGACCCCCGCCGCGAGGTCCTCGGTGTCAAACAAGCCGGCGGCGAGGGATGGCGTGACGGCGTCCGCGACCCCGATGCCGCCGTCGCTCCACGCGGCCAGCACGCGCCGGGTCGCCGCGTGAGCTTGGGTCGGGCCCTGTGCCAGCCGTTGAGCCAGGCGCTGACCGCTGGCCGCGGCGTCGTCGGCGAGCCGGGTGACCACTCCCCACGCGTGCATGGTTGCCGCGTCATAGATGCGGCCCGTGAGCACGGCCTCGGCGGCGCGGGCCCGGCCGGCCCGCTGCGCCAGCCGCTGAGTGCCTCCCATGGCCGGCGTGAGCCCGACCGTCGCCTCGACCAACCCGAACCGGGCAGCTGGAGCGGCGACCAGCAAGTCGCAGGCGAGCACCAGCTCGAATGCGGCAGTCAGGCAGAGCCCGTCAACCGCTGCCACCGTCGGGCATGGCAGGGCCTCCAGCGCGACGACCAGCCCCGTTAGGTGCCGGGCGAACTCTGCTTGCGCGCGCGCGACCTGCCCCGGCTGGTCCTAGTACTACAGCTGCACGGCTGTAGTACTAGGCGGCACCGCGGTGGAACGTGGCGACGTCGACCCCTCCGCCGAACACCTCGCCGACCGCGGTGACCAGCACTGCCCGGGGCGGGTCGGTAGCCAGCGCTGCGACGTGCCGCTCAAGAACGTCCAGTACCGGCGCGGTCAGCAGGTTCAGCGGCGGGTTGTCCAAAGTCAGGATTGCCAGGTGGCCGTCGCGGGTCAGCCGCACCCCGTCCTCGGCCGGGGTCATGGCCGGTGCGGGTCAGGCGGAAAGCGGCGACCCCATGGCTCGAGCGGCAGCGCTGTGCTCGTAATGACCGTCGACAGCGTCCGGTACCAGCCGCAGAGAATCAGGAGCTCCAGCACCTGCGCGTCGGTGTAGCGCTTGCCGAGCGCGCCAAGGGTGTCGACCGACAGGGTCGCGTCGTCGAACAGGTCGTCGGCGGCCCGGACCAGCAGCGCGTCGTCCGCGTCGAGGTCGGGCCGCCGCCGGGAGAGTGCGTCCAGGGTCTCGTCGCCGACGCCCACGGCCGCGCCATAACCGGCGGCGTGCACGCCCCACTCGTACTCCGCGCCGCACCGGCCGGTGACCCGACTGATCAGGACCTCGCGGTCTCTTGCGGGGAGCAGACCCCTGTTCAGCAGGCCGGAGGCCATGGGACGCAAGCGATCAGCCAGGTCGCGGTGCACCGCGAGCAACCGGAACAGCAGCAGCGGGTCCGCTTCGACCCCCGGCGGCATCCACTTCCCGAGCAGGCGGCCGGTCGGCTCGTCGTAGGGCGGGCTCACCGGGGCCAGCCGAGGGGTGGCGTCGACGTCGACCATGCAGCACCTCCTGGTACGGAATAGGTACTCAGCGTGCCACACACGGCGTCTGTCCGCCATAGCGCGCGTCGCAGCGCCTGGCAGCTCAGGGTCGCGGCGTTGCCGGCAAACGATCGTCAATCGACAACTTTCCCTGAGGCCAGTGCAACCAGGTCGCGGTGTGCCCGGCGTGAAGCGTTTGAGGGGTAGCCACCCGGCCGAAGACGCCTCAGCGCGGACGACGAGCGGCTGACGCCCACGGGTCGACGAGGCGCACGCCGAGGTCTTTGAAATGGCGGACGTTGCGGGTGGCGAGCGTGGCTTTGCGGGCGAGTGAGGTACCGGCGATCTGGGCGTCGCGGATCTCGATGGAGCGCCCTGCTCGTTGACGCTTGCCGACGAGGGTGCCGGCCGCGTCGGCGGCCGCGGTGTCGAATGCGAGCACCCGGCCGTCGAGGTCCGTGGCGAGGAGCTGCTCGAAGGCCGAATCGAGACGCTGACGCCTGCGCGACGCGTCGAGCAGCTCCAACCCGGTACGCACCTCGAAGATAGTGATCGCGGTCGTCCAGATGGACTCGGTGGGCTGCGCGTCCAGCCAGGTCACCACGGCCGGGTCGGGCTCGTCGCGCATGAGCGCCGAGAGCACATTCGTGTCAAGGATGATCACAGCTCGTGGAGGTCAGCGCCGCGGGCCGGGTGTCCCCTCAGCTCGGCGATCTCCTCGGCCAACCCGAGGCCGCGGAACCGGTCGGCAATCGTGGAACCCAGGTTCACCTCGGGTTGTCCACCCGGGCGGACGGCGTCACGGAGGATTTCGCGCACTTCCTCCTCGGTAGATCGGCCATGGGCCCGCGCGCGACGCTGCAGGGCCGTCTTGAGGTCCTCATCGAGCTGTCGTACCAGGATCTGAGCCATGGCCAGAACGATAGCATGGTATCAATCAGGCGCTGATTGCCATGGGAAGCATCTTTACCTACGACGAACAGGTCGTCGCGTGTTCAGCGAGCGCGCGCGAGTCAGCGCTTGGCCCATCAAGGAGCGGCTGCGTCCTCCCGCCGTGCCCACTTTCTATCACATCAGCAGACCTCATGAGGCCCTTATTTGTCCTGCATCATGGCCGGCTGCAGGTAACAAGCACCTACCGAAGGAGCGGCGCATGCCGTACGTGCTGAACCTCCAGGACATCGACCACACCGACGCCGTGACCGTCGGCGGCAAGGCCGCCAACCTCGGGCGCCTGTCTCGGGTGCCGGGTGTCCGGGTGCCGGCTGGTTTCTGCGTGACGACCGAAGCGTTCGATCGCATGGTGGCGGCCGGTGGGCCGACCCTGCAGGGGCCACTGGCTCGGCTGTTTCGCCTTGACTTCACCGATCGGGACGCCGTGGTATCGCTGAGCGCGGAGGTCCGGCGAGCTATCGAGGCGATCGCCATCCCGAGTGACGTGGAATCTGCTCTGACCCAATCGTTGGCGCTGCTCGGCGACCGGGCCGCCTTGGCGGTGCGCTCCAGCGCCACCGCCGAGGACCTGCCGACCGCATCGTTCGCGGGCCAGCAGGACTCTTATCTCAATGTGATCGGAGCCACTGCCGTCCTCGAGCACGTCCGACGGTGCTGGGCCTCGCTCTTCACCGAGCGAGCCGTCACCTACCGGCTACGCAACGGCTACCACCACCAGCAGGTCCGCATGGCCGTCATCGTGCAACAGATGGTGCACGCCGACGCCGCGGGCGTGCTGTTCACCGCTGACCCGGTCAGTGGCAACAGGCGGGTCGCCTCGATCGAGGCCACCTTCGGTCTCGGCGAGGCGCTGGTGTCGGGGCTGGTGACGCCCGACCGGTTCGAAGTCCGCGAGGCCCAGGTGACCACGATGTCGATCACGGCGAAGCGCATGGCGGTGCTTCCTCGGGAAGGCGGCGGAACTCACGTGCAGGCCATCGATGTCACGCGGCAGCAGCGTCCCGCCCTCACCGGCGCGCAGGCCGTCCGGCTGGCAGACCTCGGCCGACGGATCGAGGCGCACTTCGGACGGCCACAAGATGTCGAGTGGTGCCTAGTCGACGACGCTTTCGTGATCGTCCAGAGCCGACCGATCACTACGCTGTTTCCGATTCCCGCGGCTGAGGACAACGGGCCGCACGTCTACGTCTCCGTCGGCCACCAGCAGATGATGACCGACGCGATGAAGCCCCTCGGCTTGTCGATGTGGCAGCACACGACTCCCCGCCCGATGGCCGAGGCAGGCGGGCGCCTGTTCGTCGACTTCGCACGCCTGTTGGCATCGCCGACGAGTCGTGCCGGGGTCATGGAGGCACTGCGCACGTCCGACCCGCTCATTGGCAACGCGCTGCAGAAGGTCGTCGAACGAGGCTTCGTCCCGCCACTGCCCGACGACGGGACGGCCCTACCACCCGGCATCGCCCCAGCCACCCCGCTCGACCCCGACCCGGCGATCGTCCAGGAGCTCATCGCTCACCGGGAAGCCTCGGTCGCCGCCCTCACGACGGCCATCGCCACGAAGACCGGACCGGCGTTGCTCGACTTCGTTCTCGAGGACCTCGAGGAGGGCAGGCGCGACGTGTTCAAGCCGCGCAGCCTCCAGGTGATCATGGTGGGCATGGAGGCCGCGGGATGGCTGAACGAGCACCTCGAGGAGTGGCTCGGCGAGCGCAACGCCGCTGACGTGCTGACCCAGTCGGTGCCCCACAACGTCACGTCGGAGATGGGCCTGGCGCTCATGGACGTCGCCGATGTCGTGCGCCCGCACGCGGGTGTCGTGGCCTTCCTCGAGCGCGTCGAAACGGACGGCCTCGACGACGAGAGCTTCCTCGACGCGCTGGCCGGGCTGCCAGGAGGACCCGAGGTTCGTGACGCCCTGGAGGCGTTCCTCGAGCGCTACGGCATGCGCTGCGTCGGCGAGATCGACGTCACACGACCGCGCTGGACCGAGCGCCCCACCACCCTGATCCCGACGATTCTGACTAACGTCAGGACCTTCTCGGCGGGCGCGGCCCAACGGCGTTTCGAGGAGGGCCGTCGTCAGGCCCTCGCGAAACGGGAGGAGGTACTCGAGCGGTTGCGCACGCTTCCCGATGGCGAGCGCAAGGCCGAGGAAGCCGCGCGAATGATCGATCGCGTCCGCACCTTCGCCGGCTACCGTGAGCACCCCAAGTACGGAATGGTCTGTCGCTATTTCGTCTACAAGCAGGCGCTGCTGGCCGAGGCCGACCGCCTCATCGCGACGCAGGCGCTCGGCGATCGAGAGGACATTTTCTTCCTCAGGCTCGAGGAACTCGCCGACGTCGTCAGCGGCGCGCCCGTCGCCTTGGAGCTACTGCGAGAGCGAAAGGACGCATTCCGCGAGCACCAGAGCCTCAGGCCACCGCGGGTGTTCACCTCCGCCGGCGAGGTGATCACCGGCGGCTATGGGCGCAACGATCTGCCCGAGGGTGCACTGCCCGGGCTGGGAGTCTCGGCCGGGACCGTCGAAGGGCGTGCTCGCGTGGTCCTCGACATCGCTCGGGCCGATCTCAAGCCCGGCGACATCCTGGTCACCGCCTTCACCGATCCCAGCTGGACGCCCCTGTTCGTCGCCATCCGGGGCCTGGTCACCGAGGTCGGCGGCCTGATGACCCATGGCGCGGTGATCGCGCGCGAGTACGGCCTGCCTGCCGTCGTCGGCGTCGAGGGAGCCACCCGGCTCATCCAGGACGGACAGCCGATCCGAATCCACGGGACGGACGGCTACGTCGAAATTTTGTGATCTCGCCTGGAGCGTCTGAGCGTAGATTCGTCGCTGGAAGCGACTGGATCGACCCTCTTCGATACGGCCTTGGCTACACGATTGGCTACCCGAACGGCAGCCTCGGCGGGTGGGTCGGAGGAGGCCGAACTGCCGGTCAGGTTGCGGCGGGGCGATGTCCACGAACCGCTGGCAGCGCGGCTGACGAGCCATCGTGACCTGGGTGGCGGATCCGGTGAGACATGCCTGGCGCCCTCCGAGGCCGACGTCGCGGAGCACCGCGACGACCCAGCTGGAGTTTCCGGAGCCTCGTCCCGACGTACGCCGGCCCAGACCGAGTCCCGCTCGCGGTGGTCGGCTGCAGCGTGCGGCGAGCTCCTCTGCCCAGCCGACCGCCGCGTCAGCATGCGGTGATGTGAACGGATTCCCCGGCGGCGGCAGTTCAAGCTCGCGAGCTTGCCGTGGGGTCGCGGGCGCAGGTACCCAAGCTGCTTCTGCTGTGTCACCAGCTCGATGACGACCGGCGCGGTCGGCCTCATGCCCGAGTGGTGGGACCCCTCAGCCCGCATGCATCCGGGCAGGGGGGCTCCATGGTGGCCGCGGCACGTGGTGTCCGTCCGCGTGCCCGACGCAGAGCACGGCCGGTTGGATGTGCGCCGGATGGCCGCGAGTGCTGGCGGTGGACCGATGGGGACGCGGACCAGGGTCTACCGCGCAGCGCGAGTGGCGGGGCGGCGTCGCCCGACGTAGGCCAGGCCGCCGATCAGGCCCACGGGCAGCAGCGCTGCCGGCCAGCCGATCTCAGACATCGCCGCGGTGGTCGGCGGTGCCTCGCTGGCGCAGGTCGGCACCGGACCGGACCCGGCGGCGAGGCTCGCTGCGGGCAGTAGTTGCACCGGATGGGCGCGGCCTTCGAGCTCGAGCAGGCACGCGGGGAAGTTCGTGATCTCGCCGTCGACGCCCTTGCGGCCGGTGCTGGTCAGTGCGGCGCGGGTGTCCGGGGTGTAGGGGATGACCTGCTTGCCGACGGTGTGCGCCGCGGTCACGAACTGCGTGGTCAGGTCGGGGCTGGTGCTGTCGGGGCTGACGATGTCCTCGCCGCCGACGACGCCGTAGGCGAGGTACGGCGACGCGGCGCCGACGGTGAGCAGCTGGGTCTTGATGTCCGGGTCGAGGGAGCGGACGTAGGTCAACGCTGGCGGGTAGAACGACTGCACAATGGTGGTCCTGGCCTTGAGGCCGCTTGCCTTTATCAGTGGGACGAGGACGGCGGCGGTGTGCATCCCGGTCGGGTCGAAGTTCGCCTCGCCGGGGATGTCCTTGATCTCGATGCTGATGCTGTGCGTGTCGGGGCCGCCGAGCGAGGCGACGTAGTCGAACAGCTCGCGCGCCTCGGGGACGTGGATGCCGGTGGCGCGCAACGGGTGTGGTGGCGTCACGTCGACGACGGTGGTGCCCTGGCCCGGCGTCCACCAGTAGCCGGCGTCGCACGCCTGCACCTGCACGAGCGTGAGGTCCTGCACGTTGCCGGTGCAATCGGTGGTGCGGTCGAGCGAGGCGTCGTGGATGAGGACGAGCTTGCCGTCCGAGGTCAGCTGGGTGTCGGTCTCCAGCTGGTCGGCGCCGATCCGGACGGCGTTGCGGTAGGCGGTCATGGTGTTCTCCGGGGCGTAGCCGCTGCCGCCGCGGTGAGCACTCACGACCAGGGTCGGGGGCAGCACCGGCGCGGGGTCGCTCGGTGCGGCGGCGGCCGCGGGCGTCGTCACGGCGGCTGCCCAGAGGGTGGCGAGCAGCAGGGGGAGGCGGCGTCGACGCATGGACATGTCGTTCGCGGCCGGCTCGGGCGGGCCTGCCGGTGGCACCGACTGTTCAGGCGCCGGCCAACGGACGTTGCCGACGGCTATGAGGCTAGGTACCGGTCCAGCGCCTCGCGCACGAGTTCCGACGTGCTGACCCCGCGCTGCTGGGCAACGGCCTGCAGCCGGTCGCGCAACTCAATGGGAACCCTGGCCTTGACTTCCGGTGATCGTCGTCCTGGCCCGGTGAGCGACGGCCTGCCGGCCCCCGCCCTGTGCAAAGCGACCTCGGCCAGCTCCCTCGCACGGGCTTCGGTGATCCGCTCACCTAGCTTGTCAGGGACGCTCTCGACGTCGAGGTCAATGTCGGGTCCAAGGGTGTACTTGGGGCTCATGGTGTCCTCCGGCGAAATTGGTGCGGCATGACGTGGATGACGAGCAGGTAGTCCGGCTCCACGATCGCCACCACCTCGAGGTCCAGGCCGCGGTCGTCCGGTCCAACCCAGACCAGCTGCTCGCGCGTCGTGCTGTCCGTTGGTACGACGGTCGGCACGGTGCTATTGATGACGTGTAGAGCACGCGCCTTGCCGATTCGGTGCCTCCTCGCGGACTGTGTGAAGCGGACCTGCACTGAGTGATTATGCGCCACAGAACCGCATCGCCACGCATTTGCCCGACGTGCGGTCGCCCGCGTGCAGATCCCCTACCGCTGCGCCCAGGGCACCGCCGCACGCTGCCTGTGGACCGAGTCGGCGGTGCACAGCGCGTACCGTCGGATCGACACGAGGATGCTGCTCGGGATGGGTCGATGCTTGCCGCTGTTCGTGCGACAGGTTCTATCGCAGCGGCAGGACCGCGGACCAGTGCTACGGCGGCGTCCTTGACGTGTCGCTCGGACCGGCCGCTCCGCGGCGATATATGTTGTTGTACATCGTGAAATGAACGCAGCTGTACCTCACCGAGGAGCAGCATCGCCGCCTCAAGGGCAGGGCGGCTGCGGCTGGGCGCACGCTCTCTGACGAGATGCGCATGGCCGTCGACGAGCACCTGGACGGGGACGACCAGGACCGCGAGGCTGCACGGGTCCGGCGCAGGGCCTTCGCCGAGCGGATGCGCGCTCGGCCGGGATGGGTGCGGGAGGAGACCGGCGAGGCCTACGTCGAGCGCATCCGCGACGAAGATGCGGCTGGCCTCAACGAGTTCGAACGGCAGTGGCACGGACTATGACCCTGGTAGGCACCTCGCTCCTCGGCGACCCGCTGCGATGTCGCTTCGAGGCGACCACGTGGTGGCAGGTCACGGACGCCCTCCGCCGCGGGGTTCGCGTGCCGCACGCGCTGCCCGGGCTTCCCCGCCCCCAGCGCGTGAGCGCTCACGCCCGCGAGCTGCCTGTTCCGGTCCTTGCGCTCATGTCCGCAAGGGCCGAGCACCCGCAGGGCGTCGCCCGATGATCGGCCATGTGGGGTTGTCCGTCCCTGACCTGGCGGCCGCCAAGGCCTACTACGACGAGCTGATCGGTGTGCTCGGGCTCGAGGAGTTCTTCGGCGCTCCAGACCAGCAGGCTTACCGCCGGACCGACGGCAAACCAGGCACCTACCTCGTCCTCTACGCCGCGACCGAGCCTGGAGACCACGTGCAGGGACGAGCCGGCTTCCAGCACCTCGCCTTCGACGTGCGTGGCCGACGCGCGGTGCGCAACGCGCACGACGTTGCAACGCGGCTCGGCTCCACTGTCCTGCACCCACCGCAGCCCTTTCCGCAGTACCACGAGCACTACTACGCAGCGTTCTCGCCTCGATCCGCACGGCTTCGTCCTTGAAGCCGTATCGCACAAGGACAGCGAGTGACAGGCCCAGACGTGATCCGCCCGCCGTACTGACGCGGCGCGTCACTCGGCCGGGGTCACGCTCGCGATCGCGTGCAGGGCGAAGGTGCGGGTCGCGCCGGCGCGCTCGTCGTAGGCCGTGAGGAAGCCGCTCTCCATGGCCCGGGGGGCCACCACCCGCTCGGTCATCCGGCCGCCGGGGTCGACGTACTCCAGCACGACCCGCGCGGACTCCTGCATCGCCAGCTGCAGCTGGGCCACCGTGGCGACCGCGGTGCGGTCGCGGGGCTGCGGCACGGCGGGCCCGCCGTCGATGGGGGACGGGCCGGCCAGCCGCCGCCCGGCAAGCGTCGCGGCGTCGGACTCGCGCAGCTGGCGCACCGCACGCCCGAGCTGGTCGGCCGACAGCCCGCCGGGCTCGGCCCGGGCGACCCGCAGTCGCACGGGGGTGCGGCGGGCCTCCCGGCGGGTGATGACGACACCGCCCTCGGGACCCTCTGCGACGGGGGAGTACCCGGCGGCGCGCAGCACCTCCAGCACCCTGGGCACCGGCGCCGGGCTGACCACCACGGTGGCGGCGAGCCGGCGCAGGTCCAGCGCGCCCGTGCGCCGGGCCGCGACCACCTCGGCAAGCAGGGCCTCGTCGTCGCAGCGCAGATAGGACAGCGCGGCCCCGGCGCGCAGCACGCCGTGCCGGCGGGCGACGTCGTCGACGAGGTAGCCGAGCGTCTGCGGCACGTCGGTGCTGGTGACCCTGGCCAGAAAGGCCTGCAGCTCGTCGGCGGTGCGGCCGGCGTCCAGGGCGCGGCGCACGCTCGCCTCGGAGAAGCGCCACACCGACGCCGCACCCGTGGACTCGACGTCGGCGGCCAGCGCGAGCTCCCTGGCGATGTCGGGCACCAGCGGGCCGGGGGCGACGGCGGTGAGGTCGGCCTGCAGCAGCAGCTGCGACACCGACGCGGGGAGCCGGTCGGTCAGCGCCCTGGCCGCACCGTCGGCGTCCCCGTCGAGCAGCCTGCGGGCCGGCGTCGTCAGCGCGCCGCGCCCGGTCAGCCCGAGTACGGCCGCCTCCTCCAGCGCCCAGTCCACCGCTCGTTCGGCGAGGCGGGGCGGGCGCCGCGGGTGCCGCCACGCGAGGTGGCTCTTCACGTCGGCCGCGGTCGGTGCCGACCCGGCGGGAAGCTCGGCGAGCAGGCCGAGGACCTCACGGCGGACCAGCGCCGCCGCCGGGCGGGAGAGGTCCGGGCCGAGCGCCGCCGTCACCTTGTCCCGGTCGTCGCGCTCGCCGACCAGGCCGGCCGCGCGCGGCGTCGCGAGCCAGCCCTGCGCGAGCGTCACCCACCGCTCGGCGGTCTCGCGCGCCAACCACCCGTCGTACGCCGGGGTCGGTGACCACTCCGACTCTGCCTCGGAGGTCCGGTCGACAAGTGCTGCGGCGAGGGCGGTCTCGGCGAGCAGGGCGGCCACCTGTTCGCTCACGTCGAGACCCCTGGCCGCCGCGCGCAGCTCGCGGACGCCCAGCCCGCCGCTGCGCAGCACGGGCGGCGGCGCGGCGGCCCAGCCGTCGAGCAGTGACTCCACCAGCCGCACGGCGTCGCCGGCCTGACCGGCCCCACCGACGTCGGCGGTGCGAGCACCGATGGCGACCGCCGGCAGCTCCGGCGGGTCGGGGTGCAGCTGGCCGAGGGGGGCAGCGCCGCGCAGCAGCAGCCCCACCTCGCGCGGCAGCTCGACGGTCTCGAGGTCCAGGCCGAGCACCAGACCGCGCGCCAGCAGCCGCTCCACCGGGGTCTCGGCGGCGTCCACCGTTCGCAACCGGAACGCGCTGGCCGAGGTGCCCATCGACCCGCCGGCGTCGAGGGACGCGAGGATGCGGCGCTCCTCGTCGTCGGCCTCGGCGAGGCGCGCGCGCAGCAGCCCGGCGTTGCGGTAGGCCGCCACCGCGGCCCGCAGCACGTCCTCGCGGCCGGCGGGGGGCTGCACCCCCAGCGCCTCCAGCAGGCCGCGCACGCGCGAGGTGTCCCACCGCCCGAAGGCCGACTCGGCTGGCCGGCCGAGACCGGCCGGGTGCTCGCCGACGACCTCCTGCACGCTGCGCACGAGGCGCAGGTCGTCGTCGTCCCCCCACGCGAGGGCAAGCGCGCGCAGCCGTCCGAGCGCGGCGTCGACGCGGGCGGCGGGCACGGGCGCGCACAGCTCACGCAGCCCTGGGATCGTCGCGGGGGCGGCGAGGAGCACGAGGCCGTCGAGCACCTCGAGCTCGAAGCGGGTGAGCCGCTCCAGCGCGCGAAGCACGCTGACGCGCACGGCGGCCCGCGCGGCCAGCACGGCGACGTCGCCGGGCACCGGGGTGGCGAGGTCGGGCCGCTCGGCGAGCAGCACGGTGAGCGCCTCGTCGCTGCGCGCGCGCAGGTCGGAGGTCAGGCTCAGGGTCACGGGGCCACCAGCACCCCCCGACGCTACGGCCGCGCGCCGGTCCCCACCCTGCCTGTGAGCCGGGCCACACTCGGTGGGTGAGCCTCCCGAGCAGCACCACCGGTGGCGACAGCCCGGCCCTCCTCGAGCACCCGATCGGGACCGAGCTCGCCAGCACCGTCGCCCGCTGGCCGGACCGAGAGGCGCTGGTGGGTGTCGAGCAGGGTCTGCGCTACACCTGGGTCGAGCTGGCGGCGGCGGTGCAGGAGGTGGCCTGCGGGCTGATCGCGGCCGGGATCGGGCCGGGTGACCGGGTCGCGGTCTGGGCGCCGAACCGGGTGGAATGGGTGTTGGTGCAGTACGCCGCCGCGCGGGTCGGCGCCGTGCTGGTGACCGTCAACCCGGCGTTTCGCAGCCCCGAGCTCGCCTTCGTGCTGCGGCAGTCCGGCACTAAGGTGCTCTGCGCCGACACGCAGTGGCGCGACAGTGACTACGTCGCCATGGTCGATTCCGTGCGCGCCGAGCTGCCCGCCCTCGAGCGGGTGGTCCATTTCGGGACATCGGGCTGGGAAGACCTGCTGCGCAACGGGTCCGGGGTCACAGCGACCGTGGTCTCCGCACGCGAGGCGGCCGTCCGAGCCGAGGATGCCTGCACAATTCAATACACCAGCGGCACGACCGGTACGCCGAAAGGCGCCACCCTCTCGCATCGCAATATCGTCAACAACGGGCTGCTGGTCGGTGACATCAGCGGCTACACCGAGACGGACAGGATCTGCGCCCCGGTGCCGCTCTACCACTGCTTCGGCCAGGTGATGGCGGTACTCGGTGCCCTCACCCACGGCGCCTGCACGGTGCTGCCCGGCGCCGTCTTCGACCCCGCTGCCACCCTGGCGGCCGTCGAGACCGAGCGGTGCACGAGCCTCTACGGCGTACCCACGATGTTCATGGCCGAGCTGGCTGACCCGTCGTTCCCCGCCCGTGACCTGTCGTCGCTGCGCACCGGGATTATGGCCGGTTCGCCCTGCCCGGTCGAGACGATGAAGCGGGTGATCGACGAGATGCACATGCCCGAGGTCACCATCGCCTACGGCATGACGGAGACGTCGCCGGTGTCCACCCAGACCCGGCGGGCCGACGACCTCGAGCGTCGCGTGTCGACGGTGGGCCGGGTGCACCCCCACGTCGGCGTCCAGATCGTGGACGTGGTCACCGGCGAGGTGGTCCCGCGGGGCACCACGGGCGAGCTGTGCACGAGCGGGTACGGCGTGATGCTGGGCTACTGGGAGGACCAGGAGCGCACCGCAGAGGCGGTGGACAGGCTGGGGCGCATGCATACCGGCGACCTCGCCGTGATGGACGACGACGACTATCTGGCCATCGTGGGCCGCAGCAAGGACATGGTCATCCGAGGTGGGGAAAACATCTACCCGCGCGAGGTCGAGGAGGTGCTCTACGCCCATCCGGACGTCGCCGACGTCCAGGTGGTCGGGGTGCCGGACGAGCGCTACGGCGAGGAGCTGATGGCCTGGGTGCGGCCCCGGCCGGGCGCGCTGGTGGACCCCGAGGAGGTCCGCGCATTCACCCGCCAGCGGCTCGCGCGCTACAAGGTGCCGCGGCACGTGGTGGTGCTCGCGGCCGACGAGGAGTTCCCGATGACGGTCACCGGCAAGGTGCAGAAGTACGTGCTGCGCGAGCGGGCGGTCGAGGTGCTGGGCCTCGCCTAGGGTCGGGTCGTGGTCCGGCCGCGGATGGAGGAGGCGCTGCGGCGGCTGGAGTCTGACCTGCGCTCGTGCGGTTCGCTGCTCGTCGCCTTCAGCGGGGGCGCGGACTCGGCGTTTCTGCTCGCCGCCGCGGTGCGGGCCCTGGGACCGTCCCGCGTCGCGGCTGCCACCGCCCTCAGCGCGTCGCTGCCGGCCGCGGAGCTCGCCGGCGCCCGCGCCTTCGCCGCCTCGCTCGGGGTGCGCCTGCTGACGCCGACGACGGACGAGCTGTCCCGGGACGGCTACGTCGCCAACACCGGTGACCGCTGCTTCTTCTGCAAGGCCGAGTTGTTGGACGTGCTCGTGCCGCTGGCTGCGTCGCTGGGCCTCGCGCACGTCGCGACCGGCACCAACGCCGACGACGCGCTCGCCGGCTTCCGCCCCGGCATCCGGGCCGCCGCCGAGCGGGGTGCGCGCACGCCGCTGCTCGATGCCGGCCTGTCCAAGGCGCAGGTGCGGGCGGCGTCGCGGGCGTGGGGGCTGGTGACGTGGGACAAGCCGGCCGCCGCCTGCCTGTCCAGTCGGGTCGCCTTCGGCGTGCCCGTGTCGCGGGAGCGGCTGGTCCGGGTCGAGCTGGCCGAGGCGGCGCTGCGGGCGGCGCTGACGGCGGCCGGCCACCAGGTGCGCGACCTGCGGGTCCGCGACCTCGGGGGCGGTCGGGCCCGGATCGAGGTCGACGCGTGGCTGGTCGGGGTGGCCGCCGCGCACGTGGACGCGGTGGGCGCGGTCGAGGGGTTCGACGAGGTCGAGGTGGACCGACGGGGCTTCCGCAGCGGATCGATGAACGAGCTGCTGGCGGAGCCGGCCCGCTACCGCTGACCGCCGCCGGGCGCATCGGCACGGATCGCCGCCGCCATGCCGGCGCGGATCGCTCGCCACAGTCCCCACAGCGCCATGCCCAGCCCGAGGGAGGTGAGGAAGGCCAGCAGGTTCAGCGGGAGCGGACGCTCCTGCCGGCTCAGCGGATGCGGCAGCACGTCGAGGCAGATGGCCACGAAGCCGAGCAGGAACACGACGGCACCAGCCCGGATCAGGACCGCCCCCGGCTCGCGGCGCACGGTGGCACGGTGGCGGGGCACGGCCTCAAGTATCGGCCCCAGTACCGAGTCGGGCGAAGCGGCCCTCCCCCTCCAGCGCGGCGCAGGCCGGCCGGGTCACGCCCGCTCAGGGGGCGAGGGCGGCCACCGGGACCGGGGGCACCAGGCCGGCGGACGACGCGCGCTGGAGCAGGGCGGCCACCGCGGCGTATCCCTGCTCGCCGAGGTCCGCGGTGAAATCGTTGACGTAGAGGGCGATGTGCTGTTCCTGCACGGCGGGGTCCATCTCCTGGGCGTGCGCGGCGACGTAGCCTGCGGTCGCGTCAGGGTCGGCCCTGGCCGCCTGCACGGAGGCCCGCACAGCGCGGGCGAGGCGGCCCCGGTCGGGCAGCGAACGGCGGGCCAGGATCGCCCCCAGCGGGATCGGCAGCCCGGTCGCCGACTCCCACCAGTCACCGAGGTCGACCCGCTGGACGAGACCGTAGGAGGGGTAGGTGAACCGCGATTCGTGGATCACCAGGCCGGCGTCGGCGCGACCGTCGCGCACCGCCGGCATCACCTGCTCGAAGGGCAGGACCTGCACCCGGCCGACCTGAGCTGCCCAGAGCCGGAGCAGGAGGTACGCCGTGGTGCGCAGGCCCGGCACGGCCACCGTGGCCCCGGCCAGGTCGAGGGACTCACCGCCCGGGCGGGTGAGCACCAGCGGGCCACAGCCCCGGCCCAGCGCGCCGCCGCTGGGCAGCAGGGCGTAGTCGCCGAGCAGCCAGGGCAGCGCACCGTAGGACACCTTGACGACGTCCAGCCCGCCGGCGGCCGCCCGCTGGTTGAGCACGTCGATGTCGGCGTAGGTGACGTCGACGGTGGGGGCGTCGGGGACCAGGCCGTGCACCAGGGCGTGGAAGGCGAAGGTGTCGTTGGGACACGGGGAGATGCCCAGGCTCAGCTGTCCCACGGGAGCTCCTCGGTGAGGGCGGAAGCGCAGACGGCTGTCAGCGCGGCGAGCGCGCGGGGCAGGTCCCACCGGGACAGGTCGCGGTGCCCCACCGGGTTGCTGATCGCGCGCAGCTCCAGCATGGGCAGCCCGATCTGGGCGGCGGCTGTGGCGACACCCGTGCCCTCCATCGCCTCCGCCAGCGGCGTGTAGCGGCGGGCGAGATCGGCTGCCCGGGAGGCGGTTCCGGTGGCCGAGGACAATGTGAGGACGGTCCCGACGGCGGCACCGCTGCGCCGGGCGACCTCGGCGACGACCTGGCCGGGCGGGGAGAAGGTGCTGCGGCCGAAGCCCAGGGCCTCGACGTCGAGGAAGGCATCGTCGGTCTGGACCCCGAGATCGGCGGCGACCATGCGGTCCGCCACCACGGCGACCCCGATGGCGCTGCCGGCGTACCCGCCAGCGATCCCGGCGCTGATGACGCCGCGCGGGCGGTGGCCACCGGCAAGCGCGTGGGCGGTGGCCGCTGCGGCGGCTGCTGGCCCGACACCGGAGGTGAGGACCGTCGCGGTGGGCAACGCGGCCAGCACCGCCTCGCGCTCGACGGCGACGGCGCAGACGACGAGCAGCCCGGTCAGGCGGCGACCTTGAGCCGGAAGACCCACTGCCCGGTGCGGTCGTCGGTGCGACCGGTCTCGCCCTTGGTCACCGTCACCCGCAGGGTGAACTGCTCCCCGGCCGGGAGCCGTTGCCCATCGGAGGTGGCCGTCGGCATGATGAAGCTCTCGTAGTGCGAGTCGTGCGCCTCGGTCACGGCCTGCTGGCCGAGCTGGCCCTGCTGGCCGGGCACGTCGATGCTTGCCACCCAGGTGCCCTTGGCGATGGTCCGGTCGACGTCGATGCCCACCCGGTCGCCGGGCTTGACGAGCACGACGGGGACGCGGCGACCGAGGTCGCGCTCCCTGCCGTTGGTGGTGAACGCCGTGGCCTGCGTGTCGTAGCTCTGGCCGTCCGCCACGAGCGTCACCAGCGGCGTCGGCCGCTGGCAGGCGGCGAGCACGGGCGCCGCGACCGCGAGGGCCACGACGAGCGGGGTGCGCGGGCGCGCGGGCACGGGCGGGCTCCGAACATGGTGGCCGGGGGGGAGTGCGCCCGACCCTACTGTCCGGCCGGCTGCTCCGGCTCCTCGGGGAAGGGCAGGAGGAGCGTCTGGCCCGTCGGCACCGGCGGCGGAATGGGCGCCGTACTCACGGTGGGTGCCTGCTCGGCCCGGGCGGCGGCCTGGCGCCGGAGCAGCACCTCCGGGACCTGCGCCCCGTGCCGCTCCGGTGGCCGGTCGACCGCCCCGCCCCGGTCGTCCGGTACCCGAGGGGGCACCCGGCGCGCGCCGGGCCGTCCGGATGGCCGCCCCGCGCGCGCGATCCGGAATGCCTGCAATTCGGTGACCAGCCCGAACACCATGAACGCCGCCGCGAGGGAGAACCCCACGGTCCCCGTCACCGGTGCCAACCCGATCGCGCCGCCGGCGACCCAGGCCAGCTGCAGCACGGTCTCGGACCTGGCAAAGGCGCTGTTGCGCAGCGACTCGGTGACGTCACGCTGGATGATCGCGTCCAGGCCGAGCTTGCCGAGGCTCGCCGACAGGGTGGCGACGAGGGCCACGAGCAGCCCCGTCGCCATCGAGTAGACGACGGCGCCCGCGACGCAGACCGCCGTGGCCAGCACCAGCCCGAAGGCGATGAGCGGCTCGGGTCGCCTGCGTCCCAGCCGGTTGCCGAGGGTGATGCCGGCCGCCTGGCCGGCCAGGGCCGCGGCTGCCAGCAGCGCCAGGCTGCCCTTGCCCGAGCCGCCGGTGCGCAGCTTGAACGCCAGGAACAGGGTCAGGAAGCCGACCAGCCCGCGGAGGAAGACCACCGCCCGCAGCGCCGTCGGCAGGCTCCCGAGGGCGGCCCGCAGCCCGCGGCCGGTGCGGGCGCCGAGCGCCCCGAGTGCGAGCCCGCGGGCGGCGTCCTCCCCGACGGCGCTGTCCACGTGCGCGGGAAGCTGGCTGCAGGGGACGAGGCAGATCAGGAACAGCACGGCGGCGAGGCGCAGCACCCAGCCGATGCCGACCACCGCTGACAGGCCGAAGCCGATCGGTGCCACCACCCCGGCGCCCAGCGCTCCGACGAGGCTCACGCGGGAGTTCGCCGACAGCAGCGTCATGCCGCCCGGCAGCACGCGCGGGGTCACCGCTGCCCTGGCGATGGCGAACCCCCGACCGGTGACCAGCACGCCCAGCGCGAGCGGGTAGAGATCGAGCCCGGCGTGGTGGCCGGCCAGCACCCAGCACAGGCCGGCGCGCACCACCATCGACAGCGCGAGCGCGACCCGACGACCGTGCAGCCGGTCCAGCGCGGGTCCGATGACGGGCGCGAGCAGGGCGAACGGCGCCATCGTCACCAGCAGGTAGAGCGCCACCCGGCCCCTGGCCTGGCCCACCGGCACATTGAAGAAGACGGTGCCGGCGAGGGCCACCGCGACCAGCGCGTCGGACGCCGCATTGAGGCTGCAGAGCTCGACGAGGGTCGCCAGCCCCGACTCCTGCGCGCCGCCGCGGCGCATGCCCCGTCGCAGCCGCCGCACGCCGGCGCGGGCTGCCGCTGTCCCGCCGCGGGCCGCCGCGGCTCCGGTGCGCCCACCGGCCCGGCCGGCCGAGAGCACCCGCCGGCCGCCGCGTCGCC
>JAABUZ0100004301.1_pt1 | contig 19801 bp, 22 predicted proteins | sample 5562091 | NCBI WGS metagenome assembly JAABUZ01 (sample SAMN12813069, study PRJNA571459) | rock metagenome | isolation source: Antarctica rocks | place: Antarctica: Victoria Land, Linnaeus Terrace sud | collected 2015-12-21 | reverse complement strand
CGCTGCCCTGGCCGGCCGGGAGCTCGGCCGACCGGTGAACCGCAAGAAGGCCAAGCGCCTGATGCGCGAGCATCGGTTGCTGCAGCGCCACCGGCCCCTCGGCCGGCGGCGCCGGCCGAGGTTCTTCCGCGTCGAGCGGCCCGGATCAGCTCTGCACATGGACATGACCTCGGTCTGGACCGCTGAGCATGGCTGGAGCTATCTCAAACGCGATCATCGACTGCTGCACCCGCGAGATCACCGCCGGCCCAGCCTAAATCCGCCCAAACCCCGCGGTCCTCCCGGATCGCGACCCGATAACGGTCGTGTCAGGCTCCTGGCGAGGTGATGAGCCAACCGACGGGGTCGGCGACGTTTCCATGCGCGAGCGTGCTTTTGACGATCACCGGTGGTTTGGGGTTCGGGATCACCTTTGGGGGACTCGTCGGCGTCGTGTTTAGGTACATGCTCGCCGCCTGGATGGCCGGGTTGGTGAGCTTGACCACAACCGGAGCGCCGAACTGCACGATCAGATGGTTCGTCGCGGTGTCGGTTACCCGGAAGGCAAATGACGAAAGGACCTTCTGGCCAGCGGGGGCGTAGGTCTGCCAGTAGGAGTTCGAGCCTGTCAGCAGGTCAAAGCGCGCCGTGGTGGGCACGGCGTTCGCCGGCACGACTACGGTCAGATCTCCGCTGTGCAGCGTCGCTGCGGTGCCGGGCTTGATCGTCGTCGATGACGCGACCGTCGAGAAGCCATGTGACGTGAAGCCTGCGGGCGGCTTGGTCGAGCTCGATCCACAGGCGGCCAGCGCGGTGCAAGCGGCGGTCACGAGGCCCACGGCACCGATGCGCAGGCGTCGGGAAGAACGAGCTGGTGCGGTCATCTGTGTGCGCTCCGATCCTTGGGGTCATTGCCGGCGAGCCGGGCCGGCCGGGCCGGCTCACTTCGGGTCATACGCCAACGCGTGGGGAAGGTTCATTGGCCTGGGACTTGAACGATTCCGGCTTTCGTGGCGTATGCGCTGCAGATGCCTACGACGGACGCGACCCTCGTGCATGCGCTCAACGGCGAAGATGGGCAGCATGCTGCTCGTGCGCTGTACCGCATCTACGGCGGTGAGCTGTACGGCTTTGCCTACCATCGCCTACGCGATCGTGGTCTTGCTGAAGAGCTCGTCCAGGATGTCTTCACGCGCGTCTGGCGACACGCCGCTGAGTTCGACGAGCGGCAGGCGACCGTGCGAACCTGGCTATATGCGATCGCCCGCAACGCGGTCAGCGATCTCGAGCGCAACCGCTCACGCCGGCCGCGGCTTGCGGCTCATGACACCCAAGCGGAGGTCGCCGCCCCCGATGAGCCGATCGAGACGGCATTGCTCCGCTACCAGATCCAGATGGCCCTCCAGCGTCTGACGGCCGAGCACCGGCAGATCATCAGCCTGGTCCACTTCCAGGGCATGCGCCTCAGCGACGTCGCCGAGTTCAGCGGGCTGCCGCTCGGCACGGTCAAGAGCCGGCTGCATTACGCCTCGCGCAGCCTGCGACTGACGCTCGAGGAACTGGGAGTAACGCCATGACCGACTGCCAGCAGATCGAGCCGCTGCTTGCCGCGCGCGCCTTCGGCGCGCTCGATGCAGATGAGCGCCGCCTGGTCGACCGGCATCTGGCCAGCTGCGCCGCATGCGAGCGCGAGCTCGCCGAGGTCGCGCGCCTGCCTGGCCTGCTCGATCTCGCTGGAGATCAGACGGTGCGCATCGAGTCGCCCCCGGCGTTGCTCGAAACCTCCGTGCTCGCGACGCTTCCCCCGCCCTCCGGGCAGGCCCGTCGGCGCTCGGCCCGTCACAAGCCGCGCCGGCGCTTAGCGGCCTCTGCGCTCACGCTGGCGGTCGCGGCAGGCGTGGCCGTTCTTGTCCTCACGGGGACCGGCCGGAGCCGTGTGTCAGGGTCGGCCGTGACGCTCGCAGCGACGATTCAAAACCCGCGCGCACACGCAACCGCGCGACTGCACGCCAAGCCGTGGGGTATCGCGATCGACCTGCAGGCCAAAGGCCTCCAGCCCACTCGTGGGCGCCAGATTTACGAGATGTGGTTCGTTTCGAGCACCGGACGCACCAGCGCCGGCACATTCACGGTGCCAGCAAGTGGAAACGTGTACGTGACGCTCGCGGTCGCCGGGGGCCGCTACCAGACGCTCGGCATCACGCGCGAGCCGGATGCGGCGAATCCGGCTCGCCGAGGCCCCAACGTCCTGTGGGCGCCGCTCCCTTCCGATTGATCCGCGGCTGGTTAGGCCGGGAGGTTGGCGAAGCTGCGGGTGTTGGTGTTGGAGGTAGCGGATCACCCGCCTCAAAGAACCCGACCTGGAGTTCCCCTGGACGTTCCTATAGATGTCAAGGGGTGGTGGGAAGAGTTCTGAGGTCGTCGCGGAGGGTGGCGTAGACCTGCGGGCGATGTAGCGCTTGAGGCAGCGCATGATTTCTGTCTTGGTCTTGCCTTCGGTGGTGCGGCGGGCGACGTAAGCGCGTGTTCTGGGGCGGTAGCGCGGGCGGCAAACGGCGATCATGTGAAGCGGGGCCTTCGCGGCGTTGACCGGATCGCGGAGCTAGCCAGCGGTGGGGCGTAGGCGCCGGCAGAGCGCGGCCTGGCCCTTGAGTGTCTTGCGCGTGGCGAGCGGTTCGCGCAGTCCGCTGGGTGCGGTGAGGTTGAGATCGCCGAGCTGCACCATCGCGACCGACCTTGATTTCACCGCGCTGTCGCGCGCGACGCGTAGCTGGCGGATCGACTCGACGATCCCGGTCGTCTGTTTCGGCTCGACCTCAGTCGCGAGACCGAGCGCATGGCGCGCGGCCAGTTCGGCGTCGATCGCGTCGGTCTTGCCGCGTCGGCGCCGGGCGTGCGCATGGGGCTGGTTGACCTCGAGCACCCGCACGTCTTCGACGAGGAGGTGGCGTGTCAGTCCGGCTGCATAGGAGCCGGTCGACTCGATTCCGACACGATCGATCTCGCCGAAGCTCTCAAAGCCAGGCCAGAAGCTCGCGGTAGCCCACCGCCGAGACGGTGAAGGACCTGCTGCCCAGCAGCGCCCCGCGGTCATCGAGCGCGGCGGCGTGATGGGTTTCGGCGTGCGCGTCGACTCCGCCGATGACCCGGCGGTCGTTCTCGTTCATGATCTGCACTGCTGGCGTTCTCTGATCGGCGGGACAGCCGGTCGGGTGGGCGGACACAACAGTGACGAGGCACTTGTCGCAAGCAGGTTCCCACGAGGTCACGCTCCGCCTTCCCGGCCGCCCCTCATGGTCGGTCGAGGCGGTCCATCCAGACCGACAGGTCCCGGCGATGGCACTCTCGCGAGCCCGGTTTCACGGAAGGTCAGATCCGGACGAAACGCCCGCGTCCATCTTCACTGTTTCGGACACCTTGATCTACCCCGGGTTTCTCGGAGTCGAGGATCTGCGGTCAGGCGGCGTTGTGGGTCTTGGGGTAGTTAGCTTCGGAGTTGGTTGGGCAGATCATCCCGAGGGCGCTGTGTCGTCTGCGTGTGTTGTGGAACAGCTAGGTCGGGGAACACCGCGGCGTACATCGCAACGGACTTGGCGATGCCTTGCTGACCGCGGAATTCGAGGGAGTTGACGTGGCGATGAAGTCGGCGGCGTAGCGCTCGCGAGCGCCAGGTCGCCGCGTGCGCAGACCTGCTCCAGCGCTTGGCGTACGTACTCGGGACGGTTCTCGGTCTGCGTGGGCATGGCGCGATTATCGCCTTCCGCGGCACGCCTACCGCCGCTGTCCGACGCGGCCATTTCTACGCCGGCGTCCCGAGCGGTTTCCGGGTTTCGGCCGATCGTGTCGTTGTGGGCCGCGCCGGCATATCGAACATCACCCACAGGCCGGACATGGCGGTGAGCCCGGCTACGACGGCGATGGCGCCTCCGAACCCGACCGCGTCGGCAACGAGCCCCGCGATCAGCGCCCCCAGGACGTAGCCCATGTCGCGCCAGAACCGGTACACACCGACCATCGACGCGCGGGCCACCGGGTTAACGGCATCGGAGATGGCCGCGATCAGCGTGGGATAGACGAGCGCGGTTCCGGCGCCAAGGAGTACCGCGGTGACCGCGGCGACAGCGACGTCGCCTGAGGACGCCGCGAGGCCGGCGAGCGCTGCGGACTGCACGAGCATGCCGGTGACGATGAGCGGCTTGCGCCCGACGCGGTCGGACCAGTGTCCGGTCCAGATTTGCCCGACGCCCCAGACGGTCGGGTAGAGGCCCGCCACCAGGCCGATCGCTCCGGGACCCGCGCCGTGGGCGGCGATGAACAGCGGGACCAGTCCCCAGGCGAGCGCGTCGTTGAGGTTGTTGACGAGGCCCGCCTGCGAGGCGGAACGGAGGACCGGCGCGCGCCACGTCGCCTCGGGAAACGCCTCCCGCATGGGCGGTGCGACGGCCTGCTCGCCCGACGCGTGGGCGGACTGCTCGACGGCAACGTGCGCTGCGGTGTCGCGGACGAAGGCGACCGACACGATGAGCGCGAGCACGGCGACGCCGGCGCCCCCGACCACGAGCACGTCCCGGGCGGCGAACTCAGACGCCAGCCACCCGCTCGCCGCAGCCGCGAGCGCGACGCCGCCGTAGCCAGCGGCCTCGTTGAGCCCGAGCACCAAGCCTCGCTGCTTGGGGCCCACGAGGTCGATCTTCATGACCACGGTCATCGACCACGCGAGACCCTGATTGACGCCGAGCAGCACGTTGGCGGCGACGACCCAGCCCCAGCTCGGCGCGACGGCGATCAGCAGCGGCACCGGCAGCGCGATCGCCCAGCCAGCGATCAGCAGGCGCCGCCGGCCGAGGCGCGTGGCGAACGCGCCGGCGCCCAGGTTGGTCAACGACTTGGCGAGCCCGAACGCGACGATGAACGACAGCACCGCCGTGCTCGAGGACAGCCCGAAGTCCTCGCGGCCGATCAGTGGCAGCGTCGAGCGCTCCAGGCCGACCATCGCGCCGACGAAGGCGTTGATTGCGACCAGCAGCGAGAACTGCGCGAGGTTCTCGCGCAGCCCGAGCTCAATCCGGCCGTTGCTCACCGGCTGGCGCTGAGCGGCCGACCCGCCCGGTTGGCCGCCACGATCTCGTCCTGGCGCTCCGGCACCGGCGGCATGTCCTGGATCAGCGCGGCCGCGAAGGCGTCCTGGTCGGCGAAGCTCAGCGCCCGGTTGTGGCGGCGCTCGAAGCCGACCGTGGAGACCGGGTTGGCCGACAGGCCGCGGCCGCAGACCGAGCCCGAGTAGTGGGCGGGATAAAGCGCGAGGTGGTCGGGCAGGGTCATCAGCCGCTCGGTCAGCGAGCGGTAGAGGGTGCGCGCCATCTCCTCGGCGGTGTGCTCGCCGTGGGCGTGCAAGTCGGGCCGGCCGGCGTCGCCGACGAGCAGCGCGTCGCCGGTGAGCACAAACCACGGCTCGTCACCCCGCGTCCGATCGGTCACCACGTAGGCGTGATGCGCGAGCGCGTGGCCAGGGGTCGCGATCGCCTGCAACTGCGTGTTGCCAAGCTCGAGCAGCTCACCGTCAGCGAGCGCATGGTGGGGGAAGCCGACGCCGGCGCCCTCGGGGAGATAGGCCGTGGCCCCCGTCCGGGCGACGAGATCCGGGAGCCCCGAGACGTGGTCGGCCTGCACATGGGTTTCGAGGACGGCGACGATCGGCATGCCCTGGCGCTCGGCCAGCTCGAGATAGGCGCCGACGAGGTCGACGTGCGGGTCGACGACCGCGAAGCGCGAGTGCGACTTGCAGCCGAAGAGATAGGAGGCGCACGCAGTGTCGTCGTTGAGCAGCTGGCGGAAGTACACGTCGCCTCCGGGGGATGGGTCGATCCGAGCGCTTGACAAGCTATCAAGCTATCTATTGAATAGCACAGAATGACTGGCCGCCCCGAGAAAGTCGCGCTGTTCGAAGCGATCGCGCTGATGGGCAAGGCGTTCGCGAGTCCGCGTCGGCTCGAGCTGCTGGACCTGCTCGCGCAGGCGCCGAGGACCGTCGAGGACCTCGCCAGAGCAAGCGAGCAGTCGACAGCGAACACGTCCCAGCACCTGCAGGCCCTCCACGCGGCGGGCATGGTCGCACGGACGCGCGAGGGCACCAAGGTCCGCTACTCGCTCGCCGGCGATCAGGCGCTGACACTCTGGCTGGCGCTCCGCGACGCATCGGTCACTCAGCTCGCCGAGGTCGAGCGGGCCGCGCGCGAGTACCTCGGCGAGGACGTCGAGGCGATCGGGCGCGACGAGCTGATCGCGCGCTTCGGCCGCGGCGACGTCGTCCTCATCGACGTCCGGCCCGGCGAGGAATTCGAGGCCGGTCACATCGACGGCGCGCGCTCCATCCCGCTGCACGAGCTGCACGAACGGCTGGCCGAGCTGCCGGCCGACCGCGAGGTCGTGGCCTACTGCCGCGGACCATTCTGCGCCTATGCGCACGAAGCAGTGCGCCGGCTCCACGCCGCCGGGCGCAGCGCACGACGTCTCGAGGAGGGCTGGCCGGAGTGGCGACTCGCCCAGCAGCCCCCGGCACCACCCAGAGCCGCATAACCGATCAGGAGGGCGACATGCGCCATCGACTGCCCATGCGGCCATCACCTCGAAGGAACCTATGACGACGAGCTGTTCCGCAAGGCCCGCGAGCACGTCGACCGCGACCACCCCGAGATGGAGCGCAGCGACGCGGACATCCGGGCTCGGGTCGCCGCCGACGGCTACGACGTCGAGCGTGTCGCATGACCATCGGCGCCGAACCACCCGTGGACGTAGAGGTCCTGCGGCACGAGATCGAGAAGACCTACACCGAGGTCTCCACCGAGCCCGACAAGGACCTTCCTCTTTCCCACCGGCCGTGCCTGGGCCCAGGAGCTCGGCTACCCCGAGCCGGCGCTCGGGCGGGTGCCGGAAGACAGCGCGGCGAGCTTCGCCGGCGTGGCCAACCCCTGGCAGCACGGCCCCGTCACGCCGGGCGAGATGGTGCTCGACCTCGGGTGCGGCGCCGGCACCGACCTGCTCATCGCAGCCCAGATGACGGGCCCGTCGGGGCGCGCGATCGGCGTCGACATGACCGCGTCGATGCTCGAACGCGCACGCGCCAGCGCCCAGGCGACGGGACTGACCAACGTCGAGCTCCACGAATCGCTGATCGAGTCACTCCCGCTCGAGGACGAGTCGGTCGACGTCGTGATCTCCAACGGCGTCATCGACCTCGTACCCGACAAGGAGGCGGTCTTCGCCGAGATCGACCGCGTCCTGCGCCCCGGCGGCCGGCTCGCCGACGTTCATCCGCCACGAGGTCTCCGAAGACGCGCGCAAGCGCATCGATCTCTGGACCGGCTGAATCGCCGGAGCTCTCCTGGAAGGAGAGCACGCGAGGATCCTGGTCACGGTGGGCTACCGGGAGCTCGAACAAAGGCGAGCCCGTGGACACCTTCGCCCGCTCCACCTTCGAGGACACCCGCCGCAAGGCCGCCAAGTTCGGCGCGATGGGCTCCACGATCCGCGCCACCAAGCCAAAACGGCAACTGAGGAAAACAGACAGAGGATGGACTCTTCATGGCCGACAACGGCAAGGCCGTCATCAACCTCACGACCGGGCACGGGGACACCGACGAGGTGACCGTGGCGTTCCTCGTCGCCACCGCGGCGCTGACCAAGGGCAAGCAGGTCGACGATGTTCCTCACTAAAGGGCGCCGTCCGCCTCGGCCTGCTCGGCTACGCCGACGTGATCGAGTCGGCGGGCGCCCCACCGGTCCAGCGACTCTTCGAGCAATACCGCGACGGAGGGGGCCGAGCTTCTCGTGATCCGAGACGGCGCGACCGTCTTCAGCTACTGAGAGCCGCGCAGGACAGAGCCGCGCCCGATGATCTCACGAGAGCACGGCGATTCCGATTGCGGCGAGGCCGAGCAGGGTGGTGGCGATCGCCATCGCCCTGAGCGCCCGCGGCTGGGCGACGAAGCCGTCGTCATCGTGTCGGCGGCCGGTGTAGACGATGTTGCCGTATCCCCACGCGGCTGCCGCCGCCAGGAGGGCTGCGGCGCCGAGCGGGTAGCCGAGCAGGTACTCGTTGTGCTCGGTGGCGAAGCGCAGGAAGAGCCCGCCGATCGCCGCCAGCGAGAGCGCCGAGCGGCTCCAGGCCAGGGTCGTGCGCTCGTTGGCGAGGCCACTCCGGGCCCGCTCGGTTCGCTGAACGGCATGCTGCCAGGAGGACACGTTCCGCTGGTCAGGTCGCGACGAGGTCGAGCAACGCGGTCACGCCTGCGGCGATGGCGACGAGCCCGACGCCGATCGCGAGTGCCCCGGGCATGCCCGAGTAGGGAAGAGGGTGCCCGAGCCGCAAGGCTCGCTCGTTGGCCTCCCAGCGCCGGTGGCTGGTGAAGGCGGTGTAGGCCCCGAGCCCGAGCAGCGGCAGGGCGATCACGAGCCGGGCCGCCGGGATGCCGAACTTCAGCAGCTGGGCGACAGCGAGGCCGGCAGCGATCAGGGCGAGCGAGGTGCGGTTCCAGGCGAGGAAGGTCCGCTCGTTGGCGAACGTGAAGCGCGGATCGGGATCCTCGCCCACTTGCTCGAGCGACGTTTCACGCGGCGATTTCATGCGCTCAGGTTGCCAGGCGGCGGCAGCCATGGCTTCGACCAGTCGGCGCTCCGACCGCCCGCCGCCGTGCTAGCCACCGTGCGCGCGCCCGTCGCCGAGGTCCCGAACCGCCATCGGGCCCCAGACGTCCTCGGGGTCCCAGTCGACGAGCGCGGCGAGATTGTCGACGCCCGGCAGGCCGCCGGCCTCAAGGGCCGCCCGGGCCGCGCTCGTCTGCTCGTCCTGGGGCAGCGCGTAGGCGTCGAGCACCGGCTTGACCGGCCGGAACAGCCAGATCGGGCGGCGCAGCTCGCCGCTCGCGGGGCGGGCCAGGGCGGCCCACTTGCGATAGACCCCGCGCGCCTTCTCGAAGTCCACGCAGATGTCGGCGTAGCGGTCGCCTGGCTCGGCGGGGCGGATGCGCACCTTCTGATGCCAGCAGTGCATCCCGGAGATCGGGTCGGGGTGCACGGGGAAGGTGATGTTCTGGTGCACGCCGGCATCGCTCCACCAGACGCGGCTGGAGCTCGGGTCCTCCGATTTCCACGGCTCCACGCCGTGGATCTGCCGGAAGCGCACCGTGTCGCCGTCCTCGACCATGTCCACGAGCGCGGAGGACCAGCGCTCCATCCCCTTGTTCTCCTTCAGGCGCCAGCGGCCCATGTGGTGCGAGGCGGCGACGACGCCGGGGCGGATCCCTTCGGTGACCATGGCCTTGATCACGAACCAGCCGATCTCGGTCTCCACGCGAGTGAGGTCACCGTCGCCGACGCCGACGCGCTCGGCGTCCTCGGGACACACGAGCAGCGGGTGGGTGTGGGAGAGCTCGTTGAGGAACTTCGCGTTGCCCGAGCGCGAGTGGATCATGGTCGGCAGCCGGTAGGTCGGCAGCAGCAGGTACTCGCCGCGGCCGTGGTCGATGAGCGAGTGATGCACGTGGCTGCGCGCGTAGGTGGGCACGGCGTGCTCGGGCCAGCCCCAGTCGACCAGCTCTGACTGGAAGAGCTCGAGCTTGCGCGAGGGCGTGTTGAACCCGCGCCGCGCGACGCCGTCGAGCTGGGCGGCGACGGTGTCGGGGCGGCCGGTGAGCGGGAGGTGGGCGGGGTCGAAGGAGCGCTTGGTGACGGTGTCCTCCTCGCCGGCGACGTCGGTGTCGGCGAGGTCGTCCACCTCGGCCTCGTGCGGGGCGTAGTCGTCGCGCGAGATCTCCACGACGCCATGGCGGCGCATGTACTCGAGCGGCGTGACCCCGTCGGCCTCGGCCTTCTCGGGCAGGCCGGGCACGGAGTTCTCGAACATCCAGCGGTAGTACTCCTCGAGCCGGATCTTCTCGCCTGGACGGTAGGGCGACTCGTAGTACTGGCGGATGCCGAGCGACCCGTCGGGGTCCGCGCGCCAGGAGACCTCGATCCAGAACTCGCCCTCCTCCCACACCTCGCCGGGGTTGGCCTCGTAGGTGAACTCCACGGGCCGGCCCATGCGCTCCATGGCGACGCGCTGGACGGGCTGGCGGAAACCCAGCCAGCGCCCGGCGTGGGTCTCGTAGGAGTGGGTGTCGTGGCGCTCGGGCCCGTGGCCCATCGGCAGCACGTAGTCCGCCCACCACGCCGTCTCCGACCAGGTCGGGGTCAGCGCGCCGTGCAGGCCGACGAGCTGCTCGTCGCGCAGGGCGCGCAGCCACGAGTAGCCGTCGGGGAAGGTCCAGATCGGGTTGAGCACGCGCGTGAAGAGGACCGGCTGCGTGCCACGCCCGTCGAGCAGCAGGTGAGGGTAGAGCATGCTCATCTCGTTGTGGGCGAGCGGGTACTCGCGCGGCCAGTTGAGCTCGTTCCACTGCTCGTTGGCCTTGGGCTTGCGCCACGGCGCGGGGACGAACTTGTTCCAGGCGTTCGCCGACACGCCGCCCTGGGTGCCGACCGAGCCGGTGAGCACGTTGAGCAGCCACAACGCGCGGGTGATCTGCCAGCCGTTGAGGTTTCCGGCCGCCGCGGCGCGCCAGATGTGGGAGGCGAAGGCGGGCGCGGCGGCCGCGATCTCGCGCGCCACCTGCACGATGGTCTGCGCCGGCACCCCGCTCTCGGCCTCGGCGAACTCCGGCGTGTAGCGCGCGTACTCGCGCTTGAGCTCGGCCAGGAAGGTCTCGAACGTCGGCTCAGAGTCCGGCGCGCGATGGCGCAGGTAGGTGCGCCAGTTGACCCAACGACGCACGAACTCACGGTCAATCAGGTCCTCGTCGAGCAGCACCTTGGCCATCGCCAGCAGCATCGCCCCCTCGGTGCCCGGCCACGTCGGCAGCCAGTAGTCGGCCATCGAGGCGGTGTTGGACAGCCGCGGGTCGACCACCGCGACCTTGGCGCCGCGGTGCATGCCCTCGACGATCCGCTGGGCGTGGGGGTTGAAGTAGTGGCCGGCCTCGAGGTGCGAGGAGATGAGCAGGGTGAACTTCGCGTTGGCGTAGTCGGGCGAGGGCCGGTCGGTGCCCATCCAGAACCCGTAGCCGGTGCGGCCGCCCGACGAGCACACGTTGGTGTGGGAGTTGTGGCCGTCTGAGCCCCACGTCTCCAGGAAGCGGTCGGCGAAGCCGTCCTCGCCCGGGCGCCCGACAAAGTACATGACGTCGTTGGGACGGGCGGCCTTGAACGCCTCGTGCATGCGCTCGGCGAAGACGTCGAGCACGTGGTCCCAGCTGACGCGCTCCCACTCGCCGCCGCCGCGCGGCGTTCCCGGCTTGCGGCGCTGCGGGTACAGGATGCGCTCGGGATCGTGGATCTGGTTGATCGTCGCCGGGCCCTTGGCGCAGTTGCGGCCGCGGCTGCCCGGATGGTGCGGGTTGCCCTCGAGCTTGCGCACCTCGAGGGTCTCCTTGTCGACGTAGGCCAGCAGGCCGCAGGCCGACTCGCAGTTGAAGCAGACGGTCGGCACGAGCATGTAGGAGCGCTCGACCTTGCGCGGCCACGCCTTGGGGTCGTACTCACGCCAGTCGTCCCAGCGCTCCGGCGGCGGGTAGGACTCAAGCCGCTTGTCCTGCGGCCCGTAGCCGGTCGGGCGGCGCGCGCCCTTCCTGTCGATTCCACCGGCCATCAGCTCAGCGGCACGCTCTGGCCGGCCCGCACCCACGCGTCCTCGTACAGCCATAGGCCGACGAGGGCCGACAGTCCCCCCACCGCCAGCAGCGCCGTCCCGCCCGCAAGCAGGAACAGCGCGCCCGCGACGGCGGGGAGGACCATGCCCAGCCCGAGGCCCGTGAAGAAGCGCTTCGCGTAGATGTCGCGTCGCAGGTTGCGCGCAGCTCGCTCGGCCTGCCGCGTCGGATGACGCCCCCACGTGTCGAGCACCACGATGGCCAGGCTCGCGGCCGCGGCGAGCACGAGCGCCCATCCGAGCGTGCGCTCGAGCACCGGGGGCCCGTCGACCGCCAGCGCCGCGAGGCCCAGCGCGCCGGCGCCGGCCAGGATCGCGTTGACGATCGTGTGCGGTAGCAGCAGCGGGCTCTGCCACAGGTCGCGGCCCTCGCACTGGTTGAACAGGAAAGCGGTGTAGCCAGCGAGCGCCGCGCCGGCCGGCACCATCGCCCAGCGCAGCGCGTCGCGCAGAGCGCCCGCGTCGAGCACCGCCGCGACGGTGAACGCGAGCGCCACCAGCGCCGCGAGGTTGATCACCTGCGTGCCGATCGCCAGCCACGAGCGCCATTGCGGCCGCGTGAAGAGGTAGTGGAACCGTCGCGGTTGCTTGAGGTCCCACACGAGGAACAGGCCGGTCACGCCGATTCCCGCGAGCCCCAGCAGCCCGGGCACGACGTCGGCGAGCGCGGAGCCGTCGGCGCCGACGACGAGCAGCAGGACGGCGAGCATCATCGCTCCAGCGGCCACGCCCTTGGAGAGGAAGTAGCTCGAGACCTTCCAGCCCCAGGGCGCCGGGTGGGCGATGTCAGACATCACGCTCGCCGTCGCCTCCTCGGCCAGCGGCGCGAGCTTCTCGCGCTGGGAGTCGACGATCTCCGACAGGTACTCCTTGCCGTGCGCGACGGCGAGCGGGTCGATGGAGGCCTCCTGGACGCCGAGGTAGAACACATTGGGCTGCGTGCCCTGCTCGGGAGCGCGCACGTGCGACGGGACCGTGTCGATCAGGCGGCTGATCTCCGAGTCGGGGTCGTCGAGGTCACCCGAGGTGATCGCCTGAGTGGGGCAGACGATCTCACACGACGGCTTGAGCCCCACGTCCACCCGGTGCGCGCAGAAGTTGCATTTGGCCGCCGTGTGCGAGTTGGGGTCGATGTAGAGCGCGTCGTAGGGGCAGGCGTTCAGGCACGCCTTGCAGCCGATGCAGCGCTCGGGATCGAAGTCGACGATCCCGTCCTCGCGCTTGTAGAGCGCGGTGACCGGGCAGACCTCGACGCACGGCGCGTCGTCGCAGTGATTGCAGCGCAGCACCGAGAAGTAGCGCCGGACGTCGGGGAAGGTGCCCTGCTCGATGTACTTCACCCAGGTGCGAAACACCCCGAGCTCGACGCCGTGCTCCTGCTTGCAGGCGACCGTGCAGGCATGGCAGCCGATGCACGAGCGCTGGTCGAGGGCGAACCCGAAGCGGGTCAAGTCGAGTCCTCGTCCTCCGGCGGGCGCAGCGTCGGGAGGCCCTCGCTCGCGAGCGCCAGGCTGAGCACGTTGGTGAAGTTGCGCCGGATCGTCGCGGCCATCTCGTCGTCGTCGGCCCGGCAGCTGCGGGCCAGCTCGGCGGTCTCGGCGTCCCCCGTGCGCTCGGCGAGCTGCTCGAGGATCTCCAGGCACGCGATCTCGAGATGCTCGAAGATGAACGCGTCGCGCGCGTTCGCCCCATGGTTCTGGCCGCCGATGCGCCCGAGGTTCGCCCGCACGATCGCGGCTGCCCCCAGCCCGAGCTCGCGCGGCCGCGACGGGGCGGCGTCGAGCGCCTCCAGGCGCGCCCGCAGGCGCCGCTCGTGCTCGCGCGTCTCCTCCTCGTGCCCACCGAACGCCTTAATCATGCGCTCGAGCAGGTCCTGCACCTCCGCCAACTCGCCTGCGTCGCGCTGTTTGCGCACCGCCCCCAGCATCACGTCGAACATGCGCAGCGCCGCCGCCTTGGTCGCGTGCAGCGTCTGCAGCTGCTCGATGAGCTTGGGCCGCAGCGCGGCCGCGTCCGCCGGGTTGATTGCCGTGGCGTGCGTCGTCATCTCCGTCACGCCTCAGGCGGCGGTCTTCTCCGCCTGCTCGATCGGGTGCCCGAGACGGCCCCACATGGGCACGCCGCCATCGATCACGTGGAGCACCTTCGTCGCTCCGTGGCGCTGTATGAGACCCGCGGCCACGCCAGCGCGCGGACCGCCGGCGCACATCACGGCGACGGGCTTGGCCGGATTGAGACCGTCCGGCAAACCGTCGATGTCGTGCCAGGGCGTGAAGAGCGAGCCTGGGATGTGACCGGCCTCCCACTCCGTGAGCTCGCGGACGTCGAGGAGCTGAAGCTCCGGCTCCGACTTCGTCCTCTCAGGCAGGTCGTCGAGCGCGAGGCGCTCAATGCGATCGACCGGGCGCTTCTCCTGTCGCCAGCTCGTCATGCCTCCGCCCAGGAACCCACCGAACCTGCGCATCCCGACGGAGAGCGCCAGCCCGGCCGCTCGTCGGCCCTCTTCGTCGTCACGGCCGACGAAGACGATCTCCTGCTCGCGGTCGGCGAGCCAGGCGAGCCGCGACCCGAACCCGGCGCCGTGGATCGGGATGCTCACCGACCCCGGGATGTGTGCGTCGTCGAACTGCTGATCGGTGCGCGCGTCGACGATCAGCGCGCCTGATGCACGCTTCTGCTCGACCTGACGGGGGGCGAGCGCCAGCACCTCGACCCCTTCGGTCAGCAGCTCGCCCCGATTGAGCTCGACGATCGCGTTGAAGTTGGGCGGCTGGGGTCCGAGCTTGGCGAGCGCCTGCTCGACGAAGTTCTCCTCGTCCTCGATCGCCAGCGTCGGGTTGTGGGCCTTCTCGAAGCCGATCGTCGAGGCGATCTTCATGTCCATGCCGGGCCCCCCGCACATGGATCCGCCCAGGTGTCCGGGCCAGATCTCGGTGTCGTCCGGAAGGGTGAGGAGCTTGCTTTGCAGCGAGCGGAAGATGCCCCGTGCCCCCTCGGCCTTCTCGATCGCCAGGTCAGGCCGGGCGACGTCATTGACGAACAGCGTGTCCCCGGTCAGGACGGCCCACGGCTCCGGACCTCGGTTGGTGTCGATGAGCGCGAAGGCGGTGTGCTCGGGCCGGTGGCCGGGCGCATGGAGCGCGCGCACCTTCAGCGCACCCAGCTCGAGCTCCCATCCGTCGTCGAAGGGCTCGTGGTCGTAGCTCGGCTCGGCGTCGCGGTGGATGTGGATCGTCGCGCCGGTCGCCGCCGCCAGGCGGCCGTGGCCGGACACGTGGTCGGCGTGGTTGTGGGTCTCGAGGATGTGCTCGATCGAGACTCCCATGAAGCGTGCGAGCTCGAGGTACTCGCCGATCTCGAACTTGGGGTCCACGACCGCCGCCACGCCCGCGGAGTCGTCGCCGATCAGATAGGAGGCGCAGCCGAGGTCGTCGTGGGTGATCTGCCGGAAGATCATGCTGGTGCCTCCTGTGTCGATTGCGCGAACTGCTCCGGTGCCGAAGAGATGACTGCCTCGAGCTCGCGGAGCTGGGACGCGAGCGCTCCGCAAACCACCTCGCAGAGCTCGAGCACGCTCGGGTCGGAGATCCGATAGACCGCCCTCGTCCCCTGCTTGCTGCGCCCGAGGATGCCGCGCTGGTGCAGCAGCGTCAGGTGCTTGGCCACGTTGGCGTAGCCGGCACCGAGCTCGTCGGCGAGCTCGCCGACCGATGCCTCGCCGCGGCCCCGCAGCGCGTCGAGGAGCCGCACCCGCATCGGGTCGCCCAGCGCGGCGAATCGCCGCGCGATCAACTCGACGAACTCGTCGGGGAGCGGCCGATCGTGCGGGCCAGAGGGCACAAGGTAACAGTACCCACTATTCAACCCAATAGTCAAGTTCGATGGCAACTCGCCAAGGAGGCCATGAATGTCCGGAGATTTCATGGGTCATGGCTGGAGCTCAGGCTGGGGCGTCCTGGCCTTCGTCGCGATGGCCGCGATGATGGGCTGGATGATGCGCGGAGGCCGGGGCGGCGGTGAAGCAGGAGAGGACCCTGTCGAGGTCCTCAAGGCCCGCTACGCCCGCGGCGAGCTGACCACCGAGGAGTTCCAGGAGCGGCTGCGGACGATCGAGGACGCCCGGGGCCTGACCGGCGCCTCACCCCGGGCGGAGCGGGAGGCTCGGTCGGTAGGCCCAGGCTGATCCAGTCGTGCAAGCCACCGCGGTAGTAGCGGATCGCGGCGGGCGGGTACTTGGAGGTGAGCAGCGCGTCGATGGCCTCTGGCGGTGCCGCGCACTGCGGTCCGTTGCAGAAGAAGATGGTCGGCTGGCCGAGTCGAGCTGGCTGATGCGCTCCACTGTCTCGTCGTGCGGGATGTTGCGCGCCCCGGGAATCGGCAGGAGCCGTAGGCCTCGGCGGGTCTGGTGTCGATGAGCGACAGACCGCGGTCGAGATGTTCCATGACCTCCAGCTCGCCGACGGTGCAGACGCCGTCGGCGAGCTGCATGGGCCTGATCGTGCCCCAGGTCGCGTCGATCACGACGAGGCCGCTGTCGGCGAGGCGCATCGGCACGCGCATCGGTCCGCGATCGCGCCCGGCGCGCGGGAGCTCTGGACGCTGCGGCATCAGCGGCACAGGGCTGCCCATGCGAAAGGTGCCTTCGCGCCGCTGGACCGTCGTGCTCGACGAGACGGGGGCGCCCACCGGTGGCGAACCGGTCGCGGACGGCGACACCGGATCTCGTTTCAGCCACGGTGCTCGCGCATATGCGCGACCATCTTGCCGAAGGTCATGAACGTGTGGTCCTCCCCGTCATGCGAGCAGGTGACCTCAGGCGGCGAAGGCTGCGGCGGAAGCGACGTCCTTGCGCAGGCCGCAGCGCTCTGGCCGAACGGGGACGCTGCGGCCGGTCCGGCCGTCAGCAGCGCGGCCACGACCGCGGCGACAACCTAGCCGTCGTGCAGCAGGCGCTCGGGGTCGAGCGGCAGAGACGCCTCGGCGCAGCGCAGGGCATAGCCGAAGCGGGCGGCTCGCAGGGCATCGCCGACGCCGACCGCTTCGGCGACCCGTGCCAGGGCGGCGTCGCGTTCGGGATGGCCGGCCGGCTCGGGCGGCTCGCCACCCTCCATGGCCCAGGCGGCGGCTTGCATCGCCTCCCAGTGCAGCAGGCCGGCGTGGCGTGCCTCGGTCGCGACGAGCCAGTCGCGCAGCGCCGCATCGCGTGCGGGGCCGAAGCCGGCGTCCTCCTCGGCGCGACGGAGCGCGTAGCCACCGCGGGCGGCGTCCGCGAGGTCATCCTTGAGCGGCTTCGGCGCGTCCTCGCCGGCCAGGCCGTGGACGACGCCGGCGGCGAGCGCCACCTCGGTGTCACGCACGGCGTACAGGCCGGGACCCCGCTCGAGCAGTGCGTCCGCGCCGCGCAGGAGGGCGTGGAGGCTGAGCGGTCGAGGATTACCGAGCTCGAACAGCTCGAGCGCCGCCGGCGTCCGCTGCTCGCAGCAGCGCAGTGCGTAGCCGAAGGCGAACGCGCGCTCGGAGTCGACGAGCGCAGGGCGGGAACGGCCACCGGCGGCCTGCTGCCGTGTAGCCGAGGCGGCCTCGGCCGCGCAGCGTCCCCAGGCGGCGAGCTCGCGCCACGCCGGCTCGCCGAGGGCGAGGAGCCTGGCTGCGCCGCCGCGATCGTCTTGCGCGAGGCGCGCCGCGGTGACGATCGGGTCGCCGCTCTCGGCCAGCTCGGTCGGCACGGGCACAGCGGTGCCTCGCTCTTCCTCGGTGACGCGGACGGCGTACCCGCGGGCGACCATCTCGCAGACGGCGCGGCCCTCCTCCTCGGTGGCCACGTGTTCAACCGCATTCGCGTAGTGCTCGGCGCCGGAGAGCAGCAGCGTCGACTCGAGTTGCTGCTCGGCGAAGAGCTCATCCGCCCTGAGGGCGAGCTCGCGGGCGGCGGGATCGCGCGGCGCTACGGCGGGCGAGCGCGGGCGGCGGCGCTGGAAGGGGCGCCACATGCTGGCGAAGCTACCGACGGCGCAGTCGTGATCGCGGGCTCTTGTTGCTCAGTCGAGATGGGTGCGCAGGTTGACGGGGTTCTGGACGCACCAGACGCCGGGACAGTGGTCGTCGGCCAGCGTCTTGAGCTCTTCGAGCTGCTCGCGCGGGGCGTCGGCGTCGATCTCGAGGTGCCAGTCGATCTGATCGACCGGGGGGTTCTCGGTGACTCCGAGGGCTCGGCTCTGGTCGACCTCGGCCTCTGTGCGGGCGCGCACGGCGCGCAGCTCGATGCCCTGGCGCGCGGCTTCCTGCGCGTAGGTCATCGCGTAGCAGGCCAGGCCGCCCCAGAAGCAGTAGGCGAGCGGGTTCGGGGCGGACCCGGTGCCGCCCATCGGCGGCGGGAAGTCGGCCTCGAAGATCACCGGGTCGCCGTTGGGGACCGGGATGCTGGCCCGGAACTGCGGGCGCCCCTCCTCGGGCTGCCATTCGCCGTCGAAGTTGACCTGCTGCTTGACGGCGCTGTGGTCCTGTTGGGCTTTGGCGACGGTCTGCTCGAGCGCGTCGACGTTTACGTTGTGCATGATCGGTCTCCTTTGGTGCTGAGGCGGCTCTGCTGGGGTTCGTGGCTGGTGCCCTCGGGCCCGGTGTCGACGGGCAGGCCGGCGCGAGCCCAGGACGCGAGGCCGCCATCGACGTTGACGGCGCTGAGGGCGTTCCCGGCGGCTGTGTTGGCGGCGATGGCGCTGCGGGCGCCCGATGCGCAGATGAACGCGAGCGGCCGGTCCTCGGGCAGTTCGTCCAGGCGCTCGGGCAGCTGAGCGAGCGGGATGTGCACGGAGCCGGGGACGCGTGCTTGCGCACGCTCTTGCGCGTCGCGTACATCGATGAGGACGAGCTCGCCTCGTGCGTGTGCACCGGCGGCCTCGTTCGGGGCGATGGTCTGGGTCTTCTTGAAGAAGAGCATTGCGGTTCTCCCTAGGAGGCGTGGCCGAAGCGGACGTCGGGCAGCAGGCGGTCCAGTGGCCTGGGCAGCCAACAGGCGCGGTCGCCGAGCAGGCGCAGCAGCACCGGGATGAACAGCACCCGCTCGAGCGGCCGTGGGCTGTCGAGCACGGTCACGCCGTGCCCCCGGCGAACAGCTGATCGAGCTCGGCCAGCTGGTGGCGCAGACCGCCGCAGACCTCCTCGCAGAGCCGGAGCACCGACTCGTCGACGATCGAGTAGCGGACCCGGTTGCCCTCCTTCTTCCGCCCGAGAACGCCGGCCCCGTGCAGGATCCCAAGGTGCTTGGAGACGTTCTGCTGGCTCGCCGCGAGCGCCTCTGCGAGCCCGTTGACGGTCATCGGCTCGTCCAGGAGGTGGTCGAGGATGCGTATGCGCATGGGCTCGCCGATCACGCGGAAGCGATGGGCGATGAGCTCCACGAGGGCATCGGGAAGCGGATGTGGCAGGGGTTCGAACTCGTTCATTCTGAACACTATACAACCACACTGCTGTAAACGCGGGGATGATAGGGCTTCGCCGATTGCATCCGTGGCAGACGCCGGTGGAGCGAGGCTCGGCGTTCTTCGAGTTCGACGGTGCTCATGACGCCTGAATATCTGCGCGCGGTCGCATGCGTGCACATGAGCCATGGCGTGGACGGCCACACGCGGCCTATGGAAGGACAGGCCACGTCGCCGAGGGAGCTCAGGCGGATCTGGCTGGCCGGCGAGATCGTCGACGTCCACAAGGCTTCAGGCGGCACCTACGGCGCTATGCGCCTCAGAGCCGAACTGATCTACGGCCGCGGGATTTATGTCGGCCACAACGCGGTGGAACTGATCATGCGCCAGCTCGGGATCAAGGGCCTGCCGACGCGGCGGCTGCCGCGGGGCGCTCGACTCGTGGTCGGCTGGTCGATCGACAGCACGCAGACCACGACGCTGGTCCTCAACGCGCTCGGGATGGCGACTCGACGTCGCAACACCGAGGGCGAACTCGTGATCCATTCCGACCGCGGCGCCCAGTTCACCTCCTGGGCGTTCAGCCAGAAGGTCAAAGACGCCGGCATCGCGCCGTCAACGGGCGCCGTCGGCAGCGCCTACGACAATGCCATGCTCGAGT
>JAABUZ0100004300.1_pt1 | contig 19830 bp, 12 predicted proteins | sample 5562091 | NCBI WGS metagenome assembly JAABUZ01 (sample SAMN12813069, study PRJNA571459) | rock metagenome | isolation source: Antarctica rocks | place: Antarctica: Victoria Land, Linnaeus Terrace sud | collected 2015-12-21 | reverse complement strand
ATATGGATGGCGGGCTCGGTGCCTTTATTGAGGAGCTTCGTAGCGACAAGGGAGTCCAACTGCTTGATCTCGGCCGGGTCCGAGGTCTCGTAAGGGAAGCGCAGGGCGGTCTTGTAGAGGCAATCGGGGTGGTCGGCGAGGAACTTGGAGATGCCCTTGGTGAAATTTTCGGGGGTGGGCGCCGAGGCGGACTTGCAGCCCGCGGCCACCAAGAAGAGAAGGCCGAAGAGAGGGGCGATGGCTTTCGACGATCGAAGCATATCTTTTTGGATGCCTGGAAGGGGGTGGGCGCGAGGCCACCATGACGCTAATAGCAGCCAATCAGAAGAGATCCGTCTGATCGGTGTCATCGGTGCAAATCGGCGTCAGGCCTCGAATTGTGCCAGGCTCACCACCCCCGCAGTAACGCAAGCAGGAGCGTGCTTGTGACGTATCCCGGTCAATGGGTGACGGTGTTCCAGTTATTGACGAGGTTGTTGGCGTTGACGGAGCCTATGCCAGTGGCGAAATCCCAGCCGGTTGCGGTGCCATAGGCGGGTGCGTTGGCGGTGTTGGTGGTCGAGAGTATGCCGTAGGTCCCGGACGGCCTGTAGCAGTTGTGGGTGCCGGTGCAGTTGACGTCGATGTCGCCCTGCTTGACGTCGTAGAAGGTGCAGGACGAGGAGACTCCGTTGCCATTGGTGGAGTTGCAGCCGGTGTTGCCGGTTGAGCCGAACTCCCCTTCGGCGAGCTTGTAGTACGTGGGATTGGGATTTCCCCAGGAGGAGCCGGTCTTCTGGTTCACAAGGGCCTGGATGGCGGCCATGATGGGTGAGGCGAAGGAGGTACCGCCGGCGCCGGACCAGGTGCTGGGAGCGCCGGTGCAGGGGGTTCCCCCGTTGTTGGGGTCGGTGTAGCAGTAGACGTAGTAGTGACCCCAGACGCCGTTGGCGGCGAAGAGCGAGACGTCGGGGATGTCGCGGACGCCGTCCGTGGGATTGCCGAGGATGCCCGCCTGCCAGGACGGTTTCGCGTATCCCTTGCACGTACCGGAGACGACGCCGGTGGTGCTGGCGGTGCCGGTGGCGCAGCCGGAGGGCCCGCCTGATCCGCTGGCGGTGGTGAGGTAATACTGCTGCCCGGTGGTGGAATTACAGAAGCCACTGGTTCCATAGGTGGAGCTATAGCCGGATTTGGAGGCAATCAGATGGGAGGCGCAGGAGTTGTTCCACGGGATCTCCGGGATGTAGGACTTCGCGCTGGCGTAGGTGCTGGAGTTGGTAGAGCCCCAATAGGTGGAGTTGGAGCCGGCGTAGGTATCGCCGAAGTCCGTGCCGCCGACGGCGACGTTATAGGGCGTGCTGGCGAAGCCGGAGACGGTGATGCCGTGGGTGGCCTTGGTGAGATTGGCATCGGAGCTGGCGGCACCCTCGTCCCCGGAGGAGACGAAGACGGAGACGCCCTGGGCGACGGCGGCCTGATAGGCCTTCGCATAGGCGAGGTTGGCAGTGGCGCCGTTTTGGGACTCAGACTCGCCGTAGCTGACCGAGACGATTTTGGGCGGATTGCCGGCGTTGACGAGGTTGTTGAGGGCGATCAAGCCGCCAAAGGTGGTGCTGGAGTCCGCGCAGGAGGCGAGCTGGATGGCGGCCGAGGGGGCGGCGGCCGAGGCCCACTCCGCGTCGAGGATTGCTTCGCCATCGGCGCCGTTGACGCCGGGAGCGGCGCAGTTGCCAGGATGGACCTGCGTGAACGAGCCGGAGGTGTACTTATTCAGGCCAAAGGTGTTGCGGAAGGTGGTCCAATCGTCGGCCGAGTAGACGTCCGTATCCTCGATGACGACGATGGTCTGGCCCTGCCCGGAGTAGCCGGCGGCGAAGAGCGGGTTGAGGTTGTAGATGGTGGCGAGGTCGCCGGGGACGACGGCCTGATAGGTGCTGCTGCCAGAGGTGTAGGTGTAGTCGGGGTGGACGGCGCCGGCGGGAGTAACGGCCGTGCCTTCCGTCGAGAGAGAGCCGCTGCGGGTGTCGAAGTGCGCCGTTTTAATGGCGTGGTGAAGCGGGTGGGGGCGGAAGTCATGGAGGCTGACCACGCCGCCCACGACACCCGCAAGAGCGGTGGGGATCTGGGGGTCGGCGATATTGGCGATGTGCGGGACACCGTCGACCGAAAGCTTATGGATCTCGGTACGGAAGGCGGAGCGGACCATGGCGGCGGTGCCGGAGAAGTCGATGGTCATGCCGGTAGGGGCGACGGCGTTGACTTTGAAGCCGCGGGCTATAAGCCACGCAGTCACGGCGGCTATATCGGCCTGCGCGGGACCGAACTGCTCGCCGAGCTGGGCGGGCGTGAGCCACTTATGAAAGTTGGGGGAAGCGGAGTCCGCCTGCTGGCTGATGTAGGCCTCAAGGGCCGCTTCGCTCTCGGGCGAACGCTGCAGCTGCAGGATCATGTGGTCCAGGGGGAGGGCTGCATTGACCGGACCACGATCGTAAGAGGCGTTGAGAGCGGCGGGGCGGATGTTGCCGACGAGGGTTGTGAGACGGCTGTCGTCGATGTGTTGCGGGACGACGGGGCGAGCGTGCGTTGAACCCTGAGCTGCAGCTGGCGAGGGGAGGGCGAGTGAGGTGGCGGCGGCGGCCAGCGATGCGGAGATCGCGAGACGGGAGAGCTTTGGGAAACGGCTGCACTTCGACATGGACATTTCTAAGATGGCCTCAGGATTGTGTTTGCGTCGTGTTCAAGGCAGGAAGGCGGAAGAGAATGAGGTGGGCTCGAGGATCCAGGCTCCCGCGTCGATTACGATGAGTGGCGCAAGCATAGACGCTTCCAAGGATTACGAGAAGTTACGAAAGTAGGGTGGGGCCTTGCGCTTTGGTGCTGGGGGAGGCTGCGCGGCGCTGGGGTGAGTGGCGGCTATCCCGTTTTTACCGCTGCATGCCCTGGGCGGAGCGGCAACGCCAGCTAAGTTGATCTGGCAGAGAAAGCACGCCCGAACCGGGCCTGAGGGGCGACGGGATCGGGCGGGTTTGGCGGCGCGCAGTGAGGTGTAGCTGAAGGTTAGAGGCTAACTTCGGGGCGGCGCCTGCGAGTGGCGATGAACGCCCCGCCAACGAGGCCCGTGGCAAGGAGGAGCAAGGTTCCGGGCTCGGGAGTGGGAGTCGCTGCGACGTTTGCCGAGAGGTTGACAGGGATGTTCTGGCCGAGAGCGGTGCCGTTATAGGTCGAGCTATGGAGCGTAAGGACGTAGGCACCGAAGTTGACTGGCACGCCGGAGAAGATGGTGATGAGGTCGGCGGAGGAGGTGACTTTGTCCTGCCCGGAGATGGTGAGGGTTTTGGAAATGCCGTTGATGGTGACGGTGTCGTACAGAAGGAAGGCGATGATCTGGTCGGAAATCTGTGAGTCGCCGATGTAGATATTGCCGATTTGGAAGGTGACGTCGCCGGGAGCGGAGATGATGGCGCTCCCGCCGTTGAGCGAGATGATGTCGTTGGACGGGTCGAGCGTCTTGCAAGGTGTCGCGCTGGAGGTGAGGGTGATAGTGCTGGCGAGGGCCGGGGAGGCGAGGCAGAGAAGCGTACCGAGGAGGGTGCCGAGAGATTTGCGATTCAAGATGAGGTTCCTTAGCTCCTCAGGAGAGCTCCGCGATGCGGATCAGACCTGGGTGGGGATCTTTGCTAAGGGACAGATCGGCGGAAATCGGCAGAACATGAGGCGAGGCGACGCACGGAGGTCATATGACCGCGGGTTATGCCGCTGGTTGGTTTGATCTCATGCGAGCGCGGCTGGGGATGATGCCGGGAATCGTTGCTAGTCCCAGAGCCAGGCGGCCCCACGGACCCCGCTGGCGTCACCGTGAAGCGGCTTGACGACGCGAACGGTATCAGCGCCGCCGAAGGTGTAGGGGCTGATGCGGGCGGGCAGGTTGCGATAAAGGCGATCGAGCTTGGAGAGACCGCCGCCGAGCACGATGACGTCAGGGTCGAGGATATTGACGATCTCGGCCAGGGCTCGGGCCATGCGATCTTCAAGGCGGTTGAGGGCGGCTTCGGCTTCGGCATGGAGGTCGGCGGATGAATCTTCGCTGGCGGCGACGATTTCGGCGCCGTCGAGGGGGCGTCCGGTGTGGGCGAGGAAGTCGCGCATAAGGCCGGTGCCGGAGATCCAGGTCTCGAGGCAGCCATGTTTGCCGCAATAGCACTGGGGGCCGGGGAGCTCGTCGGCGGTGGCCCAGGGAAGCGGGTTGTGGCCCCACTCGCCGGCGATGCCGTGAGGACCGGCGTGCTGGTGCCCGTTGAAGACGATGGCTCCACCGCAGCCGGTGCCGACGATAACGCCGAAGACGACGGCCGATCCCGCGGCGGAGCCGTCGTGGGCCTCGGAGACGGCAAAGCAGTTGGCGTCGTTGGCGCAGCGGACGGGACGGCCGAGGGCTTCGGAGAGGTCGAGCTCGAGGGGGCGGCCGTTGAGCCAGATGGAGTTGGCGTTCTTGACAAGGCCAGTGGCGCGGACGACGGTGCCGGGGATGCCGACGCCGACCGAGGCGGTGCAGTGGAGCTCCGACTCAAGATGACGGACGACGCCGGCGATGGCGTTAATGGTTCCGGCGTAGTCGTTTCTGGGGGTGGGGACTCTTTGGCGAGCCGCGACCCTTCCGGTACTGTCGAGGGCGACGCCTTCGATTTTGGTGCCGCCGAGGTCGATGCCGATGCTGGTGCCGGCAGAGTTGGTCACGCGTTTCCCTCCGATGAGTTCTGCCGCGGATGGAGGGACGTTGGGGCCGCTCCAGATGAAAGCCGTGCAGTGTTGATTCGACGAGCTTCAGCATAAAGGATCTTTGCCGAGCTGGGCTTTCCATACTGAATCCGCCCACATATCGTGGATGGCTCATGGCTGCGGCTGAGCGGATGCAGGCCTCGGTGGGAGCAGAAATTTTGTGAGGAGCGGAGCGGCGCACGAAAGAGGCGTGATACTAGGTACGTTAGCGCTTACACGTAATGCGTGTCGTGGATTGGAGAATCGAGTAATGGTCAGAGGTTTGATGACAGTTTCGTGGGCGCTTGGCGGCGTGCTTGTGTGCGGTATGGGTTGGGCGCAGGCCCCGACGGCGAACCTCCGTATCGAGCTGGACAAGCCAGCGCACGCGGTCAGCCCGACGCTGTACGGGTTGATGACGGAAGAGATCAACTACTCCTACGACGGCGGCCTGTATGCGGAGATGGTACGCAACCGGACGTTTCAGGATCATGGGTTCGGAGGAGTGGCGCACTGGCACATCGAACACCAGGGAAACTCGCTTGCTTCGATGGAGATCGACCGGACGGATGGGCCGAGTGACGCCCTGCAGCACAGCCTGATGGTGACGGTGAAGCAGGCGGATCCGGCGAACCAGGCGGGCGTGCGGAACGAGGGCTATTGGGGCATGGCCTTGCGGCCGAATACGACGTACAAGGGATCGTTCTATGCGAAGGCGGACTCCGCTTCGATGGGACCGGTAACGGTTGCGCTGATGAATGACAACAGCGGCAAGGCTGTGGCCACGGTGAGCGTGCCCGCGCTGTCGACGGAGTGGAAGCAGTACGAGTTCACGTTGAGGACGGAGAAGATTGAGACCTCGTCGGAGAACCATCTGCTGCTGGCGGTGGGACATGCGGGCAAGGTGTGGATCGATCTGGTGAGCTTGTTTCCACCGACGTACAAGAATCGTGTGAACGGGAATCGGCCGGACCTGATGGAACTGATGGCGGGGATGCATCCCGGATTTTTGCGGCTGCCAGGCGGGAACTACCTTGAGGGCGATCTGATCGACGAGCGATTCGACTGGAAGAACACGATTGGACCGCTGGTGGATCGGCCGACGCACAGGAGCCCCTGGAACTACCAGTCTTCGGACGGCATGGGGCTGCTGGAGTTCCTGGAGTGGACAGAGGATCTGAAGATCGACACGGTGCTGGCGGTGTATGCGGGCTACTCGCTGAAAGGCGACCACATCGCACCCGGGCCGGCGCTGACGCCGTTCCTGAACGATGCTCTGGATGAGATCGAGTTCACGATTGGCGACGCCTCGACCAAGTGGGGCGGGGTGCGCGCGAAGCTGGGACATCCGGCGCCGTTTCCGGTGAAGTATGTAGAGATCGGCAACGAGGACTGGTTCGACAAGTCGGGCAGCTACGAGGGACGGTATGCGCAGTATTCTAAGGCGATCAAGGCGAAGTATCCACAGCTGCAACTGATTGCGACTGCTCCGCTGAAGCGAATGAAACCGGATGTGCTGGATGACCACTATTACAAACGGGCCGACGAGTTCTTCGAGGATGTAAAGCACTACGACACCATTGACCGGAACGGGCCGAAGATCTTTGTCGGCGAGTGGGCGACGCGCGAGGGTAGCCCGACGACGAACATGGGCGCGGCCCTGGGCGATGCGGCGTGGATGACGGGGATGGAGCGGAACAGCGATCTGATCGTGATGGCCTCGTATGCACCGCTGTTCGTGAACGTGAACCCGGGGGGGATGCAGTGGGAGTCGGACCTGATCGGGTATGACGCTCTGACCAGCTATGGTTCTCCGGGGTACTACGCACAGGCGATGTTTGCGGAGTACCTGGGGACGGAGGTGCCGACCTCTTCGATGACGGGTGGAGGCAACCGGTTCTTTTACTCGGTGACGCGAGATGCGGCCAAGGGTGCAGTTTATCTGAAGCTGGTGAATGCTTCTTCAACGCCACAGCAGGTGGACGTTGACATGTCCGGTGCCGGCAATGTGGCAAAGACGGGCACGCTGGTTTCACTGACCGGGTCAAACAACGCAGAGACAAACTCGATCACGGCTCCGAAGCGAATTGTGCCGGTGAAGACGGCGCTGAAGGCGGCGGGGGCGAAGTTCAGCCATACGGTGCCGGCGTATTCGGTACAGGTGCTGGAGCTACAGGCGAAGTAGAACAGGCACTTTTTACATGATTGCACCCCTCCTTCTAGGGACTCCGAGCTAGGGGGTCCGCGAGAACAGCCGCGGATCCCAGAAGACGGGTTCTGGAGCACTCGCCTGAATGCGAGCGAAGCCTGGGTGCTCCGGGTTAAGTAGGACATTATTCTCCCGGCCGCGAAGGACGACACTGGGCACGAGCAGTACGGCCGTCCTCCGTTGGTCGAGCCAACGATCTCCGAACGATCGACTCGTGAGGAAGTCTTCAGCATCCCAGCCTAATAAGGCTGTGGAGCTGAGTGCTTCGACTGCGATATCGGCGGGAATGCTGATCGTCACCGAGGCGAGTGTCTTCGGGATAGATGCGAGGTTTGCGTGCACGAGGATCTCGAGCATGGCTCCGGCAAACGTCTGGGCTGCGTAGATGACACGCTTCCCTGGTGAGTTCCACCGGGCACCTTTGAGCATGGCGCCGGTTGCGTCGAAGATGGTGTGGCGGCGATCAGCGATACGAAACGCAAGCACTGGAGCAAATTACCTGTGGGTGCACTGTGTGGCTTAGGATTTGGTCGTTTTCTATCAAGGAAAGACGCAGCTTGAAATTTCCGTTGCCCGGTAACAGGTAGTTTGCACTAGACGGGCAGACCGTAGAACAACTTATCGAGCAGATCTTCCACCTGGCGGGCGCCGAGCTCCGTTACTGCGGCTGCCAAGGGCGTCTCTCCGGCCAGCTCAGGATGCGGCTGGTTCATCCAGGTCCGGGCCTGCTCCGCATCATCCCAGGTGTACTCGGCTGCGGCTACGGTGCGCGCCAGACGCTCCGCACGCTCGCTGACATTAAGGGAGAGCCTGCCGTTGGTGCGCTTCCATGTGGCAGAGGGAATTACGCGGTCCCGGAGGATCTTTGCTTCCCTGCCGTTACGGGTCACCCGGGCGACCACACGCGTGACAGCCTGTTTGGGAAGACCGCGCGAGACGACACCGTCAAGGTCGCGCACGGTCTGGACGTGATCTGGAATACCGAGGATGAGGGCGATAGCTGCTGGCGAGATCATGCGTTGACTCCAGGATCATTGTATACCTGAACGCAGCTCACTTGATCCCGATAGGTCTCTACTTGTACGGCGCCAAGCCCTTGCCTTCGGTGATGGTGTAGAAGGTGTCGACGGAGGTGGGTGGGGGTATTTCCTGCTTCAGCCCGCTGGGCCAGAGGACTTCGATTTTGTCGATTTTGGTTGCAGGGCCGAGGCCGAAGTGGGGGCGGCTGTCAGGAGAGGAGGCGAAGGAGCCCCCGGCGATGACGTCCTCCCTCTGGCGGAAGCCGTTTGCAGTGACGTAGATGGTGGCGCCTACGGCGTCGCGGGGAGAGCCGCGCTTGCCCGCGGATGGTGCTGGGCCGCCGACCAGCTTGAAGGCGATCCAGTGGTTGGATTGTTTGGTGACGTTGCGGAAGAGGGATGGGGTGGAGTCGAGGTTGTTGATGACGACGTCGACGCGACCGTCGTTAAAGAGGTCTCCGTAGGCGAGGCCGCGGGCGACGGCGACCTTGGCGAGGCCGGTGCCTTCGACGGGCGGGACGAACTCGAACTTTCCCTTGACATTGTGGAGAAGATAAGCGCGCTGGGCGAAGGTGGTGCCCCAGTTTTGCTTGTCAACTTCCGGATAGACGTGGCCGTTGACGGTGAGGAGGTCGAGCCAGCCATCGTTGTCGTAATCGAAGAAAGCCGTGCCCCAGGAGAGAAAGGGGATGGAGGGCTCGGCGATCCCGGCCTGGTAGCTGATGTCGGTGAAGTTGCCATCGCCGTCGTTGCGGTAGAGGACCTTGTAGTCGTCGGAGAAGGTGGTGTTGTAGAGGTCGACGAGGCCGTTGTGGGTGTAGTCGCCGGCGGCGATGCCCATGCTGGCGGTCTCGCGGCCGCTCTCGTTGAGGGCGTATCCGGAGGCAAAGGAGGCGTCCTCGAAGGTGCCGTTGCCCTTGTTCATGTAGAGGTAGTTGGGGGTGGAGTCGTCGGCGACGAGGAGATCGACTTTGCCGTCGCCATTGAGATCGATGAAGAGCGAGGCGAGGCCGTAGAAGCCTTTCTCGTCGTTGACGCCGAGCTTGACGCTGACATCGGTGAAGGTGCCGTCGCCGTTGTTGTGGAAGAGGTGATCGGGTTCACCTTGCAGGCCGCGGGGGCCGCACATCACGTTGGCTCCGCGGAACTGGCAGCCGGTGGGCGGGGGCTGGTTGGCGAGGTCGTAGTGGACGTAGCCGGGGACGAAGAGGTCGAGACGGCCGTCGCCATCGAAGTCGCCCCAGGTGGCGCCGGCGGACCAGTTGCCGAGGGTGACGCCGGCTTTTTCGGCGACGTCGGTGAAGGTGCCGTCGTGGTTGTTGCGATAGAGGCGGTTTTTGCCGTAGTTGGAGACGTAGATGTCGGGCCAGCCGTCGTTATCGAAGTCGCCGATTACTGCGCCGAAGCCCCACCGGTCGTTGGCAACGCCGGCCTTGGCGGTGACGTCCGTGAAGGTGCCGTCGTGGTTGTTGTGGAAGAGGGCGGCGTGGGGTGCGGGGGCTTTGCCGGCCAGGGCGTCCCAGGTGGATCCGTTGACGAGGTAGATGTCGAGCCAGCCATCGTTGTCAAAGTCGAGCAGGGCGACGCCGGAGCCGAGGGTCTCGAGGATGCGTGACTTGGCGGGGGTGCCCATGATGTGGTGGAAGGAGCCCAGACCGGATTTTGCGGTGATGTCCTCGAAGACGACAGGGCCGTTCTTGACGAAGCCGCCGGCGGTGATGGGGCGGTGCTCGGCGTCGAGGACGGCAGGGTGCGCGGTGCCGGTGTTGACGGTCATGCCGGCAGGTTGCTGGCTCTGTGTGGTGTGGGTTTCGGGAGCCTGGGCGTGAAGGGCGAGCGTGAGGGCGAGCAGAGGGAGGTACAGAAAGCGCATGAATGGGACCCGCTTCGATCTTAGAAGATGTAGCGGCCGGTGAATACGAGGCTGTGATTGTAGGTGTGGTAAGTGGTGGCGGCGGTCTGGAAGGCGAAGCCGCCGACAAAGCCGGAGCGGGCCCTGGGGTCATGCGGGTTGAAGGCGAACTTGCCGACGACGATGCCGGGGGTGAGGAAGGTCTGGATCTTGCCGTCGCGGGTGGAGCCGTACCAGCGGGTGGTGTTGATCTCGAACTCGGGCCAGAGGTATCTGCCGACGTGGTACTGGGCGACGGTGGCGGTGGTGAGCGTGCGGCCGATGGTGGCGGTGTTGCCAGTGGGGAGGGTGGCGCCGAGATTGGTGATGACGTCGAACCTGCCCCAACCCTTGCCGCCGTTGATTGTCGGGTTGACGCTGGCGTCGGTGGCGCCGTTCTTATGGCTGCCGGTGGGGATGACGCCGACGAGCTGGGCGCTGAGGAGGTAGTTGCCGCGCTTCTCGTTGGCGGAGAGGATGCGGTATTTGCCCTGGAAGCTCATGTCCCCGAAGCCGTCGGGGGTCTTGTCGCTGTGCTCGAGAAAGGGCGGGAGGAGGACGTCGAACTCGGTGCGGTTGAAGGGGATGAGGTTGAGGCCGCGGTTGGTGTCGAGGTTCCAGGTGTGGACGTGCGTGGGGGAGATCTGGCGGGTGAAGTCGGCGCGGAAGACCTGGATGAGCATGGGGTAGGCGGAGACCACAGGGACGGTCCACTTGGGCTGCTGTGACTGGATACGGGTGGCGCGGGCCTGCCATCGCTCGATGAAATTAGTCGGCGCTGGGTTAACTTGCTGGGCGGGGCGGGTGCCGGTGGTGGAGGATTGCTGTGCGCGGTCTGATGCAGGTTGAAAGAAGGTGGTTCCGGCTGCGGGGGCGGTATCGGGGCCGGTGGTGGCGGCAGCCGCGCTCTCAGCGAAGAGGGCAAAAAGAGCGGCTAAGAGGAGAGCTCCGGCTGGTGATGCACGTGTGGCGTTGTGACGGTTGGTCACTCTGGTCATTCGGAAAGCTCCAATTCATCTGAGGGTTAACGACATCTTGTCGCGAACCAGCGTAGATGCCAAGAGAAATCCCGGCATCGATCGGAAGATGGATTCGGAGGTCGAGGAGCTATCGCGGTAACGGCAGCTCGATGACGGTGACGCTCCCGTTGGGGAAGGTATGACGGAAGGTGCTCTGGACGGGCTCTGTGTGGGTGACGGGGACGACGCGGTTGGGGTCCTCTTCGTCGTTTTCGACGAGGATGTTTTCGGCTGTGAGGGTGGTGATCCTGGCAGAGTTCGTGGAGGTGGGTTTGACGCCGAGGGCGGAGAGGTCGACGGTGGCGGTCTCGGGACGGGTGAGGTGGCGGTTGACGCAGAGGAGGAGGAGCTTGGAGCGGTCTTCGGACTCGGCGGCGACGACGTCGAGGTAGGGGACGTCCGCGATCTCGGGGAGGCGAGTGATGCCGTGGGTGATGGTGTAGGTGGGCGAGTCGGAGGTGACGGAGAGGAGGGTGTGCGGGTGGGCGCTCGCGTACTCGCGAAGGACCCAGTAGGCGGGGGCGCCGTAGACCTGGGCGCGCTTCTTCCAGATGCCGCCAAACTCGAGGATGCCGGTCATGTCGGAGATGCGGACGGCGTCGGAGTTGCGCATGACCATGTTGAGGAAGCCGCCGGCGAAGAGGGCCCCGCCCATGTTGGTGTAGTTAGGGACGGAGTGGGAGCCTGAGATCATGAGCCACTCGGTGAAGGCGACGCCCACATCCCTTTGCCCGGCATCAACGGCCTGCTGCTGTATGGCGTGCATGCGCTGGGCGAGGCCCCAGGGCAGGGCGAGGGCGGCCATGCTGCGAAAGTCGTCGGAGGGGTGCGGGAGCTGGACGTTGTCGTTGACGACGAAGTGGGTAGAGAGGAAGTTGAAGGTGCCGGGCGGACTGGTGAGCTGCTGAGCGTTCCAGTCGTGGAAGTGATCTTCGTCGGCGCCGGTGGCGATAAGGATGGCGTGAGGGTCCGCCTGACGTACGGCCTGGCTGGTGGCGAGGGTGACGGCGGCAATGCGCCCCTGGCCGGGGTAGCCGACCTGGAAGTCTCCCCAGAGCTCGTTGCCGAGCTCCCAGAGGTTGCCGCCCTTGCGATCGGGCTTGCTATCAGCCTGGTGTGCGTCGACGTAGCGGACCCAGTCGGCGGCCTGTTCGGGGGTGCCGGTGCCGAGGTTGAGGGCGATCTGCGGCTGCGTGTGGATGAGCTCGCAGAAGCGGAGGAACTCGTCGGTGCCGAAGGTGTTGTATTCGGGGATGCCCCAGGAGAGATTGATCTTCGAGACGCGCTTATCGAGCGGGCCTATGCCGTCCTTCCAGTCGTAGGCGGAGGTGAAGTTGCCGCCGAAGCGGAGGACCGGCGAGTGGAGGTCGCGGGCCATGGCGATGACGTCCGGGTCCATGCCGCTGATGGCGTCGGCCGGATTGAGCGAGATATTGTCGACTTGAGCGCGGGCGTCATCCGCGAGGGAAAGGACGAGGTCGACGGGCTCGAGCGGGGCGACCGTGTTGGGTTTGAGGGTAAGGGTGAAGGGGTACTTCGTCCAGGTGGTTGCGCTCGCCTGGACGGAGGTGGAGGCGAGGATCTGCGCCGGGTGGGCGTGGACGCGCAGGGAGAGGCTGACGTTGGCGGGACCGCGCACGTGCTTGAGGAAGAGGCTGCCGTTGTAGGTGAGCTCGCGCCCGACGGGAAGGTAGACCTGCTGGCGGATGCCGACCTCTTTGTTCTCCGGGAGCGCCATCACGAGGAGGGATTGGGCGGAGTTGGCGGCGTCTCCGCGGATAGGGGAGTAGCGATTGCCCTCCGCCGGGTCGAGGGGCTCCCACGGGAGTGGGAGGCCGAGCTGGGAGGCGCGGCGGAGCTCGGGGCGCGCTTTGAGCATCGCGTCGACGTTGCCGGCGGACCACAGGCCCTCCTCGAAGCTGCCGTTCTCGACGACGTCCGCCCAGAGGCCGCCGTAGGTGGAGTGGCCGATGGGCTCGAGGAAGCTGCCGAAGAGGGTGGGCGGGATGATCTGCTGCCGGGCCGGGCGGGAGATGCGGAGAGTGATGGGTGCGTTCGCAGGGGAGGCGGACTCGGTCATCTGGCCGGGCAGAGGGCCGGCGGAGAGAGCGAGGAGGGGAAGGGCCAGCAAGGAGGCGGAGCTTACGGATAGAGGGGATCGTAGAGATCGAGGGGACCGAGAGGGTCGAGCGGAGACGGGGCGGTGTGCGCGTGATGCCAGGCTCATGTGGGGGAGGTCTCCTTGTCGACGCTGAGTATTGTAATCGGTTTCAGGGCGGGGCTGAGATGCGGGAGGAGACATGGTCCGCTCCTATCAGCGGGTGAGGAGCTTACTTTGGGGGGTGTCCTACTTTGCGGGTTTCGCGACCGGTCCGGGTGCGGTCGAAGAAGCTGTCGTGGAGGGCTCGTCGATCTTAAGGACCTGGTCTCCGCGGACGTCTTCAAGCCTTTGGACGACGCCGCTGGGCCAGTGAATCTCAATGGATTTGGCAGCCGTGTCGGAGCCGAGGCCGAAGTGGGCGCGCTTGTCGTTGGAGGAGAGGTAGGAGCCGGCGGTGGAGACGGTGGCCCATTGCGGGCCTTTGGAGGTGGTGAGCTTGATCTCCGCGCCGATGGCGTCGCGGTTTGACTTATGGCCGACGAGATCGAGAAGAAGCCAGTGGTTCGGGGTGGCCGTCTCGTTGTGGAGGATGTGGGCGGGGCCGCCGTTGGTGGTGACGACCGCGTCGATACGGCCGTCGTTGTCGAGGTCGCCCACGGCCATGCCGCGGCTGACCCAGGGCTCGGCGAAGACGGCTCCGGATTGGGCGGAGACGTCGACGAAGCCGCCCTTGCCGGTATTGTGGGCGAGGAGCATGGGCTCCTTGTAGCGGAGCTGCGGATAGCTGAGTTCGACGGTGTCGAGATCGTGGCCCTGGGCGATGAGGAGGTCCTTGAGGCCGTCGTTGTCGTAGTCGAGAAAGCGGATGCCCCAACCGGAGTGGAGCAGCGTCATCCTTGCCAACCCGGAGACATAGGTGTCGTAGGTGAAGGAGCCGTCGCCGTTGTTGCGGTAGAGGGCGTACTTCTGGTTGGCGAGGTTGGTGATGACGATGTCGGGGAGGCCGTCATTGTTGTAGTCGGCGAAGTCGATGCCCATGCCCGCGTAGGTGCGGCCGTCGCCGTCAACCGCGACCTCGGCGATGAGGCCGGTCTCCTCAAAGGTGCCGCTGCCCTTGTTGCGGTAGAGGAACTCGAGCATGGAGTCGTTAGCGACGGCGAGGTCGATCTTGCCGTCGCGGTCGAAGTCGGCGATGGCGACGCCGAGGCCCTTGCCGGGTTTGTCTAGCCCCATCTTGTGGGCGACCTCCGAGAAGTGGCCATCACCGTCGTTGTGGTAGACGAGGGCGGGGATAGCGGGGAAGATATCGGGGTGGCAGTAGGCGCGGTAGCCTTCGCGGTGCTCACCGCAGAACTCGTCGTCCCAGTCCCATTGGACGTAGCGGAGGACGACGAGGTCGAGTTTGCCGTCGTTATCGAGATCGACCCAGGCGGCGGAGGTGGACCATGTCTGGCCGGGCGTGGTGGGGCCGCCGGTACCGGACTGCGTAGTGACGTCAGTGAAGGTGCCGTTGCCGTTGTTGTGGTACAGCTTGTTGCCGCCGTATGCGGTGACGTAGAGGTCTTCGAAGCCGTCGTTGTCGAAGTCGCCGACGGCGACTCCCATGCCGTAGCCGACGCCTTTGAGGCCGGCCTTTTCGGTGACGTCCTCGAAGGTGCCGTCCTTTTTCTGATGGTAAAGGCGGTTCCAGTCCCCGGGGCCGGCCTTCTGCGGGACGGAGCCCTTGGGCTGGGGGTCGGAGAGGGGGGCTCCGTTGACAAAGAACAGGTCAAGGAGGCCGTCGTTGTCGAAGTCGAAGGTTGCAACCCCAGAGCCCATGGTTTCGATGAGGTACTTGTGCGGGGTGTGGGCGGCGGTGGCGGTGAAGTGGATGCCGGCCTTGGCGGTGGTGTCGACGAAGTTGCCGGCCTGGCCCGCGGCCTGGACAACGGCGAAAATCGGAACAGCGAGAAGGGGTAGGAGCGGTTTGCGCATTGCGGGCCAGAGGTGAGTGCGTGCCAAGTGTATCGCCCGGAAGCCAGACGAGTCTCGCCTGCGGACCGCACCTGCGTGGAGGCGAACGAACCTGCCTGGGCTTGTAGCGGCCTTGTTGGAGCTCACCGGAGCTCACCACTTCCTTCGCTGGCCTGGAGACGCTACCCTCAGCCATGCCCAAAGTCGCAGCCATCCTGCTATCCTTTGCCGCCGTGCCCCTCTCCGCGCAACAGGCCTCCACCTCCAATCCCTACCTCCGTCTGATGGAGCAGGCCCGCGATCACGCCCGCTCCCACGGCAGCCGGACCGAGCCCGTCCTCTCTCCTGTCGACCACTCCGTCCTTGACGGCAGCGTTCCCATCGAGGACCTCCACAGGGAGGGCTTTCGCATCGTTCCCTGGACCACCAACGACCCCGCGAAGATGCGCGATCTCATCCGACTGGGCGTGGACGGCATCATCTCCGATCGTCCCGACCTCCTCCACGAGGTCGTCACCGAGGCCCGACGCTCCACCCGGCTCACCGCCGATCAGCGTCAGCGGCTCGCCGCCTTCGACGTCTCCGCCCACCGTGGCGGACGCGGCCTGCGCCCAGAGAATACCCTGCCCTCCTTTGAGTCCGGCCTCGACAATCTCATCACCTCGATTGAGACCGATACCGGCGTCACCACCGATCGCAAATCCCTCATCTGGCACGATCAGTTCCTCAACCCGGAGTCGTGCCGTCGCGCCGATGGCAAGCCCTACACGATCGACAATCGCGTCTACATCCGCGACATCTCCATGGCCGAGGCACAGCATACCTTTATCTGCGACAAGCTCCGCTCCAAGGCCTTTCCCGACCAGCGCAACGACCAGGCCTTCTCACCCGTCGCCTCGGCCTTTGCCCGGCAGGAGGGTCTCCGCAGCCCCTACGTCCCGACCCACGCCGCCCAGCTCTTCGAGTTCGTCCGCTTCTACTCGGACTTTTACCGGACCGGCCCCGGTCGAACCCACCCGCACGCCACCGAGCGCGCCCTCACCGCCGAGAAGGTTCGCTTCAATCTCGAGACCAAGATCCTGCCCGAGAGCCTTCCACCTGAGCTGACCCGGCAACGTGACCCCAACACGCCCGCCGACATGAACACAAACCACACAGTCGACCCCCAGGCCTTCGTCGACACCCTGTACCACGCCATCACCAGTCAGCATATGGAATCCCGCTCGGAGATCCAGAGCTTCGATTTCCGCACCCTCATCCTGGTCGAAGAGCAGCACCCGCTGATCCCCACCTACTACCTGATCGACAACCCCAAGCTCCTCTCGACCGATTTCGTCCCGGCCTCCCTCCGACAACCTCCGCAGCCCTGAGCCGAAGAGCGTTTCGCGGCAAACGAAACCTCCCATTAACCTCCACTTGATCTTCAGTACATCACGGGCCTATAGTTTCGCCGCTATGCGCACATACCGAAACCTTTTGACCACAGCGATGCTGTGTCTGCTCTGCCTGTCCATCCCTTCCCGTGCTCAGTTCGAGAACGGGAGCATCGTAGGCACCATCCGCGACAGCTCGGGTGCCGTCGTCCCCGATGCCGTGGTCGCCGTCACCAACATCGCCACCGGAATCGTCAGCACCCGCACCACCAATGCGACTGGTGAGTATGAGGTCCCCGCCCTCCGCGTCGGTCAGTACAACGTCCTCATCTCCAAGTCCGGCTTCGCCAGCGCTTCCGCAACGAACATCGCGGTCACCATCTCCGGCCGCCAGCGCGTCGACCTCAGCCTCCCTGTCGGCGAAGCGACCACCACCGTCGATGTCGTCTCGGGCGTCTCGCTGCAAGTCGAAACCGACACCAGCCAGCGTGGTCAGATCGTCACCCAGTACCAGACTGCCGCGCTCCCGCTCGTGAGCCGCAACTACTCGGACCTCATCGGTCTCACCACCGGCGTCCGCGCTGCCGGAAACTCGCTCTCGACCACCTCCAACACCGGCCTCCTCCGGGAAGGCTCCTTCAACGTCAACGGCCAGCGCTCCATCTTCAACAACTTTCTCCTCGACGGCATGGACAACAATGCCTATGGCGAGTCCAACCAGGGCTTCTCGAACCAGATCATCCAGCCCGCGCCCGACTCCATCGCCCAGTTCCAGGTGGTCACCAATAACGAGACCGCCGAGTACGGCCGCGCGTCCGGTGCCGTCATCAACGTCGCCTTCGCGCAGGGAACCAACGCCTTTCACGGCCGCGTCTACGAGTTCCTCCGCAACACCGACCTCAACGCCACCGGCTTCTTCCGCCCGCCCGGAGGCGTCAAGCCGCAGTTCAACCGTAACCAGTTCGGTGGCAATCTTGGCGGTCCCATCCTTCACGACCGCCTCTTCTTCTTCGTCGACTATGAGGGCTTCCGTCAGGCGCGCAAGCAGTTCTCGACGGCAACCCTTCCCACACCGAATCAGCTCAACGGCATCTTCGCCAACACCGTCTACGATCCCTATACGGGCACACTCTACGCGCCTGGCACCTCCATCCTGACCGCGGCGCAGGATATCTCGCCCGCCTCCCGCACCATCGCGGGCCTCCTTGCAAAGCTCAACCCCGGCTCCGCCAGCACCAACAATTTCACCACCCTCCAGCGCTCACAGAACTTCTCCGACAAGGGCGACGTCCGCCTCGACTACACACTCAACTCGCGCAACTCCTTCTTCCTCCGCGTCTCCGACCTCAAGCAGAATGCCACCGACTTTCCCATCCTGGGCCTCCCACTCGACGGCAACTCCAACGGCAAGCAGCACATTCTCGATCAGCAGGTCGCCCTCGGATACACGCGCGTGATCAGCTCCAACCAGCTCCTGGACGCACGCGTCGGCCTCTCCCGCACCAAGGCCGGCAAGTTCTCGCTCTCCATCGGTGACACCAGCTCCGGTCTCACCTTCCCCGGTCTGCCCACCGACCCCATCGTCGCCGGTGGCATCCCCTCCATCACCATCAACAACATCAGCGCTCTCGGTCGGCAGGCCACCAACCCACAGTTTCAGAACCCTGCGATCCTCAATCCCAAACTCAACTACTCGTGGGTGATCCGCAACCATTCCTTGAAGGCCGGCTACGAATACCAGCACGTCTGGATGGCGGTCCAGGACACCAACCCGCTCTACGGCGGCTTCAACTTCGGGGGTGGCTTCAGCCGTGCCGTTGACAGCTCCGGCAAGCTCACCGGCACCGCCACCACGGATAACTACGTCGCCGACTTCCTCTGGGGCGCGAGCAATCAGTACAACCTCTCGTCCTACTTCGTCGCCCATCTCCGCAACCAGTCCCACTTCGGCTACGTCCAGGATGATTGGAAGGTATCCTCCAAGCTCACGCTCAACATCGGTCTCCGCTACGAGTACACCACCCCGTACTACGAGCAGAAGAACCTCCAGTCCAACTGGAACCCTGCCCTGGCAAACAGCATCGATCCTCGGGCCGCGATCGTCCCCGCCTCCGGCACAGGTAACAAATATGGTTACAATCCCGATAAGAATGATTTCGCGCCGCGCTTCGGCTTCGCCTATGCCGTCGACGACAAGACCGCCATCCGTGGCGGCTACGGCGTCAGCTTCTCCCATTACGACCGCGCCGGATCAGGCAACATCCTCGCCATCAACCCACCCGAGGCTCTCTTCGTCACCGTTCCCCAGGCGCCCGCGCGCAACGGCATCAACGCCGGCTTCACCCGCATCGATCAAGGCTTCCCCGCAGGCACCCTCACCTTCAACCCCGCCACCGACAACATCACCTACATCGATTCCAATCGTTACCGGGATAGCTACGTTCACAACTACTACCTGGATATCCAGCGCAACCTTGCCAAGAACACCCTTCTCGACATCGCCTATGTCGGCAATCACGGCCTCAAGCTGCTCCAGTTCGGCAACTTCAACCAGAAGGATCCGCTGAACAATTTCGCCCGCCCCTTTCCCACCTACGGCGACATCACCATCGGCTTGCACGAGGCCTATTCCCACTACGACTCGCTCCAGGTCCGCTACGAGCAGCGCATGGTCGCCGGCCTGACCCTGCTCAACTCCTTCACCTGGTCGCACGCCCTCGACAACGCCGGCGCCTCGCTCGAATCCGCCACGCCCTCCTTTCAGGACTTCCGCAACCCGGCCGCGGACTACGGTCAGGCCGAGTACAACCAGCCCGTCGTCGACACCACATCGCTCGTCTACGAGCTTCCCTTTGGACGCGATCGCCGCTTCATGAACACCGGGGGCTTCGTCAACGCCCTGCTCGGCCAATGGCAGGTCTCCGCCGTCAATCAGGCGCAGTCCGGCTTCCCCTACCAGATCACCTATGCACCGCCCGCGGCCAACCTGGTCTCCGGCATCCCGTCGAACCAGAGCTACCGCGGCGCCAACCTTTATCGCCCCAACCGCGTCGCCGGCGTACCGCTCAACAAGCTGGACAAAGCCGCGTCCAACGGTACCTCGCTCCAGTATGTCAACCTCCGTACCGCAGCCAATCCCACCAACGCCAGCGCCATTGCGATTCCCTCCGCCACCCTCAACGGATCCCTCGCCAGCCCCTTTGGCAGCATCTCCCGCGACCCCGGCCGCGGCCCCATCTTCAACTCGCTCAACATCGCCTTCAACAAGCGCTTCGATACCCCGGTCGAAGCTCTCAAAGTCGAGTTCCGCGGAGAGCTCTACAACGCCTTCAACCACACCAACTTCACCGCGCCAGGCGGTGCTATCGCCAACACCACTGCAACCATCAACGGCGTCTCCACCCCCGTGCAGTCCGGCGGAGCCATCACCAGCACCTTTGATCCACGCATCGTGCAGTTCGGCCTTAAGGTCCTCTTCTAGAAGCGCACCTCCGTGCACACAGAAGAGCGGCGCAACCCAAAGGGCCG
>JAABUZ0100004299.1_pt1 | contig 19830 bp, 25 predicted proteins | sample 5562091 | NCBI WGS metagenome assembly JAABUZ01 (sample SAMN12813069, study PRJNA571459) | rock metagenome | isolation source: Antarctica rocks | place: Antarctica: Victoria Land, Linnaeus Terrace sud | collected 2015-12-21 | reverse complement strand
TTTTCCGGTTGAACTGCCGTCTTGGTTTATTAAGCTATTTACTCAGCCCGGCGACATTGTTCTTGACCCATTCATGGGTTCCGGCACATCGGCAATCGCCGCACAATCTTTGGACAGGCGTTTTGTCGGAGTAGAATTAAACCCTGAATATATAGCGATTGCTGAGAAGCGAATAGCGGAGCAAAAAACATCCAACCTATTCACCGTCAACGAGAAAAAGAGAAGCTACAAATAAATGGACGCCGCGACTTTAGATTTGATACGGCAGTATGTTAATCAGAACATAAATCAATTCCATACAAATCGCCTTAGCCAGCTAAAAGCCTTAAAACTAACGGATTTGCTCAAACGGAAAAACCCCTATTTGTTCAAAGCCAAAAATATCAATTCGGCGGCGGATTTAGTGCCTTCTCTGCTTGATGCTTATTTGTCTTCTTCGGAAGAAGGCAGCTTTGGCGGGTTTCTGGAAGGTCTCGCAGTTTATGTCGCTGAGTTGATTTGCGGCGGCCAGAAGACGATTGGAACCGGCCTTGATTTGGACATGACCCGCGACGGCATACGTTATGTCATTGCCGTCAAATCGGGGCCGAATTGGGGCAACTCCGACCAGTACGCCAGCCTGAAAGCGAACTTCAAGAATGCGGTCAAGCTGATCAAACAGTCAAAATCCGCGCTTCCGGTGCAGCCGGTTCTCGGCATCTGCTACGGCAAGTTCAAGACCGTCAACAACGGCGAATACCTCAAAATCGGCGGGCAGAGTTTTTGGGAGTTTATCTCCGGCGACCCGCGCTTCTTCATAGACATTATCGAGCCGGTCGGCTACGAGGCCGAAGCGCACAACTCCTTGTATTTGGAAGAAAAGGCGCGGACCTACAACCGCTTTATCCGGGACTTCACGGTGACGTACTGCGACGAGACCGGGCAGATTGATTGGGAAACGCTGGTACGCTTTAACAGCGGCAACCTCCCGCAGTAAACAGGTGAGAACAGCCGCCGGGCATCGCCCGGCGGCTTCTTTGCGTCCTGGGGGTACAATGCGCGTAGGAGAACGCTCATGGCAGTCATCGAACAAGAAGTCGTTCGGGAAATCAGCATCCAACTCAGCCGAGAGCAGGAAGACGCGCTGACACGCGCCGCGTCCCAAGCCGGGCAAAGCGTGGAAGACTTCGCCGCATCCGCTCTGGTGCGGGCGGCGGAAGATGTCTTGAATCCCGCCCTGCCCGCAGTGCAAACAGAACGCGACCCATTAGACAGCATCTTCGGCATCTTCAAGGACGAGCCGCTGCTGGATGCTCTCATGGAACGTATCCATGAGGAGCAGCAGCGAGGCATTGAGCAGTTCCGACTGGAAGCCGAGGTGGAAGACGCAAAAGCACAAAATGCAGAAGCGCAGGGGTAACCGTGTATTCACTGGACACGGACACAGTCAACGGCATCGTTCGAGGGAATGGACACCTGTTTCAGCGTGTCCGTGCCGTACCGACTGCCGACCGCTGGGTTTCCACGATTGTTGTCGAAGAAACAGTCGGGAAGCAGATCAGCCATCTTAACACGCTGCGGTCACAGCGCAAGCCCTTTGGCAGAGAAAGCCGCTTTCTTGCGGAGCTTGTCCAAGCTTTTGCCGCGCTCCGAATTTTGCCTTACACGGATGAAGCAGAGTAGCTTTATCAATCCTGGCCCGCGAAGCAGAAACGGGTCGGCCCCAATGACTGCCGCATCGCCGCAAGCGCCATTCTTGCTGGCTTCACCGTCATCACCTGCAACGGCAAAGACTTCTCAACAATCCCTGGCCTGAATTGGCAGGATTGGAGCGAGCCATGATCTGCCACTAAACAAAAGCCGCCGGGCAGTGCCCGGCGGCTTTTTTGTTTTCGCTTGACATACCTCTAAAATCTTGGTATTATGAATACATAGAAATTAGAGGCAGCTTATGCGACGTGAACTTGCCAGCGGCGATCTGCCCGCGCTTATCTTAGCCGTACTGAGTCAAACCCCCCTGCACGGCTACGCCATCGCCCGCGAAGTCGAGCGTTTGAGTGACCAGGCCCTGCACATGAAGGAAGGTACGCTCTACCCGGCCCTGCGCGTGCTGGAACAGGACGGCTTGATTTTGGGGAATTGGGAAGCGCAAGCCAAAGGCGCGGACCGCAAAGTTTACACGCTGACCGAAGCAGGCCGCAAGGAAACCGTGAAGCGCACCCAAGCCCTGCGTGACTACGCCGCAACCATCAGCACTGTCTTAGGCAAACTTGATTTGGGAACAGAAAGGAACGGTCATGCACAGCCTGCTTGAACAGTATTTGTCGGAAGTCGCCGTGCACCTGAGCGCACTGCCGGTCAAGCGGCGCAATGAAGAGCTGCGTGAGATGCGAGCGCATTTGGAGAACGCCGTCATCGTCAGCCGCGAGCTAGGACAGACGGAAGACAAGGCGGCGCAGAACATCGTAGCGCAGTTTGGGACGCCGAAAGACTTGGGCGAAGATGTGGTTTGGGCATGGCGGCGTGAACAGACGCGGAATATATGCAGCTTGTGGAGCGCAGCGGCTTGCACTACTGGTATGCTGTGCCTGCTGTTCTTTGTGATGGACCAAAGAGCCTTTGACCTTCTTTTAGACAAACTCTTGCCGCATACCTTTCTGCTTTTCCTCGGCAACCATCCGGGTTACGGGAGGGACTTCACGCAGGCAATATTCCTGACGACTTTTGGGCTGGCTGGGATAGTCGCCAGTTGCCTGTTTCCCAAGCGGGCCGTTCGCGGCGCATGTCTGGGCCTCGCTTTATTTTGGATTGGCTGGGCCGCTGTGGATGGCTTGGGGTACGGCGGTGTCTGGCGGTTCCTCTCTTTCATCTTCTCTAACGGCTGGTCGCTGGCTGCGGTCATCTCGGCATGGGCAGGGAGCCGGCTTCGGCTAACGTGGGGAAAGAACAGGCGGCTGACACGGGTGTAGAGGGTGCGGTATGACACAAGAGCCACGGGTTGAAAACCCGAGGCTGCTTTATTCCGTGGCTCTTTCTGTTGCCTACGGCTGTTGCGGCAGGCATTCCGGCTGCAAAGTGCGGATGCCGGGAGAGAGCAGATACAGATAGGTCTCTAAAGCGTGCCAGCAGGCAAGGCTTTGGCGGGTCAGAGAACCAGAGTTTACGGGGAACTCAGCGGCGACATGGGCATAGCCGGCAAACGGCGGCGGCAGTTGGGGCGCGATGTCGGGGCGGTTGGCGACGCGCCAGGAGTTTGGCAGGAGGGCGTCGAACATGCCGGCAAAGGTCTTGTCGCCGACAAGCGGACTGCCTAGTGTCAAGACACTGAGAAGCGGGCGGCCCGCGCTGTCTTTGCGAACTAAATCGCGCAGGGTGAGGGCGGCTTCGGGAGCCAGCAGGGTCGCAAGCGCCGCGCCCAGAGAGTGGCCGGTAATTTGCACCGAGCGCCCCGGTGCGTAGGCTTTCAGGGCGTCGGCGACACGCGGCGAGCTATCATCGGTGCCGGTCTTGCAGCTTGCGTACAGCATCGTGAACCCGAACTCAGTGCGTCCACCGCTCGGCACAAATGGGTACTCGGCATGGAAAAACTCGGCGTCATGCAGCCATTCAAACGCGGTTTGCGTGCCGCGAAACGCGACAATAACGTCGGCTGCCGCCTCACTGACGGCGATGACCCCAATCGGCTTGTTCAGATTAAAGATGTCCAGCAGGTCTTCCCGCCGAGATTCCGGCAGATTGTTTGTAATAAACGAGTCATCCACAAAAATCTGCTCGGCTTCGGCGTAGCCCGGCGGCAGGGCGGCCTGGGGAAACTGGTCGTGGTTCTCTGTCGCCACATCGTACAGATGGTACGCATATTCAATGGCGGCCCCAAGCTGCCGTGCCTGCTCCCAACCAAACATTCCCAGCGCCATTGCTTTTGCCTCTTCTAGTGAGCGTCTGCGAATTATTCAGCGTCTGCCAGGGCTGCATCAAACCAGGCGACGAAGCCGGGGTAGCGGCGCTCGGCGGTGAGTTCGGGCACGTCTAAGTTTTCCCAGACTAACACGGCTTTGCCGGTGCCGTCCAAGCCCTTGTCGAAGCAGGCGACGGCGTCTTTGTCCAAACGCCGGGCGAACGCGACAAAGACCCGGCCTGGAAACCGGGCGTCCAGGCGGGCGGTCTGGGCGGCAATGTCCGCTTCTTCCAGCATTTCCCAGGGGGCGATGCTGTCCGGCGCGTCTTCCACGGTCAGCTCCCGCTGCTTTTTCTTAAACATGGTGTGTTGTTCGCGGGATGGCTCGCGGTTTCCTGCCTGAGACCTACCGCACCGCTTCGTAACAAGTTACTTCGCTGTGGTCCTTCCTAAAGGAAGGATTAAGAGCAGCGAGCCAAGCCTATACTCACTTTCCTAATCTTCCCTTTAGGGAGGACCCTGTGAACGTAGAGAACAAGGAGGTAGGTCAATTTGACTTCTTTTCCCGGCGTGTGCTATACTTCCGGGTGAGGATGCCCTGGTGGTGGAATGGCAGACACAGCGGACTTAGTTATGGGTCGCAGTCGGGGAAACCCGATTGAAAGCAGCTCCCTAATTCGGGGAACTCTAACCTCTGCGAAGTAACTTGTTATGAAGCAGAGTAAGACAATCCCGAGCCAACCCGATAGCCGCTTTTTAGCCATCTATCGGAAAGTGTGTAGAGACTGTACAGGAGCCGCCTAACCCGTTGCGCGAGCAAATTTGCTGAAACGAACTGGAACGTACAAAAAACGATGCGTTTTTTGCTAAAACGAACTGGACCGTCGAAGTGAGCGGCATGGCGAAGAGACAGTCCAGACCACGAACGGCTGCGTTAAATGTTCAAGCAGCAGGCCGCGAAAGCGGTAGTGGTAAGTAAAATCCTCCGGGGGCAACCCCGTGCGGGTTCGAATCCCGCCCAGGGCATCACGGTTTCAGGCACTATTTCGCCCCGCTTTGTGTTCTAAAAGCATGGCAAGACACGCGGAGAAGCGGCCCAGTGAAGCGTTTTACTGTCCCTTGTGCGAGCGGGTAGGGGATTTTCTGAAACCCAGCAAGCACCACCTTGTTCCCAAGTCGCGCGACGGCGAAGTGACGGTGGAAATCTGCTCGGATTGTCACCGGCAAATCCATGCGCTGTTTACATTGGTGGAGCTGGAGCGCGAGTTCAGCACGGTGGAAGCGCTGAAAGCAAGCGCGGCGATGCAGAAGTGGACAGCGTGGGCGGCGAAGCAGGCCGGCGGGCGCGTGGCCGTCAGAACCAGCCACGCGAAGAAGAATAGTTACCAGAAAGATAAGATTTATGGCGCAGCCTAATGGTTCAAATAGTAGTGGATATGATGTAGATTTAGTGGTAATCGGCGGCGGGCCGGGCGGCTATCCGGCGGCTATTCACGCGGCCAAGATGGGCGCAAGCGTGGTCTGCATTGACTTCGACAATGCGGGCGGGACGTGCCTCAACTGGGGCTGCATCCCGACTAAAACGATGATCGGCTCGGTAGCGGCTTTGGAGCAGGCAAAGCACTTTGCGGACTTTGGGCTGACCATCGGCGGCGAGATCGGCTTCGACATGAACGCGCTGATGGCCCGCAAGGACAAAGTGGTCAAAACGCTGGTCGGCGGCATCGAGTTCTTGCTTAAGAAGAACAATGTGCGCTTTATCAAGGGCAAAGGCAAGCTGATTGACCCGCATACAGTGGAAGCCGCCACCGAAGACGGCAAGACTGAGCGTGTCACGGCGGCGTCTATTATTTTGGCGACCGGCAGCGTTGTCGCAAAGCTTCACCCGTCCATTCAGATGATCGGTGCGGACACCGCCGATGCCGACGTGTTTATTGATAACCGGGAAGTCAAGAACCGCAAGGCGGCGGGAACGCTCGGCAAGACGACGCTGTGGACCTCCAATGAAGCGGTCTCGGCGCTGGAAGTTCCCAAAAAGCTGGTCGTGCTTGGCTCCGGCGCGGTCGGCACCGAGTTTGCTTACACCTACCGGGGGCTGGGCGCGGATGTGACCTTGATTGAGCTGCTGCCGAACATTGTCCCGGCTGCCGATCCCGACTTGACCAATGAGCTGGCGAAGCTGCTGACCAAAGCGGGCGTCAAGATTATGACCGGCACCAAAGTCGTCGCGATTGACGTTCCCGGCAAGAAGCTCAAATATGTCACCGAAAAAGGCGACGGCGAGATTGAGTTTGATAAGCTCCTCATCGGCGTCGGACGCCGCGCCTACACCGACGGCCTGGGCCTGGAAGCGGCGGGCGTCGCGTTTGACCGCAAAATCACCGTAGACGAATATATGCGGACCAACGTCCCGCACATCTACGCCATCGGCGACGCCGCCGGCGGCGGCCTGGCCCATGTCGCCACCCGCGAAGGCGAAGTTGCCGCCGAAAACGCGCTCGGCCACACGGTCAAGATGGACTACACCGCCGTCCCGTACTGCGTCTACACCGAACCCGAAATGGCCTGGACGGGCCTGAATGAGCAGCAGGCCAAAGAAGCCGGCTACGATGTCAAAGTCGGCAAGTTCACGTTTAAGTCACTCGGCAAGGCCATGGCGATCAACGAAAACGTCGGCCTCGTGAAAATCGTCACCGACGCCAAATACGGCGAGATCTTAGGCGTTCACATTGTCGGCCCCCACGCCACCGATTTGATCCACGAAGCCTGCGTCTCGATCAAGCTGGAGTCCACCATTGACGAGCTGATGCACACCATCCACGCCCACCCGACCCTCTCCGAAGCCGTCATGGAAGCCGCCCAAGACGTGAAGGGCGAAAGCGTCCACAAGTAAGCGCACACAAACACAAAAGCCCGCGCCATTGGCGCGGGCTTTTGTGTTTCTTCTAAAGCGTTACTTCGTCCAGCGTCCCAAACCGCTGCGGGCCGTCATCAAGCGTAGCCTGCCCCTTTTCATTATCTCTGTAGATAGCAAAAGGTTTGTAGCCGAACGTCTACGCGGATTTGATGTACTTCTCAAAGTAGTAATCAAAACGCTCCTCTTCCATATCCACTATTACTTCCCAACCAGGACGACAGCCTTCATACCATTCTGCAATATAGCAGTAGCCGAAGCCCCAATCAGTAAAATCGCAACGGCAGCGATCTGCCAAATGGCCTGCTAATTGATCGGCATAAGCAAGTTCAAGAAACTTGTCTGTTGCTTGGTCGTTGGCCAAAAACTTGAGATAGCCTCGGTTGAGTAGCACTCGCAAGATTGCATTACTACTCGCTGAACTAAGTATTTCATTTGCCCTATCTTGGACATTCATGGTGTAACTCCCTGATGTATAAGTTGTTTGTGCTCATTGCTGATGTTTTTGAGTGCTAATGTGCCGCCGTGTGCATGTCTCCAAAGCAAATTGTTTCGGTCAAATTGGTACGCTGGCGAATGATGATGGATTGTTGCATGATGGTGAGGGCAAAGAACCGTCAGGTTGCCTAAGCCGTTGACTTTCATGCCGACCAGCAAGCCTCCCTGCTGCAAGGCATACGCCTCAGCCAAGCCTTTTACATGATGAACTTCAACATAATACCGGCCCTTAATTTCGGTCGGTATCAGAAACGGCGAGTCTTGGTCGCAGATTTGGCATCGGGCATTGTAGTAGTTGACAAGCAGGTCGCGCAGTTTTTGGCTGCGCTGAATGCGCTTGACCGGAGCTTGCTTGATTGCCAACTCTGATACTTTTTCGTCAGTTTCCAGCATCTGCTGCCACTTATCTTTAGGATTTACAGTGTGAGGTTTTGTCAGGCAGTAAACACCGCTTTCCGTGCGAGCGATCTTTCCTGCGCTCACCATGCGCTGCCAGCGGAGCTGAAGCGAGGCACGGTAAGAAGGATAATTATCCTGCCAGTTCGAGTCGGGTTGACGCCCATAGTCAGTGAGGTATTCCGTGCTTTCAATCCAGTGGTACATTCCTTCCGTGGTAATTTCCACGTCAGTCCGCCCATCGGTCAGAGCAAGCATGGCTTCCAATACGATCTCCTCCCAGGAAACGGAAGAGACTTTTTTGTCATTAGCATTGGGCATAAAAGTTGCTTTCAAGCGCTGTTATGGCGGTGTCTTTCTGGCAATACACTGACTTTTCCTCCTGATAAGGCCGCAAGCCGGACTTGCCGTAGATGAGCGGCGCGTCTCAGCGGGCTACCGTTTCGAGAATGTGATAATTCGGCGCGTATTGGCGGCTGTTGTAAGGCGGGTCAAGGTACAAGATGCTGCATTCAATCTGGGTAATCAAGTCGTTGGCGTCTTGTTTGTAGACCCGGTGGTCCTGGTCACTCGGAATAATATGAGGGACAGTCAAGGTCGGCGGCTTTTGTGAGCGTGACTCCCAGAACTTCAGAAACGCCGCGTAAGTGCCGGTGGTGTTGGAAACGCTTGGCACGGCTTCCAGCAGGCTCGCCAGAAGAATATAAAACTCGGCGTCGGTGATGGCTTGGCTGTCGTGCCAGCGCTGGATTTGATGCCGAACCGCGTCTATTTTGCCGGCGTTGACCGCCGAGAAATACATGCGCGAATGTTCTTTGCCGACTGTTCCGACATCGCAGTAGTTCTCGTACATAAACCCCGGCTCCGGCGGCAGATGATTAAGATAAGCCAGCACTTGTTCCAAGCGGCTGACATCGAAATCAAACAAAGAGAGTGGAGCGGGCGGCAGGTTCAAGCCGTCGAACTGCGGGAAGCAATTGTTTTCCAGGTAGGCTTTGCCGAAGACGAACGAGTATCCCATCAGGTCGTTGGAAATGATTTGGAAGCCGCGACGCTTGAAGTGCCGCCCAACGGTAGTGGTTCCGGCAAACAGGTCACAGAAGACCCCGCCGGTGATGCCGCTGTCCGTCACGATGGCTTCGATGAAGCCGAGCAGGTTTTCCTTGCTCCCAATATAACGCATGGGATGAAGTGTACCCGCTGGCGGACTCTTCTGCGTTCGTTTTTACTGCGGCGTTTCATTCGTCAAGTTACCGGGCATAGTAAAGCATCTTTGCTTCGCAACATGGCTGCGAGATGGTTTCGAGGAGGAACAAACAATGCGCGTTCTTGATATTTCCGTTTTTGATATTTCACGGGTTCAGGTCCTTGCTTTGGCCGCCGTGGTGGGCTTAGGCGTTCTCGGTACGGCTGGGTGCGGCCATGACGACAACAGCCAGCCGCCGACGGTGGTGACGCCGGCTCCGCGCAACACGACGGTGGTCGTGCCGGGCGGCTCCGGGACTCCGGGACCTGCCGGAGCGCCCGGCCCTGCCGGGCGTCCCGGTGCGTCTGGGCCTGCGGGCGCTTCTGGGGCTTCAGGAGCGCCCGGCGCAGCGGGGGCTTCGGGCGGTGCAGGCACGGCAGGTGCTTCGGGCGGTGCGGGTACGGCAGGAACCACCGGCGGAGCCGGCGCGACCGGCCAGTAGTCTTCAGGCCCGGCTTCCAGCAGTGGAAGCCGAGATTTCTTTTTGCAAGAGCGGCAGCCAAATCGGCTGCCGCTTTTTTTGTTTGTGCTTTTTGCTGCGTTCTGCCGAACCTTTTTGCCCACGCGCCGCGTCTTTCTCTGTAATGAGACTCGCAATGACCGCCCAGTGGAATAGCAGTGATGCCGCGCAGGAGACGCGCGAGGAGCGCGAGGAAGCGCTCTGGATTGCGCGGGCCAAGACCGGCGACGAGGCCGCGTTCCGCTGGCTGCTGGGCCAGTACCGAACGCGCGTCGTGCGCCTGGCGGCCCATGTGCTGCGGCAAGGCGATGAAGCGGAAGATGTGGCCCAGGAAGCGTTTCTCCAAGCGTTCCGCCGCCTGCCGGAGTTTCGTGGGTCCGGCCCCTTCTCGTCCTGGCTATTTCAGATCACCGTGCGCCTGTGCTTAGACCGCCGCCGGACGGCGTTTTGGCAGCGCGAAGCGCCTGCAAGCGCCGCCCTCGAAGCCGCGTCTTCCGTCCCTTCCCCTGATAATCACTTGCTCATCGAAACGCTGCTGGACCGTCTGACGCCGCCGATGCGGGCGGCTTTGGTGCTGCGCGAGATTGAGGGCCTGGACTACGCAGAAATCGCCGCCGCGCTCCAAATTCCCGTCGGCACGGTGCGCTCTCGCCTGCACACGGCCCGCGCCCAGTTCCGGGACCTGTGGACGGCGATTGACGAGGAGAACTCCCATGTCTGATTTCTCACGCGCTCCAAAACTCGCAGACGCTCTGCGCTCTCTGCCGGTTCCTGCGCCGTCCGCAGACTTCGACGACCGTGTTCTCGCCGCCCTGCGCGTCCCTGAGCCGTGGTGGAAACGGCTGTCCTGGCGGCGCGTCTGGCAGCCGGTTCAGCCATTGCTGCTGGGAACCTCCTGCTCACTGGGGCTAACGCTTCTGCTGCTGCACCTGACCCTGAGCGTCCCGCAGAGTATTCCGGCCCCGGCTCCGACCGCGCTTACGAACCTCGCCGCCGCGCCGCCTGTGCCGATGCCGTCACTGGACGCCCTGCTGGACCGGCCCAATCTATGCGCCGGGTCACTCGCCGCTGCCTGGAACAGCGCTCCGGCAACTGGAACCGAAGAAGCCGCGCCGGAGAAAGCGTCCCGGAAGCCGGAGCCGCGCCGCCGGGCCGAAGTTTATCGCCGCCCGGCGCTGGTGGCGTAGGCGATGTCTAGAGGAGAACCTCACCCCGGAACTCCGTTCCGACCCTCTCCTTTCTTAAGGAGAGGGTCGCCGAGGAACGAGGCGGGGTGAGGTCTCGCTTTCCGAAAAGAAAACCAACCCATGAACACTCGTCATTCCCTGACCCTGCTTGGCCTTGCCCTCGGCATCCTGCTGGCCCTGCTGATTGTGCCGCAAACGCGCTGGCTGGTGCGCTTGCCATTCTTGCTGCCGTCCGCACTGCCAGGCCGTGACACGGCGCAGCGGCAGGCAGTCGTGCAGGCGCACCCGCAGGATTTCCAAATTCAGCTTGCGGGACAGCCGCAAAACTCCTCTCTCACGCCGCTGGCGTATGATCGCAGCCTCGTCCCTCGTTTTCCCGACAGCGCTTCGCTCCGCGCCAAGATTTTGCGCGATGCCACAACGCGGGAAGTCCGGCTGCACCGGGATGAAGACAACCTGCTGGAAGGCAAGCCGGCCACGGTATTTCAGCCTGGCCCGAATGACCCGGTTCCGGCACCCGCGCAGCTTGCGGCGTTTGACGCCGATGCCGCCGCCGGAGAGCGTTTGAACCCGGACAACGCCTATTTTCCCCTCATGCGTGCCGTTGGGCTGTTCGCGTCCCACCGCGACAGTGCAGGTCTGGCTGCCGTTCAGCGGGCGTCTACCAAGCACGTCTGGAATGAGTATGTGACGGACGAAGTGGAAGGCCGCTGGCGCATTAACCGGGACATCTATGGCGGACAGGAAGCGCTCTCGGCCGCTGCCGCGTCCGCGTCGGTGCTGTTCCCGGAATACGCCCAGCTACGGGCGGCGGCGCGAGTTGTCGTCTACAAGGCCATTTTGGACGAACAGGCCGGACATCCCGAAGCAGGGCTGGCGAAACGCGAGGCGCTGGGCCGGTGCGGCGAATTGATGGGGGTTCAATCTACCGCCATTATTGGAAACCTGGTCGGAGTTGCCATCAATCAGATTTCCCGCAGCCGTCCGGGCGGTGCGCCTCGTGCCACCCTTGATACGCATCTTCCCAGCAGCCAGCGGACGCAGATATATCTGGACTCTTACTGCGCTTATGTCACCAAAATCGGACACCCGGACGCGGCGGTTCAGGCGCGAGCGGATTATCAAACATGGCAGCAAATTCAGCGCGTTACATCGAAAATTGAATACAATGTTCTTGGCAACAGCATGGCGAGTCTTGTTCATGCAGGGATTGCATTATCCCTTTGCGTGACCCTTCTGCCGAATATTCTGAGCGTGTTCGTGCTGGGCCTAATCGCGGCAAGGCTCAGTCGGCTGCCGCGAATTCAGCGTCGGGAGTCGCTGCCTGCCGGAGCCGCAATCGGCTTTTGGAGCGTGGCGCTCCTCGGCTGCCTGCTGACGGCGCTCTTTGTGTATGATCCTGACGGCTCTTTTAAAGCTTATGCCGCGCTGTTTGTCCTCGCGCCTCTTCTGCTGGTCGGCATTCTAGCGCTGGCAGTGCCGCGCTTGCGTCGGCCAATTTCTGCGGGGCTGATCGCAGTAGCAATCACGCTGGCTGTGGCCGGGCTGGTTGGCCTCGCCGCTTCGTGGCAGGCGGTTGTCCTGGGCTGGATAGCGCTGTGTTTTGCCGTTCCAGTCCTGCTGATGCTTATTTGGAGCATTGTCGGCCTGGTTAAGCATGTTCCATTTTCCGTCAAAGCCGTGGAAAACTTTCGCGCCGTCATGCCGCCGCTGGTCTGCGCCTTGATGCTGGCCTACGGCGGGCTGACCCTGTGGACGGTGCAGCAGGAGGCGCAGGCGAACTACGGCCTGGAGCGTTCCCTGCACGGCGAAGGGCAGTATTTGGCTCAGTTGACCGGGCAGGCATGGCCGAGAGGGTAGAAAGCCCGGCACCTCACCCCGCCTCGTTCCTCGGCGACCCTCTCCTTCAGAAAGGAGAGGGTCGGAACGGAGTTCCGGGGTGAGGTTCTTTCTTTGGTTTCCTAAGCCCGTGCCGATAACGCTTGCAGGATTTCCCCGTTCCTCTGCCGAACTTTCCGCTATCATGCCTGAGACTGACCTGACGCGGTTTTTTACGAACAGTGACCGGAGCGTGTACGCGCTGAAGAACCTGCCGGAAGAAGTGGTCGCGTATTTGTTTGCCCGCTATTCGCGCTCCCGCTTGTCGCTGCGGGACGATCTGCGGAACATGATTGAGGCGGAAGACTTAGGAGCGCTGATCGGGCCGGGCGGCGTTGATGACCAGATTGACGCGGTTTCAGCACTCCAAGAGCGGGCGAGGGCATTTGCCGAGAAGTATGTGCTGGGCTACGGGCATTCTTCGGTGGCCGAGCATGGGGTCGTGCATCTGGCGCTGGAAGACGTGAGTATTATTGCGTCCAAGCTGGTGGAAGATGCGCGGCTGGCGTCATATACCGAGAAAAGCACGCGCTATGTGGCGTTTGACCCGGATAAAGCCTATTACCCGCCCCGCGTCATGGCAGACAGTCATCTCGGTGAGGAGTATCGGCGGGCGGTGCGCGGACTGCTGACCGCCTACACGGGCTGGACGGAAGATGTTGTCACGCAGATTCAGGCGCGGACGCCGCGCTCCGAGAAGCAAAGCGAACGCGCTTATGATGCCGCGTCCCGCGCAACGGCGTTTGATTTACTGCGTTATTTATTGCCGGCGGCGACGCACACTAATGTCGGCCTGACTCTGAACGCCCGGACTTTGGAGCATCTGATTACCAAGCTGCTCTCGCAGCCGCTGGAAGAAGGGCGGGAGCTGGGCGCACGGATAAAAGCCGAAGCGCAGCATGTGGTTCCGACGCTGCTGAAGTACGCCGATTACAATGAATATCGGGCCGAAACGAGCGCGGCGATTGACGAATTGGCACGGGAGCTATTCGGAGACCTCACCCCGCCTCGTTCCTCAGCGACCCTCTCCTTCAGAAAGGAGAGGGTCGGAACGGAGTTCCGGGGTGAGGTTTCTCCGGTCACTCTTGTCTTTTCGGACGCGGATGCCGATAACAAGCTAGTCGCGGCGATTTTGTACGGCGCAGCCCAGCTTCCGATGGAAACGCTGCTGGCAAGGGTCGCGCTGCTGGACCAAGACGCCAAAGAGCGTGTGGTAGACGAATATCTGAAACGCCGGGGGCGGCACGATGCGCCGGGCCGGGCTTTGGAGCGCCTGTTCTGCACGGTGGAAATGACGATGGATTACGGCGCGTACCGGGATGTTCAGCGGCACCGGATGGCGACGCAGACGACGCAGGTATTGACGCCTGCGCTTGGCTTTGAGAGGCCGATGGAGTTTGAGACGTTCGGCTACGCGGAGCAGTATGATGACTTGATGGCCCAATCAGCGGAAACCTATGGGCATCTTTATGAAGCCGGATTTGTCCACGAAGCTGCGTATGTCCTGCCGCTGGCGACCCGTATCCGCGCCCTGTTCACCTGGAACCTGCGCGAAGTGACCCATTTTGTCGAGCTGCGCTCCGCCCGGCAGGGGCATCCGTCATATAGAAAGATCGCGCAGGACGTTTACCGCGCCATTGAGGCGTCTTACCCGCTGATCGCCCGCTACATGCGGCCCAATTTAAACATATATGCCCTTACGCGAGAATAAGCAAAAAGAGAATAAGACGATAGAATATCCGAAGCAAACCGAGATTGCAGACGATGCGCTGATTGAGCGGCCCGGCACGCGGGCCGCCAAAACCAAGCGCCGCCGCGTCTGGCTGACTGTTCTGCTGTGCGTGATTGCGATCCCTCTGGGGCTGACGCTGATTGGCGCATTGACCTCGCCGCCCCATGTTTCGGGCATTCCCAGCGGGCATTTGATCACGCTGCAAGCCGACGCGCCTTCGGAACACACGACGACCCTGCGCGGGCTGTTCGTGTCCGGCCCCGACGGTTCCGCTCGCCTGCTGGCGCATGAAACCGAGCCGCAGGACACCGATGACGGCGTCCGCGAGTGGATTACTCAGCCGGTTTTGTCGCCGGACGGCACGCAGCTTGCCTTCGAAGAGCAGCTGATCACGCTTCAGGAAGACAAGCAGGCGATTGACGACCAGATTTGGGTCATGCCGCTCTCGCCGGACACGCGCAACCCGCCTCACTTGGTGTTAGATTTGACCAAGCAGAAGCTGAAGCAGATTGTCGGCCTGGCCTGGGACTCGGATTCATCGCTGCTGTTTTTAGAAGACGGCGCTTCTTACAGCGTTCCGACGGAAACCGACGACGCGCCGCTGGTGACGCCGCTTGACCTGCACGGGCTGACGCTGGCGAAGACGAGCGATGTCTCGGCGACCCGCTCCCCCGCGCTGACGGAGGCCGGAACATTCGCCTACGCAGTGCAGACTCCATCCGGCCCGCAGGTCTTAACTTCGGTGCAGGAGCGCACCACTCCTGGCCCCGCCGCCTCCCTCTTTGCCCTGTCCCCGGCGGGCGATGAGATCGCCTTCGTGTCGCCGGGGAATGCGCGTGTCCTCCGGCGCTATGACCTTGCCCGCCGTGCCTTGCTCCCGGACATCCCGGTTCATTGGGGCTGGTCCGTGTTCGGCAAGCGCGAGATTACGTCCCTGCGCTGGTCTCCCGACGGCTCCCAGCTGGCGTTCACCGTCAGCAAGCCGCCCGTTCCCGAAGACGAAATCTTTATCGTGACGCCCGCGACAGGTCAAACCGTTCAGCTTCCCTACCGCACCGGCCGCGCCGCCTGGGACTGGGGCAAGTAAACATTTTTGCAAAAGTGTTTGTCAAAGTGTTGACAAAGTGTTTGTCAAAGTGCCAAACTTGTTATGATGCTGCTTCAAAAACAGCAAAAAGAAGGGAACCGCTTGCTGGCGATCCCCTTCTTTTCACTGGCCCTTAAAAACCGAGGTCTTTAAGAAGCCGGAAGATCGCTGCGATTGTTGTTGCAACCGCCGCGATAGTTTGTGCAATGGGTCGGACCTGGATAAAGGCCCGTCGCACATTCTTAGACATGAGGACTCACTTCCTTTCTGTCCCTATAGGAAAGACAGCCCATGAAGGGGGCTGTCTTTTCTACTTTACCTTTTTCTTCCCTGCGACGCAAGGAGCAGAAAATTGTGAACTTTCGTCGAAGTGTTGACAAAATTCTGCAAACGTGCCAAACTTGTTATGATGTTGCGCGAAAGCACAGCAAAAAGAAGGGAATCGCTTGGCGGCGATCCCCTTCTTCTCAGCGGGCCTTAGAAGCCGAGGCTTTTAAGAATCCGCAAAATCGCAGCGATTGTTGTCGCAACCGCCGCGATAGTCTGCGCGATTGGTCGGAGCTTGACAAAAGTCCGTCGCAGATTTTTGGACATTGGAGAGTCACCTCCTTTCTGCCCAATTAGGAAAGACAGCCCCCTTAATGGGCTGTCTTTCCTACTTTACCTTTTTCTTCTCTGCGACGCAAGAAGCAGCGACCCGTAGATTTTCGCTTGAGTGTTGACAAATTTGCAGCGACGTGCCAAACTTATACCAGTGTTGCGCGAAAGCGCAGCAAAAAGAAGGGAACCGCTGCCAGGCGGCCCCCTTCTTCTTACCGAACCTTAGAAGCCGAGGCTCTTAAGAATTCGGAGAATCGCTGCAATTGCCGAAACAACTGCCGCGATTGTTTGAGCGACGGGGCGCATTTTCACGCAGGCCCGCCGCAGGTTCTTGGACATAGGAATCACCTCCTTTCTGCCCAATTGGGAAAGACAGCCTCCAACTGGGCTGTCTTTTCTACTTTACCTCGTATGCCCCCGTGACGCAAGAGCGCCTGCTTGCGGCGATTGATTTTCTTGAAAAGCCTCACTTTGCCAAAAAGAGCCATCATGGACAGCAAAAGTATTTCTTCGGACAAAAGTATTTCTTCGGAGCTGAATTGGGTGCGAACCGGACCGCGCGACTCGGGTACAGTCGTTCTTATTCATCCGGTCGGGCTGGACCTTACCTACTGGGGAGATCAGATCGAAGCGCTCCGCGCCCGCTACGACGTGATCGCATTCGACCTGCCAGGGCATGGACGCTCTCCCGGCAGGCCGGACGATGTCACGTTCGCCCGCTTCGCCTCCGCTACCGCAGCTTTGATCGAGCAGCACGCGGCGGCTCCCGTGCATGTGGTCGGCATCTCCGTCGGCGGCATGATCGCGCAGACGCTGGCGCTGTCGCACCCGGCGCTGGTCCGTTCGCTGACCCTGATTGCGACCGCCGCCACCTTCTCGGAAGAAGGGCGCACAGTCATTGGTCGGCGGGCCGAAACGATCCAAACCGGGGGCATGGCGGCGGTTGTCGTGCCGTTCCTGGAACGGTGGTTCACGCCGGAAACACTCGCGCAGCGGCCCGACATCACTGACCGGATCACGAAGACGCTGCTCGCAGGCGACCCCGCCATTCAGGCGGCGATGTGGACGATGGTCGCCGGCCTCGACGTGCTGGAGCGCCTGGACGAGATCAAATGTCCCACGCTCGTTCTTGTCGGGGACCGCGACCCCAGCACGCCCCCGGCATTTTCCGCCGCTCTGGCGGAGCAGATCGCCGGCTCCCGGATGATCGTGCTGCCGGATGCCTCCCACATGATCTTCCTGGAACAGCCGGACCTGATTAACCGCCACTTGTTGGGGTTCCTTCAGGAGGCCTAGCATCTCCCCGAACTAGCCTTTCCCTAAAGTGGAATTAGAAAAAGTGGAATTGGAAGGGGTATAATTGCCCTATGTCGTCCTCTTTGCTGCATGCTGATGAAGAAACGGACATGGGAGTCTACGGGGCTTACCTGCGGGCGCAGACCGATACCGATTTGATGGACATTGCGCTGCACCTGGACCCGCAGCGGTATCCGGCCCGGCTTGACATTGCCGGACGTGAGCTGCACCGGCGCGGCCTGCTGCATTCTTCGCTGTATACTCCTGCCGAAGCCGCTGTTCGCCATGCGGCGCTGGCGGCGTTTGCGCTGTCTTTTATTCTCCTCACGCTGATGCTTCTGCTGACGCCGACCGATGCCGCCGGGCCGTCCTGGCCGACCCCGGAGATGCTGCCGGACGGGCTGCCGATGGGCGAGTTCACCCGGTTGTTTGGGGTCGCGCTGCTGCGCGGCACGGTGGTCTGGGGGGCGCATCTCGGCCTCTTTTTGATCCTGCCGGCCTACCTCGGCGGCTGGGTTTTGCGTTATGCGCTTCCACTGCGCCGCCGCCGGGCGCGGGCGGACGTTTGGCGTCTGGCCCTGCTGGGCTTCGCGGCGCTGTTTGCCTCGCTTGGCGCTGCGGTCGGCCCAAGCAGTGCGGTTCCCGCGCTGTTTGCCGCGTCCGCCGGTTCCCATTCCACCGCGCAGCGATGCCTGCCGCTCTGGGACCCCTTCGCGTCGGCCCCGGCGACTTCGGACGCCCAATATCCATGAAGTATCGAATATGAAGCATAAAAGCCGCCGGTCTGGGCCAAATCCGCTGCGCGAATACCGCCGCTTGCAGCGTGAAATCCGCCTTGTTTTCGATCCGTTCACCGCCAAGCACTGCCCCACCTGCACAACGCCCTGCTGCATCAAGCCGACGCGGGTGACGCCGGTGGATGTGGCTCTCGCGGTCAGCCTGGGACACACGTTCCCGCATCTGGGCGGCAGCGACCCTTACGCGCCGTCGGTTTCCTATGCCGGACATCGGCTGGCCCTGCCGATGCTGCCTGCCGATGACTCCGTGCCGGAGCCATGCGAGTATTTAGACAAAGGCCGCTGCACGTTCCCGGACGACCTGCGGCCTTACGGCTGTACGGCGTTCCTGTGCGGCCCGATGTATGCCCATCTGCCCGAAGAAACCCTGCGCCGCCTGCGGCAGCTTATTCGTCAACTGGAAGACACGCATACGGCCGTGCTTCGCGCCCTGCGCGACACAGGGCGAATGCCGCCGAGTGCCTGAGAATGCTGAATGCCTGAGAGACCAGCTCTGGTCTTACAAAACTTTTTCTCTGAACCCATTTTCTCTGAACCCATTTCCTTTGCTGGACGCCTCTTGTCTATTGAAAGGCTTTGCGATGCCCCTCACTGTTGACGGTCTCTTGCTGAAGGCGGCGCAAAGAGGCGACGCCGCTGCGCTGGAGCGTCTGGTGGTCCAATGCCGCCCCGACCTGCGCCGGTATGCCGCGAAGCATTGCGCGACAGCATCAGATGCAGAGGAAGCAGTGCAGGAAGTGCTGATCATTCTCTACCGCCATCTTCCGACGTTGCGCTCGGTGGGGGCGTTCAGCAGTTGGCTGTTTCAAGTGGTCAGCCGTGAATGTCAACGGCTGGCGCGAAAGATGTTCCATCAGCATGTCCCGCTGGATGAGGCTATCGAAGACAGATACCTGACGACCCGCACGGATATTGAACTGCGGCTTGACATTGCGATGGCAATTCAATCACTGCCCGACATCTACCGGGAAATCATCGTTCTGCGTGATTTTGAGGAGTTGACGGTCAAGGAGATCGCCGCCCGCCTCGGCCTGTTGCCGGAGACGGTGAAAACCCGCATTCACCGGGGGCGGCTGCTCATCCGAGAACATCTTTTGGCGTGAACATTATGGAGAATTATTATGTGTCCGACTAAACCGCTTATGATCCATCTGGTGCGGGGGGTGATTGGCATTGCCCTTCTCATCGCGGCCTTTTCGCTCGCGGGCCGCCTTCCCGTGGTAGCCTTGTTGCTTGGGGGCGGTGCGCTGGTTGCCTTTCGTGGCTGCCCGACGTGCTGGCTTGCCGGACTGTTCGAGGTGGCATTTATGAAAAAGCCTCAGCCGCCCGCTGTCGCGCCGGTTCATCCGCCGACGCGCGAAAATCTGATCCAACACCACTAGAAAAAAACTCCAACCAAGCAAACAGGTGAAAAACGATGCAAGAAACATACACCGCCAAACCGGGCCGCGCTATTGTCGCGGGGCTGGTCGCCACTGCCGCCATGACGATGCTTGTTTACATTGCCCCGCATATGGGAATGCCCAACATGGACATTGCCGGGATGCTCGGCTCGATGATGAACGGCGGGCAGACGCCCGCTGTGATGAGCGGCCCCTGGCTGATCGGGATGATGATGCACTTTGTTCTGGGAACAGTGCTGTTCCCGCTCCTTTATGCCTATTTTGCCTATTGGCTGCTGCCGGGCAAGCCGTGGGCGAAGGGCCTGCTCTGGGGTGTGGCGCTCTGGGCGGTGATGCAGGTCGTGCCGCCGCCGATAATGGGCAAGGGCTTCTTTGCCAGCAAAACGCCGGAGCCGCTCTTATGGGTACGCTGATGGGGCATTTGCTTTACGGCGCGGTCTTTGGCGCTCTGGCGGGCCGGCA
>JAABUZ0100004297.1_pt1 | contig 19844 bp, 15 predicted proteins | sample 5562091 | NCBI WGS metagenome assembly JAABUZ01 (sample SAMN12813069, study PRJNA571459) | rock metagenome | isolation source: Antarctica rocks | place: Antarctica: Victoria Land, Linnaeus Terrace sud | collected 2015-12-21 | reverse complement strand
CGTCCCGGCGTCGGCGGACGCCATTTTCACGGTGCTCGCCGATCCCGCCAGCCACGCGGTGATCGACGGCACGGGCTGGGTGTGCGGGGCGCGGGACGGTGAGCGGCTGACGAAGCCCGGGCAGGTGTTCCGTATCGGCACGTACCACCCCGACCATCCGGACGGCCGGTACGAGATAGCCAACCAGGTCCGGGAGTTCGATCCGCCCCGAGCGGTCTCGTGGGAGCCGGGGACGGAGGACGCCGAGGGGCGCCTCAGCTTCGGCGGCTGGATCTGGCGCTACGACCTCGCGCCGGCAGCCCACGGCGGCACGGAGGTCCGGCTGACATACGACTGGTCGGGCGCGACCCCGCAGGCACGCGAGGTCATCATGTTCCCGCCGTTCGGCGTCGATCACCTGGAGAGCTCGCTGCGCCACCTGGCGGTGCTCGCCGCGGCGTAGAGGACGGCTCGGCCGGGTGCGGAGTCCACCCCCGCGACCTCAGTGGTGTCGCTGGTTGGTCTCGCTGGCTGTGGTAGATCTCAGTCGACCGCTTGCCGCACCAGTACCCTGAGCGTCTTCCGACTGGCCCCGTTCCAGGTGGTGACCGCGAACGAGGTGGCCCACAGAGCTGCGTCGTCGAGGTGTGCCGCATCGCTGAAGCCCACCGTGCAGTAGCGCGTTCGCATCCTCGCGCCGCTCTGGAAGAAGCAGACCACCTTGCCCTGCTTGCCCGGCGTTGCGTACGCGGGTATCCGTACCACGTCTTGACGGTCAGCTCCGGCGCGACGTCCTTGACCAGTTCGTGAAAGCCGGCGGCGAGCACCTGCTCATCCGCGGGCAGCTGTTCGCGGCGCGCTCCTCAGCGGAGAACTGCTCAGCCTTGGTCCTCGTCATCTCCGGACTCCCCTTGCCTCGGCATCGGTCACACGCCTCAGCCGGCGTGCGTCATCTCCCTGACGGACCAGGCACTGGGAGTGTGACGCGATGGATCTGACGGCGACGTACCAGGCCGAGCGACCGCGGCTGCTGCGGATTGCCGGTCGCCTGCTGAGCGACCCGACCGAGGCCGAGGACGTCGTCCAGCAGGCGTGGCTGCGCCTGCACGGTGCGAGCACCGACGTCGAGAACGTGCCGGGATGGCTGACGACCGTCACCACCCGGCTGTGCCTGGACCGGTTGCGGGCCAAGGTCCCGGTCCCCGTAGCGGAGGTCGACGTCCCCGGGACGGCGTCCGACCCGGCGGACGAGGTCGCTCTGGCCGACACGGTCGGCGTCGCACTGCAGGTTGTCCTGGACCGGCTCACCCCGGGCGAGCGGTTGGCGTTCGTCCTGCATGACAGCTTCGGCATCGACTTCCCGACCATCGCGGAGATTCTCGGGATCACGCCGGTGGCCGCACGCAAGCTCGCCTCCCGGGCTCGCAACAAGGTCGCGCAGCCCGCCGGGCCCGAACACCAACCCGACTGGGCGGTGGTCGACGCTTTCATGGCCGCGGCTCGCGGCGGGGACTTCAGCCGGCTGCTCGAGCTGCTGGCGCCCGACGTGATCGTCTCCGGCGACGCCGACGCCGTCGCGCTCGGCACGCCGGCACGCGTGGACGGCCGGCTGGAGGTCGCAACCTTCTTCAACGGCGCGGCACAGGCCGCCCTGCCGGTCTTCCTCGACGGCCGACCCGCGGCGGCATGGTTCCACCGCGGCCAGGCCAAGGTCGCCTTCGCCTTCACGATCAGCAACGGCTTCGTGCGCCGCATCTACTTCCAGGCCGCCCCGGAGGTCCTCGCCCGAGTCGGCCCGCGCCAAGGCAGCGCCCGACGCTGACGGTCACACTCGCCCTCAGTCGTTCGTCATAGGGAAGTGAAGGCCGGACGCAGGGCAGGACCAACTGACAGGGAGCAAACGACATGAAGACCATGACCTGCCGCCAGCTGGGCGGACCGTGCGACCTCGAGCACCGCTACGAGACAGCAGACGAGGTGATCAAGGCCCAGGACCGTCACCTCAAGCAGGCGGTCAGCGCAGGCGACACCACGCACGAGCCGGCCCACGCGGATATGAAGGGCCGGTGGCGGCACCCGAAGAAGTCCATGGGCTGGTACCGGACCATCAAGCAGAACTTCTCCGACCTGACCGAAGACCCTCAGCGCGCCGGGTAGGTCGCTGCTGGACACCGGGCACCGGTCAGTGCGAGTCGAGCTCATGTGTGGCCGCAATGGCCCGGCCAGCTCAGACAGTGGTGACGCGGCGGAAAGCCTCCGCCAGCCGCCCCTCGGGGAGACCGGCGGCCTTGGCCTGCCCACCCATCCACATGCCCAGCAGAGAGTCCAGATCGTCTCCGCCGCCGGGCATCCCGGGGCGCTGGGACACGTGCGACAGCAGCGCCGCCTTCTTGCGGGCGTAGGAATCGCTGACGTCGACGTAGTGGTCGGCGTTGCCGATCGCCATCACCCACACCTCCGACACCGTCCACGCTTCGAGCCCGGCCTTGCCGAGCTCGGGGTGCGCGAAGGGGTTGCGGGCATCGGGATAGACCGCGCACATGGTCGCCTCGCCGGCGGCCATGTGATCGGGGTGGGAGGCGAAGATGCGCTCCCAGTTGCGCTCCGGTGACTGGGTCAGCACCAGCTGCGGCCGGACCCGGCGGATCTCCCTGGAGATGTCCCGGCGCAGCGCCAGGGTGGCCTGCAGCCGGCCGTCCTTGTGGCCGAGGAAGGCGACGTCGCTCACCCCCACCTCCGCGGCGGCGGCCAGCTGCTCGGCCTGACGGATCCCGGCGATCTCCTCGCGCGGCACCGCCGCGTCGAAGCCCCCCGCGTCGCCGTCGGTGCACACGCAGTAGGACACGGCGACACCGCGATCAGTCCAGCCGGCCACCGTCCCCGCCGCCGCGAAGTCGACGTCGTCGGGATGGGCGGTGACGACGAGGACACGCTCGATCTGATCGGGAGACAGCACGAGTCGAACGTACGCTCGACGGACCATGTCGCAGCCCGCCTCGCCGTACGACAGCTCGCTGTTCGGCGCTCCAGGAGACGACGGCGGGCCCGCCGTGCTGGCTCCCGCACGGCCGGCCGCCGTACGGATGACCGCGGAGTCCCTGCTCGACGGGCTCAACCCGCAGCAGGCGGCCGCGGTCACCCACCAGGGCGGTCCACTGCTCGTCGTGGCCGGGGCCGGGTCCGGCAAGACCCGGGTGCTGGTGCACCGGATCGGGTGGCTGCTGAGCCAGCGGCAGGTGCAGCCGGGCGGGCTGCTGGCGATCACCTTCACCAACAAGGCCGCCGGCGAGATGAAGGAGCGGGTCGCCGCGCTGGTCGGGCCGCGGGCAAAGGCCATGTGGGTCAGCACCTTTCACTCGATGTGTGTGCGGCTGCTGCGTGCCGAGCACGCCCACCTCGGGCGCACGTCGACCTTCTCGGTCTACGACCAGGCCGACGCGCAGCGGCTGATGACGCTGGTGGCGCGCGATCTGGATGTCGACGTCAAGCGCTTCCCGCCGCGGTCCCTGTCGGCGCAGGTGAGCAATCTGAAGAACGAGCTGGTCGACCCCGACACCGCCCGCGAACGGGCCGACGACTTCGTCGCCAAACAGGTGGCGGAGGTCTACGTCGTCTACCAGCAGCGGCTGCGGCAGAGCAACGCCTTCGACTTCGACGACCTGATCATGGAGGCGGTCGGGCTGCTGCAGGCCTTCCCCGACGTCGCCGAGCACTACCGGCGACGCTTCCGGCACGTGCTGGTGGACGAATACCAGGACACCAACCACGCGCAGTACACGCTGGTGCGCGAGCTCGTCGACACCTCCTCGGAGCGGGGGATCGAGGGGCTGCCGCCGGCCGAGTTGTGCGTCGTCGGCGACGCCGACCAGAGCATCTACGCCTTCCGCGGCGCGGACATCCGCAACATCCTGGAATTCGAGCGGGACTACCCCGACGCCACCGTCGTCCTGCTGGAGCAGAATTACCGCTCCACCCAGACCATCCTGTCGGCCGCCAACGCGGTCATTTCCCGCAACGCCGGGCGCAAGCCCAAGAACCTCTGGAGCGACAGCGGTTCGGGGGCGAAGATCACGGGTTACGTCGCGGACAACGAGCACGACGAGGCGGCATTCGTCGCGGCCGAGGTGGACCGGCTGCACGACGCCGGGACGTTGCGGCCGGCCGACATCGCCGTCTTCTACCGCACCAATGCGCAGAGCCGGGTCTTCGAGGAGGTGTTCATCCGGGTTGGCCTGCCCTACAAGGTGGTCGGCGGCGTGCGCTTCTACGAACGGCGCGAGGTGCGCGACCTGCTCGCCTATCTGCGCGTCGTCGCCAACCCCACCGACACCGTCTCATTGCGCCGCATCCTCAACACGCCGCGCCGCGGGCTGGGCGACAAGACCGAAGAGCTCCTGGAGCGGTACGCCGGGCGCGAGCGGCAGCCCTTCAGCTGGGCCGTCGACGCCGCCGCCGACGTGCCGGGGCTGCAGCCGCGCGCGGTCAAGGCGCTGGAGGAGTTCGCCGCGCTGCTGGCCGAGCTGCGGGCGCAGGCCGCGGACGGCCTGGGACCGGCCGAGGTACTGGAGATCCTGCTGCAGCGCACCGGGTATCTCGCCGAGCTGGAGGCGGACGGCTCGATCGAGGCCGAGGGGCGGGTGGAGAACCTGCAGGAGCTCGTCGGCGTCGCCCGCGAATTCGCCGAGCGGGTGGAGGGCGGCACCGTCGCGGAGTTCCTGGAGCAGGTGTCACTGGTCGCCGACGCCGACTCCATCCCCGACGACGACGACCCCGCCGCCGGTGGTGTCGTCACCCTGATGACGCTGCACAACGCCAAGGGCTTGGAGTTCCCCGCCGTGTTCCTCACCGGGCTGGAGGACGGGATCTTCCCGCACATCCGGTCGCTCGGTGACGCACAGGAGCTGGAGGAGGAGCGCCGGCTCGCCTACGTCGGGATCACCAGGGCGCGCCAGCGGCTCTACCTGTCCCGGGCGACGGTGCGCAGCGCGTGGGGGCAGACGGCGTACAACCCGGCGTCGCGGTTCCTGGACGAGATCCCGGACGAGCTGGTGGAGTGGCAGCGGCGGCCAGAGCCGGCGGCCGCGACGCTCGCGCGCGGGGTGTCCGACGGGCGGGGGGTCGCCGGTGCGCGGGCCAAGCCGGGCGGGGTGGGGCTGCGCCCCGTCCCCGTGCTCGCACCCGGCGACCGGGTCACGCACGACTCCTTCGGCCTCGGCACCGTCGTCGCGGTCAGCGGGACGGGCGACGGCGCGCGGGCCGAGATCGAGTTCCGTGACGAGGGGATGAAGACCCTGCTGCTGCGCTACGCCCCGGTGGCGAAACTCTGACCCGGGCCTCCAGCGTCACGGTCGGCGCAGGGTGACCATGAAGCAGCCGTGCACCACGTTGCGGGCCTGCACGAAGGCCACCCCGGGGTCGGTGAGCAGCTGCCCGGCGACCGCCAACTGGTCTCCCGGCTCCGCCACCTCGCCGCCGGACAGGTGGCCGGCGGCGTCGTAGGTCCGCAGCACCTGACGCCGCGTCGACCAGAACGGCGGACCTCGTCGAGCGGTCCGGCGCAGGGCTGCGCGTGCAGGAAGACCGGCCCGACCTCCCGGTAGGCATCCCGCGGCCCGGGCGGCGTGACGGCCGCCAGCACCAGCCGCTCGCCGGGCCGGCTGTCGCGCAGGCAGCAGCGCAGCGGAGCGCCGCCGTCGGGATCCTCGTGCGCCTCGAGCGGGGTCCCGGCGTCGTCGACGCCGGCGGCGAGCAGGCGGGCGCCGAGGTTGACGGGGAGGGACTCGATGAGCAGCTGCGCGGTAGCGGTCATGTGCCCAATGTGGCGGGCGGCCGGCGCCGGTGCTGGCGGCGATCGGACGTCGCAGCAGGCAGGCTGGGATGGTGCCCGGGTGCTGCGGTCCGCTGTCCCGGCGTGAGCTGCTGCGCCGCGCCGTTCTCCTCGCCGGCGCCCCGGCCGTAGACGGCTGGCCCGATCGGGCCGCCGCCGCCGCCGGTGGGGCCGGGCCGGTGCCGGCGGACCTCGAGCTGCTCACGGTCACCGACACCGCGCTGGCACTGCGGTGGACGACGGGTGATCCGGCCCGCCCCGACCTGCTCGGCCGGCCGACACCGCTGCCGGCCGACACCCACCTGCTCGTGCGCGACCTGCGCGGGCGCCCGGTCGCCGAGGTGCGACGTGACGACGCGACGGCTGTCCACCTGGCCGAGGTCGACGGGTTGACGCCGGGTACCACCTACGCCGTGGAGGCCCGCTCGGCGGACCGCGTCGCGACCCCGCGGCTGCTGGCGCGCATCGACCCGGCCGCGCTGCCCGCCGTCCTGCCGGTGGACCCGGCCGGGCTGCGCCGGGTCGTGGACGGCAGGCACCAGACCAGCGCGGCACCGGGCTTGGTCACCACGCTGGTCCCGCCCGACGGACCGCTGCTCGCGGTCCTGGCGCTGACCAACGACCTGCACATCGGTGAGACGGCGAGCGGGGTTCTCCAGGGTGACCTGCCGCCCGCGGTGCGGCAGCCGGCGGGGTTGCCGGCGTACCCCGAGTTGATGGCGCGGGCCGTCGTCGCCGAGGCGCGCGCCCGCGGCGCCGACGTGCTGCTGGTCGCCGGCGACCTGACCGCCGAGGCCGCGCTCCCCGACGCTCACGCGGCCCGGGAACTGCTGCTGGGCTTCGGGTCCCAGGTGCACGCGGGCCCCATGGTGGTGGGCAGCTGGTTGGCGGTGCGCGGCAACCACGACCGCGTGCACGGTGGCGACGACACCGTCGGCGCGGTCTTCGGCCTGTCCCACCAGCGGCTGGCCGTCGCCGACGTGGGCGGGCTGCGCGTCATCGCGCTCGACACGAGCACGCAGCAGCCGGGTGGGGCCATCGGGGCAGGTCAGCTCGCCGCGCTGCGGGAGGAGCTGCGCCGGGACCCGGACCGGCCGACGCTGGTGCTGGGCCACCACCCCGTCACCGACGCCAGCGCCGCCGCGACGCTGGGCGGCCGCGCCTTCGACCTGGACGCCGACAGCGCGCGCGCCATCGAGACCGCCTACGCCGCAGCCCCCGGCGTGTTCCTGCACCACGCCGGGCACACGCACCGGGCGCACCGCAGCAGCAGCCTGACGGCAGCGCACGTGGAGTTCCTCGAGGTGGGTGCGGCGAAGGAATACCCGGGCTGCGTGACGCTCGTCCGGGTGCACACCGGGGGCTACCAGGTCAGCACCCACCCGCTCCGGGACCCGCAGGCCCTGGCGTGGGCCGCACGCAGCGGCACCCAGTTCGCCGGGTACTACCCGGCGTACGTCCTGGGGTCGGTCGAGGATCGCAACCACGTCGTCCGACGGGACCTCTCCGGGCTGGTGGGGATCCGGCCGGGACCGGCCCCGACCGCCGCCCGGGACCACCACACCGCGCTGCTCGCCACCGGTGCCGGGGCGGTCGCCGTCGGCGGGGCGGCAGCCGCGGCCCTCCAGCGCCGCCGTCACGGCACCCGCCGTTCACCCGGCTGAGAGAGCATCGGCCCCGTGTCCTGCTGCCACCTGACCCGTCGCCAGCTGCTGCGCTGGAGCGCCATCGCCTCCGGCGCGACGCTGCTCCCCGGGCTCGACCGCGGGAGCGCCGCCGCGGCCGGAGCCGCCCTGCCCATCAACCTGGAGCTTGTCACCCTCACCGAGACCAGCGCGATCGTGACCTGGTATACGGCGGTGCCCGGCACCGCGGACCGCAGCCTGCAGATGTCCCCGCAGCCGACCACCGACAACGTCGTGTCCTTCGGCACGTCGCCGCTGACGATGACGCGGACGGCGCACGGGGCTGCTGGGACCGCCTACCACTACGTCGAGCTGACCGGACTCGAGCCGGGCCAGACCTACGTCTACACGGCGAGCTCCGACGGCGTGCCGGCCGCTCCCGCCCTCTTCGCGGTGGGCAACCCCGCCGGCAGCTCGGTCACCGGGGCCGGCGCGGCAGCGCTTTTCGGCTTCACGACCCCTCAGCCACCCACGGGCGAGCACCTGCTGACGCTGGTGCTGTGCAACGACCTGCACCTCGGGGAGACGGTTGCCGGGCTCATCACCAGCCAGGCCGGGCAGCAGATCCCGCCGGGATTCACCACGCCGGAGGGAGAGCCGCCGTACGCCGAGACGATGGCCGGCGCGCTCGTCGTCGATGCCCGCGCTCGCGGCGGCGACCTGCTCCTCGCGGCCGGCGACGTCACCAGCGAGGCGAGTCCGGCAGACGCGACCAGGGCCAAGCAGATCCTGGACGGCTTCGGCACCCACGGCAGCGACTATCTCGTCGCCCGCGGCAACCACGACCGGCCGCACACCGGCAGCGACTGCACCGCGGCGAAGGAGGGCGACGGCACGCACGACTGCTTCCGGGACTCCTTCTTCCCCGGCTCCGGCACCGGCCCGACGTGGTCCTCGCAGGACGTGCACGGGCTGCACGTCGTGCGGCTGGACACCTACGACAAGGCCGGCAACGGCGGGGACAACGGGATCCTCGGGCCCGAGCAGTACGCGTGGTTCGCCGCCGACCTCGCCGCGCACGCCGACCAGCCGACCATCGTGTTCGGCCACCACCCGATCACCGTCGAGTCGACGCTCGTCAACGCCAGCCCGGTGCGCTTCGACCTCGACCCGCAGCAGGCGATAATGGTCGAGCAGCTCTATGCGGGTGCGCCCGGGGTCTTCTTCCACCATGCCGGCCACACCCACCGCAACAAGCGCACGGTCGGCACCACCGCCAGGGGCGTCACCTTCCAGGAGATCGGCGCCGTGAAGGAATACCCCGGCGGCTTCTCGCTGCTGCGGCTGCACACCGGCGGCTACGCCGTGAACTTCTACAAGACCCGCGCCGACCTGGCCAGGGAGTGGAGCGAACGGACCAGGCAGGAGGATTTCACCGTCGGTCCGTTCTACACGTTCGGCACCGTCGCCGACCGCAACTACGTCGTCGACCACGACCTCTCCGGCCTGCGCACGCCGTCGCCCGCGCTGCCGGAAAGTGTTCTGGCGGCAGCACTTCCGACCGCCGGGCTGGCGGCCGCCGGCGCGGCGATCGCCGTGCACCGGCGGCGCGGCGACCAGGGAGGAGCAGCGGGTACGCCGTAGGTACGCGCGTGGGTGGGATCTCTACGCGCCGGGGTCGCGGTCGCCGGGCGCACGCGCCTAGACCGGTGGTGTGCCCGTCCCGGTCCATGTCCCCTTCCAGGTCCCCGTCTCGGTCCCTGCCGCGGTCCCTGCCTCGCCGTGGCTCGCTGCCGCCATCTGGCTGCCGCTGCTGACCTGGTCGGTCGTCCTGGTCGCCCGCCGGGGTGGGCGCGGCCTGCCGCTCTGGGCCGGACCGCTCGGCTGGATCACCCTGGCCGCAGGGCAGGCCGCAGCGTCCGGCGCCGCGATGACCGCCGGCTGGGCGCTGATCGTGCTCGGAGTGTGGGCCGTCGTCGAGCGACCCGTGGTCGGGCGCCGCGCCAGGGCGGCCGTGCCGGCCGGTCCGGCCGCCGCCCGGGTGCTCGGCGCTGCCGCCCCGATCCGGCGCGTGGTCGTGGGCGTGGGGGATGCCGCGCCGGCCCTGACGCCGGCACTCTGGGCGGTGGGCCAGGTGGTGGGCGGCGGCCGCGGCGGCGTGGTCGAGCTGGTCTCGGCGTACGACCCCCACGACGTGGTCCTGGCCGGGCCGGCCGGCGGCTTCCCGGCCGTCGGCGGGGAGTGGGCCGCCCGGGCTCGGCTGCAGTCACTGCTCGACGACGTGCGCCGTTCGGTGCCCGACGCGCCGGTGGTCCTGCGGCCGCTGCCCGGCCGTCCCGGTGCCGTGCTGCTGACCGCGGGCATCGGTGCCGACCTGCTGGTGCTCGGGCAGCCGGCGCACCGGTGGACCGGCCGGCTGGGTGCGCTGCTGGCCGGCTCGACCAGCCGGGTGGTGCTGCGGGGCGCGACATGTCCGGTCGCCCTCGTCGCTGGCTCGGAGGTCGCTGCGCAGGCGCTGGGGACAGGAGCGCTGGGGGCAGGAGCGCTGGTGGCTGACGCGGCGGGGGGACGGCCGGCGGCCGGGCCGGACGTGGAGCTGATCGCGCCCCGCGACCGGCGCGCGCGGGTGGAGGGCTAGCCGTCGATGGCCACGACCGACACGCTCAAACGGCTCGCCCTCGGGCGCCCGCTGCGCAGCGACCTGCAGGGGGACCAGGAGCTGCCCAAGTGGGTGGCGCTGCCCGTCTTCTGCTCCGACCCACTGTCCTCGGTCGCCTACGCGACCGAGGCGATCCTGGCGATCCTGGCCCTCGGCGGCCTGGCGTTCTACAGCGACGCCAAGTGGCTCGCCGCCGTGGTGGTGTTCCTCATCCTGGTCGTCGTCGCGAGCTACCGGCAGACCATCTACGCCTATCCCAACGGCGGCGGTGCCTACAACGTCAGCAAGGACAACCTCGGCCGCGGCGCGTCGCTCACCGCGGCCGCCGCCCTGCTCGTGGACTACGTGATGACGGTGACGGTCAGCGTCGCGGCCGGGGTCACCGCGATCACCAGCGCCGCGCCGTCGCTGCTGCCGCACGCCGTCGCGCTCTCGGTGTTCTTCGTGGTGCTGCTCATGCTGGTCAATCTGCGCGGCATCAAGGAGAGCGGCCGCACCTTCGCCGTCCCGACCTATGGCTTCGTGGTGCTCGTGTACGTCATGTTCGCCTGGGCCGCAGCCAAGCTCGCCCTCACCGACACGCCCTTCCTGGCGAGCACGGCCGACCTGCAGGTGCGCGCCGACCACCTCGCGCACACCGGTGGACTGGCCACCGTCTTCCTGCTGCTGCGGGCCTTCGCCAACGGCTGCACCGCCCTGACGGGCGTGGAGGCGGTGAGCAACGGGATCCCGGCCTTCCGTCGCCCCAAGAGCAAGAACGCCGCGCAGACGCTCGTGACGATGGGCGCCCTGTCGGTCACGATGTTCGGCGGCATCACCTATCTGGCGCTGCGCGCCCACGTGCACGCCGCGGAGGATCCGGCGGTGCTCGGGCTGTCGCAGGCCCCCCCGAGCGCGCTGTCGCAGATCGCGGCGACGACCTTCGGCGGCTCGTCGATCGGCTTCTACCTCGTCCAGGCATTCACGGCCGGCATTCTGGTGCTGGCGGCCAACACGGCGTTCAATGGCTTCCCGGTGCTCGCCTCGATCCTCGCCAGCGACGGATTCCTGCCCCGTCAGCTGCGCAACCGCGGTGACCGGCTGGTCTTCAGCAACGGCATCGTCGCGCTGGCGGTCTTCGCCGTTGCGTTGCTCATAGGCTTTTCCGCCGACGTCAACCGGCTGCTGCAGCTCTACATCATCGGCGTCTTCCTCTCCTTCACCCTGTCCCAGGCCGGCATGGTCCGGCACTGGCAGCGGGCGCTGCTGAGCGCTGAACCGACTGGGCGGCAGGGTATCCGCCGCAGCCAGCTGGTCAACGTGGTCGGCGCCGCCTTCACCGCCGTTGTCCTCGTCGTGGTGCTCGTCACGAAGTTCGTCGAGGGCGCCTGGATCGCGATCACCGCGATGGTCGTCATCTTCCTGCTCATGCAGGGTGTGCACCGGCACTACGCCAGGATCAGCCGCGAGCTGGCCAGGCCCGCCGTGGGGATGGCCGCGATGACCCTGCCGTCCCGGGTGCACGCCGTGGTGCTCGTCAGCAAGATCCACGCCCCGACGTTGCGGGCGGTGGCCTACGCCAGGGTCACCCACCCGCACACATTGGAGGCGGTGACGGTCGCGGTGGACGCGGCCGAAGCCACTGCGCTCACGACGGAATGGGAGACCGTGGGGTTGGCCGCCAAGGTCCCGCTCCGGGTGCTGTCCTCGCCGTACCGTGACGTCACCAAGCCCGTGCTGGACTACGTCGCCGGCCTGCGCCGGCAGAGCCCACGCGACATCGTCGTGGTCTACGTGCCGGAGTACGTCGTAGGCCACTGGTGGGAGCAGCTGCTGCACAACCAGACCCCGCTGCGGATCAAGGCCCGGCTGCTCTTCCAGCCCGGGGTGATGGTGACCAGCGTCCCCTGGCAGCTGGAGAGCAGCAGCCGGCGCGGGCACGGGCCACACACCCCGTCGCCAGGGGCGACGCTGCGGCGCGAGGCGGCCGAGGTTGCGCAGGCAGTGGCCGCGGCGGATGCGCCGGGGGAGGCGCCGGAGCCGGCGGCCCGGTGACCGACCTGCGGCGGTGGCACCCTCGGCGGATGGAGGGACCCGTGCTGGTGGCGCTGCCGGGGGGCCCGGAGGGCGACCTCCTGGTGGAGCGGGCGAGCGAGGAGGCCGCGCGGACGGGGAGCGTCCCCGTCGGGGTGCACGTCACGGTCTCGCGCAGCGGGCCCCCTGCGGTGCAGGTGGCGAGCCTGGCCCGTCAACGCGAGCGCCTGGAGGAGGCGGGGGGGCGACTCGAGACGGTCGCGGGCACGGAGGTCGCGCCGGTGCTGCTGGGCCGCGCGGCGGCACTGGGGGCCGGCCGGCTGATCGTCGGTGCCGGCACGTCCCGGCAGCGGGCCCGGCTCGCGGCGGCCCTCGCCGAGGGTGCTCCTGCGCTGGCCGTGCAGGTCGTCGCCGTCCCCACGTCGCATTCCGGCCGCACCGTCGCGGGCGCGCTCAGCCGCCGACGCCGCCTTCTCGGCGGTGCCCTCGCCAGCCTGCTGCTGCCCGCCGTCACGCTGCTGTGCCTGGCGCTCGGCAGCCGGCTCGATCTCGGTGGCGAGCTGCTCGTCTACCTCGCCGCGGTGCTCGCGGTCGCCGTCGCCGGCGGGCTCGTCCCCGGCCTGGCCGCCGCCGTGGGGGCCACCCTGCTGCTCAACTACTTCTTCACAGCACCCACCCACACCTGGCAGGTGCGCAGCGCCGAGGACGTCGTCGCGCTCGGGGTCTTCGTCGTCGTCGCCGCGCTGGTCAGCCAGGTGGTCGACCTGGCCGAGCGGCGCAGCGTGCAGGCGGCGCGGGCCGGGGCGGAGGCACGCACACTGTCCGCGCTCGCCGGGGACGCCTTGCGCGGCGAGTCGGCGATGCCGGCCCTGCTGGAGCGGGCGCGGGATGCCTTCGGGGTCGCCGGCGCGGCCGTGCTCGCGCCGGCCGAGGGGGGCGGCTGGCGGGTGCTCGCCGCGGCCGGGCTGGCCCCGGACACCCCCGCGGCAGGCCCCTCCGCCGCGCTGGACGAACGGCGGGTGCTGGCCCTGTCCGGCGCCCCGACGGGCGCCGTGGGCCCGGGCGTGCTGGCCGCCGTCGCCGCCCAGCTCGCCGTCGCCCTGCGGACCCAGGAGCTGGCGGACGCCGCGCGGGCGGCCGCCCCGTTGGCGGAGGCGGACCGGGTGCGGGTGGCGCTGCTGGGCGCAGTGAGTCACGACCTGCGCACACCGCTGGCGACCGCGACGGCGGCCGTGAGCAGCCTCACCGATCCCGAGATCAGCTGGAGCGAGGGCGATCGTGCAGAGCTCACCGAGACCGCGGCCGCGGCGCTGCGCCGGCTGCAGCGGGTCGTGGAGGACCTGCTGGACGCCAGCCGGTTGCAGGCCGGGGTGGTCAGCGTCTTCCCCCGCGCGCTCGACCTGGGCAGCGCCCTCGCCCGGGCGCTCGACCACCTGGCGCTCCCGGCCGGTGCCGTCCTGGTGCGGGCGGACGGCGACGTGCCACCGGCCTGGGCGGACCCCGGCCTGCTGGAGCGGGTGCTCGCGAACCTGGTGCAGAACGCCGTCCGGCACGCCCCGGCCACCGCCGCACCGGTGGTCAGCATGTCCTGCGGCGCCGGCGACCGCGTGGTGGTGGAGGTGGCGGACAGCGGTCCCGGCATCCCCGCGGCAGACCGCGAGCGGGTCTTCACGCCGTTCCAGCGGCTCGGCGACCGCGGCGGGGCGGCGGGTGCCGGCGTCGGGCTCGGCCTCGCGGTCGCCCGCGGCCTGACCGAGGCGAACGGCGGGAGCCTGAGCCTGCACGCCACCCCGGGTGGTGGGACCACCGTGCGGGTGGAGCTGCCCGCAGCGGTGGGGATCGCGGCGCGGTGACCCGCGTCCTCGTGGTCGACGACGAGGCGCCGCTGCGCCGTGCCCTCGAGCTGAACCTGCGGGCTCGCGGGTTCGACGTCGAGCTGGCCGGCGACGGCGGGGAGGCCCTGCGACTGGCCGGGCGGGCGCCGGTGGACGCGGTCGTGCTCGACCTCGGCCTGCCCGACATGGACGGCCTGCAGGTCATCGAGGGACTCCGTGGTTGGAGCCCGGTGCCGATCGTCGTGCTCTCGGCGCGCAGCGACACCGCCGACACCATCGCGGCACTGGAGGCGGGTGCCGACGACTACGTCACCAAGCCCTTCGTGGTGGGTGAGCTGCTGGCGCGGCTCGCCGCCGTCCTGCGCCGGGTTTCGGCGCAACCGCCTGCCGCCCAGGTGATCCTGGGCGACGTCGTCGTCGATCTCGCGGCCCACGCGGTGACCAGGGGCGCCGAGCCGGTGCACCTCTCGCCCACCGAGTGGCGGCTGCTCGAGGTGTTGCTCCGACACCCCGGGATGCTCGTCACCCAGGGGGAGCTGCTGCGCGCCGTCTGGGGTCCGGCGTACGAGACGGAGGCGCATTACCTGCGCCGATACCTCGCCAAGCTGCGGGCCAAGCTGGAGGTCGATCCCGCCCGTCCTCGCCACCTGCTCACCGAGGCGGGCATGGGGCACCGGTTCCAGCCCTGAGCCGGTCGGGTCAGCCGGCGTGCGAGGGAGCGGGTCCGGACCAGCGGGCCAGCCGGGCGGCGCGGCGGGGGGCATCGGCTGCCGCGGCCAGCCCGGCCAGTGCCGCCGCGACGCGCGGCACGAAGGCGGGGTCGGCCCCGTCGGGCACGAGAGCGTCGACGACGCCGAGCGCGAGCACGTCCGCTGGCCGCAACGCCATCGCCTCCGCCGCCTCCCGCGGGCTGGTGCGCAATGCGACGGCGGCACCCTCGGGCAGCAGCGCGGCGAAGTACGACGAGGGGGAGGCGAGCACCAGGTCGCAGCCGAGCGCGGCAAGCGCCCCGCCCGACCCGCCCTCTCCCACCAGCACTCCCAGCGTCGGGGAGCGGCAGGCGAGCACCGCTGCCATCGCCTCGGCGATGGTGCCGGCCAGCCCGTCGGCCTCCGCCGCGGGGCCCGGCTCGGCGCCGGGGGTGTCCACCAGCGTCACCAGCGGCAGGTCGAGGCGGTCGGCGAGGCGGGCGGCTCGGCCCAGCAGCCGGAAGCCGTCCGGCGTGGGTCGCCCCCCCGGCCGGGCGGCCACCGCGACGGCGACGGCGGCGCCTCCGGCCAGCTGCCCGACGGCGGCCGCGCAGCTGGTGTCACCGTGCGCAGCCAGCAGCGGCACGGGCCCGGACAGCAGGCGCCCCAGCAGCTCGCCGGCCCCCGGCCGGCCGGGGGCGCGCGCCGCCGTGACGGCGTCCCACCCGCTCCCGGCGGCAGGCCCGGCGGCCGGGTCGGGCCCGCCGGCCGCCGGCAGCTCCGGCCGACCCGCCAGCGCGTCGAGGACGCCCCGCAGCCAGCCCGGCACGCATCCGGGCGCGACCTCGGCATCGACCAGACCGGCGGCGGCGGCGCTGGCGGCCGTGTGGCTCCCGGGGCCGGGCAGCGAGCCGGTCACCGCCTCCACCACCCTCGGGCCGGCGAACCCCACCGTCGCGCCGGTGACCGCGCACCGGACGTCGGCGCGGCTGACAATGGTGACGAAGACGCCGCCCGTTGTCGGAGCGTCACCGACGGCGATGAGCGGAACGCCGGCGTCGGCCAGCCGCTGGCGGGCGATGGTTGCCCGCGCCATCCCGACGAGCGCGCCGATCCCCTCGGTCAGCCGGGTGCCGCCGCTGCGCACCAGGGCGACGACCGGCCGCGCGGTCCGAACGGCGTAGTCCGTCGCCTGCACCCAGCTGCTGCCGTCGCGCTCGCCGAGGCTGCCGCCCGCGACGGCGAAGTCCCAGACCACCAGGACGACCGCGTGGCCGGCGAGCACCGCCGGCGCCCACGACACCGACGGCCGGGCTGGTCCGTCGGCACTGCGCAGTGGCAGGCCGGCGAGCAGCGGCGCACGCCAGTCCTCGGGAGGGGCAACCATGGGGCTGGAGCATCCCAGCAGCCGGCTCACCCGGCGGGAAGGGGGTGCCGTGCACCTGCTGGACGATGCGCGCACGCACCTGTCCGCCCGGCGGCTGGGTTCAGGGCGACCTCCGACGCCGCCGCGCGAGCAGGCCCCCCACCAGCAGGGCGGCGCCCGCGGCCGGCACCCCGAGGCCCAGGCCGGTGAAGGCCAAGGTGCGGGTCGGCACGGTCGGGGCCGCGACGGCGGTCTTCGTCGTACGCCGGGCGACCGGGCGGCGAGCAGGGGTGGCGTGGTGCGTCGCCCGGGTGGTCGGCCGCGCGCTCGCCCCTGCGGCCGCGGTGGAAGGCGCCGGCGCGGCGACCAGCGGGCGCTGGGGCACGGTGAACGTCGAGGGGTCGGCCCCGCCCGTCACCACGCTCAGCTGGTCGGCGACGCCCGGCACCTTGTAGCTCGCGTCGGTGGACGCGAGCAGCAGCCGCACCCGGTGGCCGGCGGCGAAGACGTGCGCGAAGCCCAGCAGCTTCATGTCCACCGCCGCGCCGAGCGCACCGTCGGCCACCCGCACCGGCGCCACCAGCCGGCGGATCAGCTGGGCCGAGCCGTCCGGGGCGACGTCGTAGACCTTGCCGAAGAAGACCGCGTCGGTCAGCGGGTTGAGGTGGCTCAGGTGCAGGTGCGCGGCGGGGAAGCCCACGCTCTCGGTGTCGACGGCGAACGGCGGGCTGGTGAAGGCGACGTTCTGCCCCGGCTGCTCGGTGGGCGGCACCCCCTGCAGCGAGGGCGAGCTGTCCGGCCCGGTGAAGTTGGCGGTCTCGGAGTACGCCGCTGGCTGCCCGCCGGCGGGCACCAGGAAGCTCGGCGACCCGGCAGCGGCCGCACCGGTCGTCAGCGCGTCGGTGCCCGACAGCCGGTAGGTCGTGGCCGGCATCACCGGCAGCGCGGGAGCGGAGGTGTACGCCGAGGCCCCGGTGGGGGTGGCGGTGTTCGCGGCGTAGTCACGGAACCAGGAGAAACCGACCACCGGCACGTCGAGGCCGAGCAGGTAATGGTCGAACCAGCCGAGCTGGGCCAGCGGGATCGTGTCGTGGTCCATCTCGGCCGGGGTGCGCGCGACGCCGTCGAATTCCTCGCCTTCACCCGGCCGGCTGTTGTAACCGCCGTGCCCCCCGTCGTTCCAGAGGAAGCCGACGGGGATGCCCCGGCGCTGGAGCGAGGAATAGGTCGCCATCGCCTCATTGAGGTTGAACAGCGTGTCGCTCTGCCCCTGCTGCAGCAGCGTCGGGACCGTGAGCCTGTCGATGAAGGCGCCGGAGCTGCTGCGCCGCAGCGTGTCCAGCGAGCTCTGGCTGGCGTTCGAATTGGCGGTGACGTCGGCGTAGGTCGTGCAGATCGCCAACGGATAGCCGGGGCAGGTCGCTCCGGTGGCGTCGCCGGCCGCGAGCTTCTCCTGCTCGCAGCCGCCCTTGCCCTGCGCCGGCCCGGCATTGCCCACCGCGAAGAACAGCGTCGTCCACTGCTGCTTGAACACCGTCGCCGTGCTCCGCAGGTGGTCGAATCCGGTGGGGTCGGCCGGGTCGACCAGATTGTTGGGAGCCAGCGCGTATTGCAGCGCATTCCAGGTGCGTCCCGGCACGATCGCGCGGACCCGCGGCTCGACCTCGGCGGTGGTGGCGTCCAGGCCGCCACCGAGCGAGCCGCCGACCATGCCGGCGACGATGCCCTTGCCGTCCTTGAGGGTGTCCGGCCGCGCGGTGAGCAGGTCGAGAAAGGCCGATGCGTCCCTGCCCTCGTAGTCGACGCTGTCGTTCTGCACGCAGCCCCCGCTGGTGCCGAATCCCTGCGCGGTCCAGGCCAGGAAGACGTAGCCGTGGCTGGCGAAGAACTGGCCGAGGCTCACCAGCTCGGCGGCGTCCTTGTCCAGCCCGAAGCCGTTGGTCGCAATGAGGACCGGCGCCGGCCGGGTGGCCGAGGCGGACGCCGGCAGCCACAGGTTGTAGGCCAGTGTCACGGCGTGTGTGCCGGTGGGACCGTCCATGACCGCGAGCGTCGAGGTCGACATCGAAAAGGCCTGGCCGCCGGGCGATCCGGCGGCGACCAGCGCGGCCCGGCCGGCCGCCGGCGCGGCCTGCACGCGTGCCGCGGAGGTGCCGAGGGCGGCCATGGCGAGGACGGTCGCGGCGAGGAGCTGGACGGTACGGCGGGGCATGCGCACTCCTGCGGGTCGGCGACCGGGCGGTCAGGAGAAGTGTTCACCGTCACATGCCGATGTCCTGCACAGATCGGGTGCCACCCGGCCGACACTGCCACCATGACCGATGCGGCGCGGGGGCTGGTGCTCGTCGTGGAGGACGAGCCGGCGATCGCCGACTTGCAGCGGCTCTACCTGTCCCGGGCCGGCTTCGGGGTGCAGGTCGAGCGGGACGGGCCGACCGGGCTCGCGGCGGCCCGCCGGCTGCACCCGGCTGCCGTGGTGCTCGACGTCGCCCTTCCCGGCATGGAGGGCACCGAGGTCCTGCGCGCCTTGCGCGCGGACGGCGACTGGACCCCGGTGCTGCTGGTGACGGCGCGCGACGAGGAGGCCGACCGGCTGCGCGGGCTTGACCTCGGCGCCGATGACTACCTCACCAAACCCTTCAGCCCGCGCGAGCTGGTGGCCCGGGTCGTCGCGGTGCTGCGACGCACCCGCGGCGTGCAGCAGCAGGCCGAGCTCCGGATCGGCGGGGTCGCGTTGGACCCGGCGCGCCGCCAGGTGACCGGGACCGACGGCGTGCCGGTGGCGCTGACCGTGACGGAGTTCGAGCTGCTGGCCTTTTTCGCCGCCCACCCCGGTGCCGTGCACCCCCGGGAGCGGCTGCTCAGCGAGGTCTGGGGCTACGCCGCAGCGGGCGGCACCCGCACGGTGGACGTGCACGTCGCGCAGCTGCGCGCCAAGCTCGGGCCGGAGGTGGTCCGCACTGTGCGCGGGGTGGGGTACGCCGCCGGCGACGACCCGCCCCCAGCCGCGCCATGAGACCGCGGCTCTCCCGCCAGGTGTCGCTGGTCGTCGCCGCTGCCGCGCTGCTCTCGGCCGTGCTCGCCGGCCTGGTCTCCGTCGGCCTGGTCCGCACCGCTGCGGACACCCAGTCCCGCACCGTGCTGCGGCGCGAGACGCTGCTGGTGGCGAGCCTGCTGGAGCGCCAGCGCACCGCGCTGGCGACCCGGCCCCGCCAGCCGGTCGGGCAGCTGCTGTCCCGGGCCGGGATCTCCCTGGTCCGGGTCGAGGCCGACGGCAGGGTCGGCCAGGGCGGGTCGCCGCCGGTGGTGCCGCCACCGACCCTGGACGCCGCCGATCTGCGCGCTGCCGCTGCGGGACAACCGATCTCGGCGACCCGCATGCTCGGCGGTTCGCGCTACCTGGTGGAGGGGCAGCCGGTCGCGCAGGGCGGCGGGGTGGTGCTGCTGGAGTTGGCCAGCGTGGCCCGCAGCGCCGGGACCCCGGTGCTGCGGCGGCTGGCGGTGGCGCTGCTGCTCGGCGTGGCGGCGGCCCTGGTGCTGGGCCTGCTGCTCGCCCGGCGCATCGCGCGTCCGCTGGAGCAGGCCGCGGCCGGGGCCCGGCGGCTGGCGGCCGGGGAGCGCGGCCTGCAGCTGACGCCGGAGGGTCCCCGCGAGGTCGCCGCCGTGACCGAGTCGCTGACCGGGTTGGGCCGCATTGTCGGCGAGCGAGGCGCGCCAGGCGGCGTTCCTCGTCAGCGTCAGCATTTCAGCGCCGCTGGCGCGCCGTGGGGTGGGGAAGATGGCGTGGGTGAGCGCGGGTTGCGCCCGGCTGGATGGCGCGCGATCGTGGGTGGGCTGGTCCCGGTCGACGC
>JAABUZ0100004296.1_pt1 | contig 19848 bp, 14 predicted proteins | sample 5562091 | NCBI WGS metagenome assembly JAABUZ01 (sample SAMN12813069, study PRJNA571459) | rock metagenome | isolation source: Antarctica rocks | place: Antarctica: Victoria Land, Linnaeus Terrace sud | collected 2015-12-21 | reverse complement strand
TCACGGTTTTCCAACCGCTGTCACAATGGGTGATCTAACGGCTTGTCCATCGGGTTGTCCTTCAATGCTTGTTCGAACCGGTTCTTTTCATGGTCACACGGGTTGACGTGTTTCCAACCGCTTGTCCTCCGGCTTGTCCTTTCCATACATCTTCACACCGCTTCCTTAGATGGTTACACGGCTTGACGCGTTTCCAACCGCTTGTTCTCTCTATTCAACTTTATACGTGTCCCATGTTTGTCCACTCGGGTTCTTGTCATGCTCGCACGTGGTTTTGTCATTCAATAGTGCCTGGTAAATTCGCCTCCTCACCACTTTGCTGCCGAAATTCGTCATCTTTCCAGCTCCATCACCATTGGTTTTCCGCGAATTCGTTGGTTACAAGACACCCCCATTCCTGGCCTACAGCGCTTGCTAGCCAAGTTTGATAGTGGGTCACGTGGGGGTCGGACCTGGGTGTGGGGGTGGCCAAGAGCGCACACGCTGATTGGCTAAGAACGATAGTGGAGTCCACTATGTTAACGCATAAGTCTTGGTCTTACATATGCATGCGCTTACCTCTCTTGCTCACTTATTTATGGGCTATCTTTATTATGGTCAGATGGTTCTCCGCTCCACGTCCAATGCAATAGTCCAAAGCTTACCTGATGCTTTTCCGATGCTCCGCCAGTACTGTCCCCCTAAGATGCCAATCCTCAATGCTATGCCTAACTTAGCCCCCAATTCTTTAGCCAGATGCCCTGCTAGGTTGAATCCCTGAATCCGGCCATCCTAGATTTCTTCGCCAGCCCGTTCCAGTACGTGGAGCATGATCTCAAATGCTGTGCAGCTCCTTCGACCAAGTACTCTGCGCTCTTTACTCGCCCATAGTAGTAACGATTCTGGGCTACCTTGCACAAGAGCCTCATCTGCCTTCATGTCTTCTATTATTCTCTTCCGGTCGGGTTCTTTATAAAACGCAATGCTGAGAAATTCCTTCACCAGTCCCGCAAACTGGCATGCTTTTTCTGAGCCACCTTCATCACCCCACCGGTCGCAAAAGCCCTGTGGCTGACCACAGTCAAAACAAGCACAGAATCGGGGAAACTGAAACTTACCTTTGCTGTTGACGATCTTCAAGAGCGCTTTCTCTTCGAGATAGTACGGGCACGACTTGGCGGTATGTTCAGTGGTGGAAACTTTAGAGTAAAGCATACAAAACCTGCAGATTGCACCTTGGTACTTGGGCAAAACGACATTCCGAAGCCTGTCGAGTCGAATCGCATCTGAGCGAACCTTAGAAGTCAAAATAGATTCGGGCGCTGCGTGTCGCGCTGGCTCACTGATGTCGGCACCTAGACCAATAGCTTGATCTACGTGACCCTCAAAATCAGAATTGCACATGTCACACAGATTTTCATCCGGGTCGATAGCCGCACAAGTCACAGCTTTTCCGCCATCCATAAAGGAGTCGAGAGCGATCCTTCTGCACTCCCCAGAAACCATCCAATTATGCATTGCAATAATATTAAGGTCCCAGCCAAAATTGGTCGCATCCTTTTCTCTTAGCCTCGAGGATTCCCAGTCGGAGCACGTAAGAATCCAACTGGTGGCGCGCTGATTCTTTCTGCCTGCTCTCCCACTCTCTTGGGCATATTCGATCAGGCCGTAGGGCAAACCGACGTGCACCACCAACCCGATATTAGCTAAATCCACGCCCAGACCGAGAGCACCAGTCGCCACAATGATCTTACACAGCCCCTTGAGCCACCGATCCAGCACCTCAGCACCATTTGGGGAGTCGGAATAATAGTAATCGCAACCAAGCCATTTAGCCTGAGTTGCTGACTCCTTCTTGGTGCGGCAGTATACAATGGTGCTGCAACTCGAAATTGAGGAAGTGACAAGCTGCTTAAGCTTCCGGTCAATGCTCCCTAGATCCTCACCGACAAAGACATTATAACTAATGTTGGCCCTGCGAGTAGGCTGGTGAAGATAGGTGGGTGACTGCAGGAGCATTATTTCATCGAGATCAGGTCGCAGCACGGGAGGCAGAGTAGCAGTGAGGAAGACGTGTTGGGACTGGTCAAACTCTCTCAGCACCCTAAGTTCCTGGAGGATGGAACGAAAGTTCTGCTGGGTGAAGAAAAGATGACATTCGTCATAGACAAATCTGACCAATTTGCCTTCCAGCACAGCCCTGTTCATGACAGCAACGAATCCCGAGGAAGGTGCATGGTCTGCACTAACAAGCACCACGGACGAGTCGAGTGCCATCTCTGCCTCACCCGAGGTCCACAGTGTAATGTCAATGTCTGCCTTTGCAAACCGTTGCGCAATGTCCTTCAACAGAGCGCGCAAAGGAACAATAACGACAGTGAGATGATGGTGATTGAAAACCAAGGGTGGCAAAAGAAATATTACGCTCTTACCTGCGCCAGTCGGCATGACCACGACGAGCTCTTTCTTTGTGCCTTCCAGCATCGTCGTCACTGCAGCCGATTGTACTTCAGATCGGAAGGTAAAAGTCGGGCCATAAAGTCGTCGCAGTGCCGCCGACACAGCTTCTGCCTTGGGTGGGTCAGAAAGAGCTTGGGAGGGAGTGGCCGTTGGTCGTACGGCGGGCCTAGGAGTTGTAGGTGGTGTCAAATCCTGGTCGATACCAAAGAAGCGGTGGACCTTTTCGCTGGGAGGGAGGAATTCTTCGATAAATTCCCAGCTCAGCAAGTCACCAAGAACAACTTCCTGCCCGTACTCCCTTCTTTCGACTTGCGCAGAATGGCCAGACTGCGCCACCATCGCGTCTCCCTCCAAGACCTCCTCGTCGCCGTCCCCGTGCTTGAGCTCAGAAGGTTTCAGCCGGAGATGCTTGCGGCCAACCGCTGTCGCAAGATGCCTCCACGAGCTAGCATTAAGCCTCTTCCCCATAATCCTAGTAGTAAGCCGCTCCAATACTGCAGTGATCTTAGAAGTGGACCACGGCTTCCCCTCAAAGTCTGTCAAGAGGAGAGCTGATTTGGCAAAAGCATCTTTGCCAGACAAAAAGCAAACATAGGGGTGGATAGCGGCAAGGTAAAGAACCATCATGCGCGCGGCACGAACGGGCAAGAACCTACCGATCGGTCTGGACCTTCCCGACCTACCTTCTGTCTTGGAATAGGTCAGGCGGAACAGGACCAAGCGATCGTAAAGAAAGATATTGCGATGGACCTCCGTGTTCCGCCATGTGAGGGTTTGGAGCTCGGTCATCCTTGGCGGCATACCCCCAGCAAAGTAAAAAATAGCCAGGAGGTACTCTCTAAACCTCTCAAAGGCTGAGGTATATGCCGCGAGGTGATCGTTCCGTGCCACTAGCGCTCCGTTTCTTACGACAAAGGCGTTTCCCAAAGGCACTTTGGACTTCACCAGATCTGACAGTCTGGCTAGGGCGTTGTCGCCAAGGTCTAAAAAGCTGTACCCATAGCGAGAGGAGTTAGGGTTGTCCAAGAGAGTAGCAAGCCGTCCTTCCGGCATAAGTTCCAGCAGAAAAGAAGAAGGGCTACCGACGGCAAGCAAGAGGTCTTTGACCAAAATGGCCTCGGCTTCATCGAATAGTTTTCCGTAAAACATATTCAATTCAGCCATCGTGAAAGCCTTTTCCGCAAAGACCACCTTAGAAGCATCTCGGGACCAGGTTATTTTCCCCACCTTACTGCTGTCTACTTTAGAGCCATACAGCTTCTGCTCTAAGAGGACACTGATCGGTGAGCTCTTTATGTTGCTCAGCCAGCGTCGAGCCTCCGTCTCAATGCGGGCTTCCACATCGAAATCTGGGGAGTCAACTTCTTCGCGAAAACAGTCGTCAGCAATGAGCAGCTGTGCATCCCAGATGAGCCCCATAAGGATGGAGGTGTAATCATTCGAGTCCATCCAAGCATTGACAGACTCCTTGGGGGCCCTTGCGGCAAGGTAACAGACTAGCGCACTTTCATATGGGTTCCTCTGCAAGGGCTGCTTGAGGAAGGCAAGGGACGCAAGTCTGACAGCATCTACCAGGGTGTTATTGCCAGGAGTCATCTCACCTTGAGCCGTAGCTATATCCATAACCTTGTCTAAGGCGCTAAGCTGCTTTGGCGTCATCTGGATGACAACAGGCAGCCGGTCGAAATGATGGACTCGGATAATATACAAGAAGAATCGCGACCAATGGCTGATGTATTTGTTGCGCGTCGCTTGCTCCTGCATCAAATCAAATGGTTTTGCAATAATACGTCCATCTATAGCTCCTGTAAAATTACCCAAGAGTCGGAGGGAGATGCTTCCTAATTCAGGGATGGTGGCCGTGCACTGTACCAGCATCTCTTCCACCGCCGTCTGCACCTTAGCAAGGAGAGGTGCCTGTGGCTCAGGATTTCGCGGGTCGATGGGAAGGGAAATGCTCTTCGTCGCCTGAATCACCTCTTGCATATTCAGTCCTTGAAGGTGGGCAGCCCAGCCAGTCTTCTTCATCCACGGATTCGTCATTGACTTATGCCATGGGGCCTCGATTACTGCAGGACTATGAAACTTGCTGCGCTTTTCCTCCGCTTGCTCCCATTGTTCATCCAGTAAGCGCTTCAAAGCTACTTCGACTTCTGGGAGAGGAGCTGTAGGGGGAGGCGTTGAGCGGACTTCAAACCAGCGACGCTCTTTCTGGTTTTGAAAGAATGTCTGTAGTAAGGTTTGACGATATGGTAAATCATCCTCATTCGCATTTTGAATTCCTTTGTGACCTCGGAAGCCGTGACTTTTAAGGACGTGGGCTTTGATCAAAGTCGCACTGGGGCTCCGAAGTGCGCAGTGTCGACATGCGTATCCTTGACGTGGGCGCTGTATGTTAGTATAGGCAAATGGTGGGGGATTCTTTAGGATTTCATCGTAACAAACCTCGTCCGGACTTGTGGCTCGTTGCGCGATGCTTTCAAAGTGCCTAAGGGTGGGTTGTCTTTGTTTTGGCCGTTGATCATGCTCGCTTCTAAGATGTGCGTCAAGACGTGCAAGGGTGAGTGCACAGCAATGGTCAATGCATAGGATGACATTTTCATCCTGCAGGTATTCAATGGAAAGATCCATGCTGATGGATTCGGATGGCCTGCCTTATCCCAAAGCGTTGGGGTTTTTACCGGCGTTGCTGAAATTAATCCAGTGGCAACCGCCAAGCACTTCAAATCTAGTAGCAACTTTAGCAGCTCGTAGCTCAGGCAGAATGGCTTGGGAGAAGACACCTTCTAGGAGAGAGATTCGTGAATGGGCATGGGGCATCGTACTACGTGGAGCGCATGCCAAAATACGCTCTCTACGTGGTTCGCGGAAGAATCGATCTAGGCTCAAAATGAGAATCGATCTAGGCTTCACAATCTCGGACTTGTAGGCGGGGGGCTCGCTGATTGGCTGGAAATTGGGTGGGAGAATCGATCTAGGGCCTAGAGTCGTGGATTCTGGGAGTTAGGGCCTAGAGTCGTGGATTCTGGGAGTTAGGAGACGTTTCCAAAGGCTATAATACTTTTGGGAGGAAGTTAGCCGAGCGAGTTGGAACGGCTTTTGAACGGGTGGTCTGCTTGATAGCTTTGCATCCATCTAAGGATGGAAAAGTCGGTATATGTGACGGTTTCTTCGCAGCGACCAAAAAACAGATCAATGGCGTTGGACACTTGCCGAAGTTTGGCCTCATCCTCGGAGCTACTCGTCAAGTTAACTCCGTTATAACTTCCAAGGGGCAAAGCTGTATTAGCCAATCGCTGGGGTGACTGGGTTAGGTTGATCAAAATGTCCCTCCGTGTATGTTGAAAAAGACTTACCCAGCCGGTTCTTTGCAACCATGGTCGGTGAAGTGCCGAATCTCCCCAGTTGTCATTTTCGGGAAGGCAGTTGCTTCCCTTCTCATTGTTTATATGCTGTTGCTCTGCAAGGAGCAGCTCTTCAACTCGCTTTTGTCGTGCTTCTGATATCGGATGGGACGAATTTGGGTTATCTAACCTTCGGCGCTCAAGTCCCACTCGCTCCACACCAACTGTCAATACTTGTGGCTGTGTAGGAAGCGAGTTTGGAGGGATTCTTCTGGCACTCTGAGAAGTGGCCGGATTACTAAAATCTGCCGCCACTCTTGATTCACTGCCGTGTGGATTGCATTGATGCCTAGTTGCACATGGAGAGGAGCCAAGATCTTCACCCAGATTGTCATATGCGTCCGGTGATGAAGTCTGACTGTCGCAAATTTTCCAGAAACCGCGCTTCCCGACTTGGGTCCATGACTGGAGTTTTAATGATGTCTCGATGTAGTCGCCGACTACCCATTCGTTGTTTGGCGAATGATGTGATTTGTGTTCCTTTGACGCGTGCCGGCAAAGGATATCAAGGCTTCGGGAACGAAATTTGCATGCTTTGCATCCGAATCCCTCCATGATTCGAAGATGAGGATGGGGGAAGGAACCATCTTCACGTAAATCCAGTGTGTCTGGGTCGACCAATCTCAATGACTGTACAAAGGCCACAAGACCACGACGAACTGTCTTTGGCACCTTATGTATTTCCCCAATGTGGCGAGAAACGCGATCGCCCTTGGGTTGAAGTGCATACTCGCAGGTAGAGCAGATAATGACTGCCTCGGGTTCATTCAGGTGAAGGCCTAGTGTAGCTAATTGCCCAACCTGATCTGCGTGCGGAAGAGATGTCCATGAGTCACACATCTTATTATCATGTTCGAGTAAGTTTTCTTCGTGCAATTCTACGTGCGACGGTAGTGTTTTATAGTCGAGGGTCTCCAGAGAGCAATGCCATTGGTATGGAACGCGATTGAAATTCCTAGGCAAGATGAATTCCACAGTGAAGAATGTCGGACCTTTGGCATGGTGGGTGGCCGGAGGTGAATGCCATTGGTGGGTGGGTGGCGGGAAGAAATGCCATTGGTGGGTGGAACGCTATTAGGATTCCTAAGCAACATGAATTCTATTGTGAAGAATGTCAGGTCTCTGGTGGGGTGGCGGGAAGGAATGCCATTGGTGGGTGGAACGTGATTAAAATTCCTAGGCAACAAGAATTTCACAGTGAAGAATGTCAGGTCTCTGGCGGGGTAGCGGGAAAAAATGCCATTGGTGGGTGGCACGCAACTAAGGGTTCCAGGCGAGATAATGCCAGGATGAATTATGTCGGGTCATTGGCGGGGTGGCGGGAAGGATTGCCATTGGTGAGTGGGACGCGATTAATGTTTGCAGGCAAGAGAATGCCACGGTGAAAAATATCGGGTGCCGGCAGGGTGGGCGGAACGCAATACAAAAATGGCCAAGGACTGGTACACGCAATTTAGCTCAGGGTTAGGGCGGTACGGGGCGATGACATAAAATGGCCGAGGAATGTAAAGCTCTCCGACAGGGTAGGACGGGGATTATCAGAAACGGATACCGATTTGGCACAAAATGGCCGAGAAATGTAAAGCTCTCCAAGGAATGTAAACTCTCCGACAAGGTAGCACGGGATTATTTCCGACTGCAGGAAGAATCTTCAGCAACGCTTCGCGTTACTTCGATCCATCCTGAAGTAACTGCAGACCTCTCTCTCCCAAGGACTTGCTCGTAGGCGTTGCCATACTATCAAATGGGGTAATTGTGGGGCGGACATTTCCCGGTCCGGAGAAATCCGGTATTGGCGCCCGCTTGTTTCAGCCTAAGCCCGGAAATCAGTCTTGGCACTCCACAACTTCCACCACACCACAATGAAGACTTCTTTTGCTCTCTGGGTTCTCAACGCTTTTGTACCTGCCGTAAATGCAGTCGGCCTTGCCGCGAGTGTCTCTAGTATTCCATCCCAGGTGTGCCAGATTGGAGATGGCCAGGTTCAAGTCCCTAATAGTCAACACGGTCCTCAGTCGACGCAACTGAATCAACTGGGCGCGGCCTACAACTCCCCACGGAGTTCGCCCAATCTATTTTGGAACGGCTGGGGTGGCGACATCTACAACAATCGCTGGAGTCCAGATGCCAGCATTAACCAAAGCAATGTTGTCTCTTTGCATGAAACATGCGGTGTGCAATACCACCTCGGAGTCAGCGCAACCCCCACTGTGGAAGGAGATGTTGCCTACTTCCCAACCTGGAGCGGAACCTTGGTTGCGCTGAACTACAAGTCATGCTCGCCAGTCTGGGAATACAACATCACGAAATTGATCAACGACTACGCCCCACAATCCAAGTTTCAGTCAAAGCTGTTGTTCCAAACCGCACGGACCAGTGCTGTACTGGACGGGGATATACTTTACTTCGGCACTCAGCCTCATGCGTTGATTGTTGCCTTGAACAAAACCACTGGAGACTTGATTGCTCGGCACCAAGTGAACCCGCACCCCTTTGCCGTGGTGACCATGAGCCCCACCGTCTATGACGGTAAGGTCTACGTCGGCGCAGCGAGTCGCGAGGAGGCTGCAGTAAGAGCAGTGCCCAACTACCAATGCTGCTCTTTTGTCGGGAACATGGTATCGCTAGAGCTAAACGCTTCGGCCGGCGCGTTCCACGTGCGATGGAACGCCTCCACACTCCCTCTCAACACCCAATGGTCCGGCGGTGCCTTGTGGGGCAGCTCTCCCTCCATCGACGTCTCACGAAGCCAAGTCTTCGTCGGCACCGGCAACGTTTATAGCTTCCCGGACTCATACTCCGCTTGCAGGCAAGATACAGGTAACATCTCTGTCATCGCCAAACGCTTCGTCTCCGACCCTTGCCTCCCTAAAGACGTCTACCAAGAATCCGTTCTCGCCCTCGACCTCTCCACAGGTTTCTTAAACTGGGTGCGCCAACTGTCTCCACTGGACGCCTGGACCGCCGCCTGCGGCTTCGGCGGGAGTCTGCAGAAACCCAAAGCCGGCCGCCTCCCCGCGCTGTGCCCTTACAGCCCCGGGCCTGACGCTGACTTCGGCATGGCGCCGGCCTTCATCCCTGGCTCAGCGAACACCCCACATGGGATGGACACCCTGACCATCGGCCAGAAGAACGGGAACTTGTATGCGCTGAGCGCGCAGGCCGGGACGATCTTCTGGGCCAAGGCCACCAACCCGGACGGCAACATCGGCGGCCTGAGTTGGGGGGTCGCGGTCGATGACAGAAGTGTGTACTTCACCGCTATCAATTCGGATTTGCACCCTTTCACGCTCGTCAACGGCGGGCCCAATATCACTAGCAGTGCGTTCGGAGCTGCTAACCTCAAGACCGGCGATATCATGTGGGAAACCCAGAGCCCGGGTGCTACTTTCTCCATCGTGCCGCCCACGGTCGCAGGTGATGTGGTGTTTTTCGGCCGTACGGATAATGGGTCTGGGGCCCCGCCATATGATACCACGCCCGGCGGGTTGATTCCTGTAGATAAGTATACGGGGAAGATTTTGACGGATTTGCAGACCAAGACGACGTTTCACGGGGGGATTGCGGTGGTGGGCGAGTATGTTATGTTTGGGACAGGGTATGAGCCGCCTTTTAATATGACTGGGGGAATCAGTGTTTGGAAGGTTGGGGCGTGAGTGACAGTAGGGGGTATTGAGAAAGGCGGAAATAAGTATGAGTAGGGCCTAGGTAGATATATATGTGAGGTGTTGTGGTGTTCACGCCAAAAAGCCCATAGCTACTACAAACACAACAAATGAGCTGATTCTCGTAAATATGTTGGAAAAGGTTCAATGCCATTGCGAGAGCTCAGTCCACACGAACATGGTCTAGATAAATCTGGAACGTTATTCTCGTGCAATTGTAGTTTACCGTCGAGTAAAGAATGTGGACGATTATACCGACTCGGGTGTGCCGACTCTGGGCTACGCTTCCCGACGCTTCGGACCTTGCATCATACCCCAGTATTCCTATAGACCCTTACTCTTACTCTCGTTCTATCTAAAACAAAGTCTACTAAGGCACTTATTAAGCTGCAAAGATTCGGTGAAACTCTTATTTATAGCGGATTATAGTAGTAGATATAGCGACGTAGGATTTGAGCGTTTTTGACGCCCCCTAGTTATTCTACTAGTCTAACTATAGTGACCCTGTTACAAAATCTATCAATAATTAATAGACTCTTTCACACTTTGATTCCGTTTGGCTGCCGATTTGTGTCGACGGCTTTGGATTAGACATTGGTTTGAATGTTAGTTGCCTCTTCCGTTCCATTTACAGGACTTTGGACCCCGATTGGCGCGTATTCGGAAACACGGGGCAGGCTGAGATGGTCGTACTTTTCGTCATCGATATATTCGGCCACAAAGCGGAATCCATCCCCTAAAGCATCAATATGCGGTTTGGCACTAGCTGGAAAGAGAACCTTCATTTGGTTTTCATACCAGGCTGGGAAGAAAATAGCACCAAACATGAGCCGGGGGATATCGGTATGGTTGGGCATACCGGCATGCCAGAGACGAATGTCTCGCAGGAGAATAGTTCCCTTTTTGATGTGGGGGTAGATTGGTGGCTTTGTCGCCCGGCGCTTTTCAAGCTCCGCTGGATCAATTTTGCCCATGAACTTGTTTGGAGGTTTGACGTGCTTCTTCATCGAACTTGTTTTATGCGAACCCACCCAAATCTCTGTCGACCCGTTCTCCGGCGTAACATCCTGGAAGAGGATATTAATAGTCACGGCGCTAGGAAAATCATAGTAGTCCCATTTGATATCTGCATGGACATCCTGTCTCGATTGTTCCTTAGTTTTAAACAGCGTGTTTCCAAACATCCAGGTAAACTCCGCATGCGCTCCGATCATACTGGAAACGACGGCCACGACCAAAGGATTGGCGTACACGTCTTTGAAGATCAGGCCTGGAAAGACAGGAGGAGGCTGTGAGAAGTTGCCAACACCCTTGTCATCAAAATTGAAATACGTCGTTTCGCGACGAAACATTTCATGCGCATCTTTCATCATCTGCACTTTCACTTTCTCAACATGATCCATATCAATCGCATTCTCGATTAGGACAATGCCGTCCCGGTGAAGAGCCTTGACACACTCGCGAACCGTAGACATCTTGGGCTGCTCGGAGACTCGCTCCTCATCGGATAATCGAATGTAGCGGACCTCGTTAGGTGCCTCCTTACTATAGATATTGTCGATAGTCATCGGAACTGTAAGAATGAAATTGGTTCATGCGAAGCGAGGAGTCCAGATTTTGTCACGAGATGTGGCGTTCGTGGCGTTCCTACTCTCGCAATGGTCCTGCTCGCAATGGGTCCTGCTCGCAATGCTCCTTCCTATATGAGCAAGAAACGAGGGACTCGATTACAACGGACGAAGAATCTACATCTACCTATCCTACTAAGCATAACCTCAGACTGCCTGTCTTCGATTGTTCAATTTTGATTTCATTATACTCTCATCCGCCACTTCATCAAGTTGGTAGAGTGGTTTCAACTTGGCCGACCATTGGAACAGAAAGTACTTCCTAATGTAGTACGGCAACGCCGTAAACACCTGGTAGCTCATGAACCGTGTGGTGGGAATTCCAAAAACATAATCCAGCTCCTCCAGTGTTCGCTGCTTCGTCTCGGGCATCCATAAGAAAATCATGATGAAAGCTATAACATTGAGACCTGCGTAAAATCCGAATGCGCCTGTATAACCGAAAGCTGCTTCGATACGAAAAAACGTGAGTGAAAGTATTGAAGCGAAGAAGTTATTGACTGAAACAGCAAACGCATTGCCCACCTCCCTGACATGTCAGTTATGGCCCTCGTAAGTCATACCTGTGGCTAAGCGGAAATACTTCGGCAGAATAAACTGCGATTAGCAATGTGAATTTTATTTAGGAATCTTACGAAACGGAACCGGCCCTTCCCCAAAAGAGTAGATTGTCGAAAACAAAAATATGAAGAAAGCAATTGCATCGAGGTGAGCCGGTTGACTTATGGGAATATAAAAGCAAAATCCGGCAGCTAGAAGAGTCCAAGCCATATTGGGAAACGTGCAGAGCAAAAGGTTTCGTCGGCCAAACGTGTCGAGATAAAACATGGATACAGTAGCGCATAGGGGACCAATGATACCCGTACCAAATGAAATAAGCAAAGCCGTGAAGTTCGAGGCACCAGCTTGTACAAATACCGAAGAGCTGAAGAAAGCCACAATATTGATACCACACATTTGCTGTCCAATCATGACCGTGAAGGACGCCAGGCTTGCGCGACGATTCCGAGGAATCGTGAAAAGCTCGATGAAGAGTCCAGGATAGCTTTTGGATCGGACGAGCTGGGCCTCGAGAGCGAGCTGCGCATGGACGTAATAAAGATCCCTACCAGCCAAGAGTCGGGCGTTTCGAAGTCGACAAAGCGACTTCCACGCATCTTGATAACGGCCCTTCTTCATGTACCAACGGGGTGACTCCGGACAAAAAAACACGCCAATGAGAAGCGGAATAGATGGCAAGAAGGCAGAGCCCACTTGCAATCGCCAAGCAATTGATCCAACTGAAAAGAGAATTAAATTTGCAGTATTTCCAAGCCAGATACCCAACGCTGTCCAAAGCTGCCATTGATTGAGAGCACCGCGGATGGAGGCTGGTGCAGACTCGGCCGAAAACACAGGCACAATACTGGCCTTGCAACCCAGTCCAACACCAAGTAGCACACGGCAGATGAAGAGTTGAGGCCAATTTTGAGTAAAGGCGGACCCGATAGGCGCAATAAAACAAAAGCAAGCCGAGAAGAAGATCGTTCCACGCCGTCCAAAATAGTAATTGAGCGGATGGGATAGCCAGCATCCAACGAGTGCAGCGCACATGTATGGTGCACTATTGACCAGTCCCACAAGCCAGTTGTTTCTGTCGTAATCTGCAGTACCGACCACAGGATTGATGCCAAATTCCACGGGAAAAGTCAGATTTGCAGCGTTGCTACCTGTCTGATCCCAACCTTGCACGGCAGCTCCGACGGAACACAAGATGACAGTAAGCCATAAGTCTTTGGGCTGTTTCCACTTGTGGAAAAGTTCATATTCCAACGCGTCTCTGTCAGACTGGTCCAATTCTGGGATGTTGTCCCACTCACCTGGACTCTGAGCAACCAGCGCGCCTTTTTGAAGCTCCGGCAGAAACTCTGTCAAGTTTTCTCGGCGGGCAAATTCCTCAACTTGCCTAAGTAGTTCATCATGAGGTATCCCTTTCAACGGGTTCTCAATCCTAACTGTTAGTTCCGACTAAGTCAACACAAACTTCGCAGTGATATTGCTATTGATATCCGCGACATTGCTTCGATCGGCATAATTTGTTAGTTGTTTACTCTCCTGTATGTCGGCGGTATGTTTGTCCATGTTGAAGTCTCTTGCCAAAAATCGCAGAGAATGCCGTACTATTCTGTTGATATGTGGGCTTCCCCGGATCTGCCGGTGTGGAGGGGAAATTTATCTCTGCTGCGCCACTAAAGTCTGACGGCCGCAACGTTCCGATATCCGAGACTAAAGTCAAACCTTACACGAAGATCATTTGGTTCGGTCTACAGGAGGCTGCAGTATGAGTTATTACTACGCTGCGAGTAGAATGTAGTATCATACTGCGAGTTCTAAATCGTCGCGGAGACAAGCATTCAAAATTTCCGTATGCAAGAAATTGCTTTGGCTGGTGCGGTCGGGAACAACTACTGTCACGGTCGAGGAACGTTCCTGGGCAGTTTCGAGGAACGTTCCGGCACAGTTAACCTTGAATTTCAGGCACGCGCTTAACCGTGCCTGAGTCTGGACGGTTCGCTCGTAGGACCGAGGACCAGTCCTGTAATCACATTCGCGGGGAAATACCCGCGGATCGAGAAGGACATATATGATTTTGTTGATTTATAAGTTGGCCAGCCAAGCCAGTCCTGCTTCTAGAAATGACCATCAACAACTTCTATTCCGGGCCATCTGATACTCCCAACGAGATCCATGTCATTCGAGTCTCTGATGAGGAGCGCATGAGAGGTCAGCCGAGTATGGCGATGATTCGAGAGGCCATTCTTGCTTTAAATCGAGATGGCATTGTCGTTGTGGAGAATGCAGTGGAAATGGCCCATGTCGACAAGCTTCGGGAACGAATGATGAAGGACACGTACGAGCTTCTATCGCGAGAGACGACCCATTACAATTTTGACGATAAGGAAATTGCGAATGTATCGCAGGTTCTTCCCATATTTCCTGGATACATCTTCAAGGACGTTCTCGCAAACCCAATTACTTCGGCTGTGATATCAGCTATGATTGGTCCACGCTCTGAGTTTCGATGGATGTTTGGAAATACGGCCGTCAAGTCGGAAAGACGACAGCCCGTGCATGCAGACGTCAAATGGGATTACTGGGACTTTCCTTTCGGAATGGTAACGAATCTTATGTTGCAAGATGTGACCCCGGAGAACGGTGCTACTGAAATTTGGCTGGGTAGTCACAAGACAACTTCCTTGAATCAGCATGTTCAATTTCCCGATAAAGATCGGGGTCGGATTCACCCAGCCCAAGTAGAAAAGCGTCGGGCTTTTCGTCCACCAATATATCCCTGTGTCAAAAAGGGTAGTCTCATCTTGCGCGATGTGCGACTTTGGCACGCGGGAATGCCCAATCACACAGACATACCACGCATCATGGTGGGATTCATTAATTTCCCAAATTGGTATGAAAACCCCATGCGGTGCACCTTTCCAAAGAGTGCAAAGAAAGAAATCGAGCAGTTTTGTGACGAGGTCGTTTTCGTCGCTGATTATGTGGAAGACAGCAAATACGATCATTTGAATCTCGAGTTCAATTACGAATATGCACCCATTGGAGAATCAAGTTTCCTTGATAGAGGGCCTGAGGTTGTATTGGGCTCGTAAATAATCTTAAATAGAAGACAGTAATCAATGCGGCGCCTCAAAATAGGTGCTTTGTCCCTTGTCTCTGTAGTCACGGCTCAATCTACGTACAGAAGGACATAAGTTACGACCATCCTAACGTTATCATTGTAATATTCCGTGTGTGTGATTCCATTCAGGCATCAACCACCACCCTTCAGCTGTAAGTTGACTTTCTTTGTCTCCCAATTTTGACTCGAAGATGCCTCAATCGCTTTATCACCCAATACAATGTACAATGTAGGCGCACTTGTTGCTAGTTGGGCAACGTATGGAACGCTCACGATTGCAAGTGATTGGACTTCACGTGCACCATCAATGCTACAAGCATTTCCATTAGACACTCAATTGTGCTTTCCCTGACAAGTGCCCGAATCTCCGAGAATTTTTGGTCAGCAAGAACAAGCGGGTTCAGGGAAAAGAATTCCTTACCAAGTACCACGAACCGGCTTCAGAAGCAAAGTTTGTGAATAATGAATACGGGGTAATCGAGCTAACCATCTTGATTGAAAGGGAGTTTTCAAAGTCGGGATCTGAGGGAACTGGTACCCACAAGGGTAACCGGCGCCGTATGCTGATTTGCGTTATGCAAGGTGTCTTCTCCCAATTCCCGGAGACTCGATCGTGTCCTATTACCTTCTATGTACTAGATGGCCTTGGCGTTACATCGCAGACGTTCCTTGTTATTGATGGTTCCTTCACAATTTTGGTGGTTGATGGTTGTGATAGTAGAAAAGTCGGCCGTTGCCACGCATTCCTCATTGCAGCAACCGCTTGTGTGGGGAGCTATGCTTTTGGACCACTGTATCAGTCCGATACGGCTTGTTTCAAGGGAACGTTAGCGCTGTCATTGCTATGATCTTTTGCTTTGATATATTCACCAGCATGGCTTCGACAGGTCTATTCTTTGCTTAAATCACAGAGATCTTGCAACATAACATTCGTGCCAAAAATATTGCTGTGTTGCAAATGACTGTCAATCTAGTGGGGCTCTTCAAAAATTACGTCAACCGCACTGCCCTTAAGCAACATTTTTTGGCACTATTACCTGTTTATTGCATCTGGGACTTTGCAGATATTGTTCTGATCTTCCTATTCTTCGTAGAAACGAAGAACCAGCATTGGAAAGGATTCCAAATATTTTGACGATGAAGATGGCAACGTTGCAAATGGGGCTGCTACTAAGAAGGGTCCGTCAATTAACAGCTAAACTGGGGAACCAATTTGGTTATATTGAGATTGAACACGTTGAGACTGTGAAGAACTGAGGAGGTCTTATGTAATACTGTCCGTGCTTTCACCTGTATCCTAAGAAAAAATATGAGATGAGAAGGTCTTTGAGGAAATCTTAACAAACAGTCGTCAACATTCTCCCAATTTCGAAGACAGGTTCGGCAAAGTATGAACAATCATGCTTTGGTACTAAACATATCGGGCATCAACGGTTGCCCCTGGCATTCATGTGCTATTGCCGAATCCACGTACCAGTTTTAATTGACGAGGGACGGGGTTAGCCCTAGCTGGTGAACAAAGTCCTGCCAAGATAGTTGGTATTTTTTATATCGTCATGTTGGATCCGCCTCCCATGTTTGTAGAAGTCGTGTTTTTATGGATATTGTTGGCCATCCATAAGCTTCTTCTACTTCTTCGAGGTACGAAAATATCCGCTTCCGTTCATTCTTATCTCGACACCAAGGTCCGGCAAGGAGTATCGTATTACCTGCTACGATGTGTGCATGAACATGACACCGAGTCAAAGCTATTCCCATAATGATATGAAAGTTGTCCAACACAACGCTTTCAATTCTTCGAAATTTGGCAGGAGAGAGAAATTTACCCTCATAAACCTCGGGATCATGAATTGTTAGAAGAATCCTTCCAAAATGATACATTTGTAAACCAGTGACTGGATTTAGTTAATATTGGTGAAAACTCTTACCGTGCCAAATGTGTAGGAGACATATTTCCGGGAAGTAAGCGTTTCCTTCTTTTTGGTTACTATCATAGTAGTAGGGAGTAAATTGAGGAGGACAATTCGCACGCCATCGCTCAATATGGCCATCCAAATACAACCATTGATCCCTATTGGCTTGGCTCTTATCAAAACAGAAATTCACTATGTTTGCGATTATGCATAACATATGATTCGCCCAGACACAATGATCATTGCTTGTTTCGTGATTGTATGCTTCATCTAGTTGGTAGTACTGGGGCTTCAATCTCAAAGGATGTGAATATTGTACGCCAGTAAAGAGATCTTGACGAAGAAATACCCAGAATGCTCCTTGAGTAATATTCACCGTCGTCGATTTCATACGATTCCAGATTTGATCGTTCAGATATAGATTTACTCCAAGTAAATGACTCTCGGCATCAGACCCCGCATCCATCGCTCCCCACTCCTCGTAACCGCGTAAAATGACAGCCGACGCTATTACATTCTCATCAGCCATAGCGTCAGCATTGCTAAGCTTCGCAATGAGTAGACTTAGAGATTTGCTGTAAAGTTCTTCAGATTCTAAAGTACCCTCAGAGTTCTGATATGAAGAATGACGGGATGCTGTTGCTAGTATTGAGTAAAACAAGAGGGTGTCATGTTCAGCTCTCTCTGGAACCCATTTGCCAAAGACCTCATCTTTGACAGTCACATCCAGTAGCGGGCCCCATTTCTCTATGAAATGGCGAAAAAGTATTGCATGACGTCGATTAGTCAGAGGAAAAGGCGATGGATCTCTACAGACCGTAGGAAGCTGTGAGTTGACCTCATCAGAGCTAATTTGCAGCAAGGAATTGACGTGAATAGCATGTGGGGAAATATTTGACGATCGAGGTGATTGCTCTGCTTCGTCCGCAGATGTGTTGATGCCATCTGCCTGTTCATAACGCGGACCTGGGATCAGTCAAGGGTAATAAAAACACTTTACTCGTTTCATGGGACTCTGAATACGGATCAGTCAATCTCGAAAGCTCCCCAGATATATTGTTTTCCTTGTATACTCCAGGAGCGAAAGATTCGCGCTTGCATTCCCGACGCGTGCGTACACACCTTGAACACCGAGGTGAAGCTAGATCACCTTTATCAGCGAGGGACAAATCAAGCTCAAACATCTCGCATGATGAGCTCTACAAGCAGTACAGCTCAACCGAAGGTGTATCTTTCTGAGAGACATTTATTTTGTTAAATGGGGGATGTGGGGTCATTGGAAACATAGAAGATTACATACAAGAGGTCTGGCAAGGATTGTTTTGGTGCTTTGAACCTTCTGCCGTGTTTGAAGTCATGCTTTATCGTTCTTTCTCTTGGACTGTGGAAGTATTTCAACGTACTAGTCGGGCCCAATGGACCCAGGCCGGATACCGAAACGCCAATTCTTACCCAACCACCCAACCTTATTATTACACAACAAACATTGAAATCGAATAATAAGTTAATTCTTTAGAGATCTAAATTCATAGGAATAATTACTGTATAGGATGAACTCCACGAGCGGCGAGTGGAGCTCGCAGTAGAAGCACTTAGACGCAGAGATGTAGCAAATGTTTCTGCAGCAGCTGCTGCATATCACTGCTCGCGCGACAGAATAAGCCGTCAAATGAAGGGAATAGGCCCAAAAAGCAAACGAAAGCCCCTGGATATAAGCTTACTGAAAGTCAGGAGAATTCGATCGTGCTTTTTATAAGGCGACTGGAAGATGTAGGAGTAAACTTGCAATACTGCAATCTAAAGGAATTGGTGGACTTCATACTTCGCGATGCGCACCATAGCGACCTCCGAACTTCCAAAAGTAGGAGGTCGGTGGGCAGAGCGTTTTGATTTTCGACGGGGCATACATATAAGGAGGCCCCACCAATAGATATTGAGCGCAAAATTGCCCACGATCCTCATAATAATATAGAAATCTGGTTCGACAGGTATAGAAGGGTAATCGAAAGGCATGGTATACTTTTCGATGACGTCTGGAATATGGACGAAACTGGCTTTAGGGTTGGAATTGGCAGAGGGGACAAAGTACTTGCTCTTAACATGGTAAGGTTTACGTTCCCAGTGAAACCAATCGTGACTGCACTACGGTGGTAGAGGCTGCTAGTGGTCGTGGATTCTCAGTACCTCCTATGGTTATCCTGAAGGGCCAAGAACACCTTACCAGATGGTACACAAATGCAGTGGGCTCGAAACAGATTTCTTAATCGCACTCAGTGAAAGTGGATACACGAACGATCGATTGCACCTCGAATGGCTTCACCACTTTCATCGTCACAATGTACAATCACTAAGAGGCACGTTTCAACTTCTTCTCTTGGATGGGTTTGACCCCATTGCACCAGGTCTTTTCTCGAGGCATGCAATGAATACAAAATTATCCCGTTCCTCCTGCCAGCCAACTCAAGTCACTTTCTCCAGCCTCTGGATGTCGGGGTTTTTCACCCCTACAAGCATTGGTACTCTCAAGCTGTTAATCAGGCGACAAGAGACAATTGTGGGGACTTCAACAAAGTCGAATTCTTACATGCATTAAAGGAGGTCCGCTCAAAGGCTTTAAAGGGTCAACACCATTCGTGAAGGCTTTCGACGTTGTGAGTTGATCCCTTTTAACCCGTCTCTTGTCCTCGACGAGTTGCGGAGTAGACAAGATGAATTTCATGCTCCCCTTCCTGAAGTAGCCTCGGATGGAGAAATAGAGGTACCGACAACGCCTCGCGCACTGCTAGATCGCTCTTGTACTGCTAGATCGCTCTTGTACACTTACCGACCGATTACGGCATTATGATTTGTCGTCGCCGACTCAGCGCTGCTTTGACAGCTTTGTTGAGGGCGCTAAGGAACAAGCAAACATAGGCCAGCAGGCCTGGCATCCTATTGAGCATATGGAGGCAGCTACTGCTGCCCGCGAGCGACGAAAAAAACTGGGCAAAAACGTCGTCGGTAGTGGAGGGCCAATGTATGTCAAACAGGGGCGCGAGATGGTAGCCTCCCGTGAGACTCGCGAAGAAGAGGCGGCTATTCGAATTGTTGAACGACGGAAACGCAGAATCGAAAGGGCTCGAG
>JAABUZ0100004293.1_pt1 | contig 19853 bp, 16 predicted proteins | sample 5562091 | NCBI WGS metagenome assembly JAABUZ01 (sample SAMN12813069, study PRJNA571459) | rock metagenome | isolation source: Antarctica rocks | place: Antarctica: Victoria Land, Linnaeus Terrace sud | collected 2015-12-21 | reverse complement strand
ATGTTCTCCGACCGCAGGCGTGCGTTTTCTTCTTCCAGCGTCATTCCCAGAGTCTACCAGCACTGCCGACTCCGTTACTACCAGTGTGAACAGTTACCCGGTGGATCAGCAGGGCAGCTGCATCTATTGAGGCAGTGTACGTTTCGTATGGGGCTGATGGCGAGGACTTCTCGTGATTCCTGACCCATACGTTCCCCGGAATACCTTTTGGGGGTGGGATCCGGCATAGGGATGGTGTCGGCAACGTCCCCTGGTATAGTCGTGCAATACGGAACGGGCAATGCGTCGGTGGAAAACGGCGTGCTCTCGGCACTGTCACCCCCGCTGTCGTGAAACGTGATCCGGCTCGCTGCTGGTGGCGCCCACGCGAGATAACCAGGAATGGTCACCGCACCGTGACCTCTGTCGTTTGGCTCGACCGATTTTGACTTGGAACAAGGAGCGTGCCATACTCGATACAGGAGAGGCGAGGAGCCGCCCGCATCGTTGTAAAACCGTCTGGCGTACGGGCTGTCAAGGCCCCGGGAGGGTTCATGGGGGCCAGTCGCGCCACGATTGTTGGCTGGGGTGCCCGTCTTCCCGCTCGCGTCGTCACAAATGACGATCTGGCCGCCTGCCTGGATACCTCCGACGACTGGATATCTTCTCGCACCGGCATCCGTGAACGTCGCATCGCCACTGATGGTGAAACGACCGCCACGCTTGCTGTCGGTGCCGCCGAAGCGGCCCTTGCCTGCGCAGGCATAGCGCCCGAACATGTGGATCTCGTCCTCGTGGCAACCAGCACGCCCGATCACCTTGCGTTTCCGTCGACGGCGAGTCTCGTCCAGGCGGCACTTGGCGCACGGAACGCGGCTGCCATGGACGTTGGCGCCGCATGCACGGGCTTTGTGTATGCACTCGCTACGGCAGACAGCTTCATCCGTTCGGGGAACGCCCGCACAGTACTGGTCATTGGTTCAGAGACGATGTCTCGCATCCTTAACTGGGAGGACCGTTCTACGTGCGTCCTGTTTGGTGACGGAGCGGGAGCGGTGGTGATGACGGAGAGCAGTGATGAACATGGTGTCCTGGCGGTCACGCTCGGCGCTGACGGCACGGGTGGGGACATGCTCATCGTGCCTGCTGGTGGCAGCAGGTTGCCAGTCAGCCGCGAGACGCTGGAGAAGCGTCAGAACTACGTGCACATGGATGGGCGCAACGTCTTCCGTTTTTCCGTGAAGATTCTTCCAGAGATGATCAGGAACGTGCTCACCAGTGCGGGGTTGGACCTGGAGGATGTCGCACTCATCGTGCCGCATCAAGCAAACAGTCGCATTGTGGCAACAGCGGCAAAAGCGCTCGACGTCCCTGTTGAAAAATTCTTTCTCAATATGCACGCCTATGGCAACACGTCCGCCGCGTCAATACCCATCGCGCTGGTCGAGGCGGTAGACGCTGGTCTTATCCAGCCGGGTGACGTCGTGCTGCTGGCGGGCTTCGGTGGGGGCCTCACATGGGGGGCGGCCGCCGTGCGCTGGTGTTCGCGGCCCACTCCTTCATCTGCTTCGCACGACGTATCCCGGCGTCAGCCGGCACTGTAAAGGTCAGTTGTATGCACGGCATTGTTATTCCGCTGGACCCCGTGATCTTCCATCTTGGGCCACTGGCCCTGCGATGGTACGGCCTGATGATCGGGATTGGTATTCTTGTGGGCATCTGGATTGATGCCCGGGACGCTGAAAGAACTGGTATTGGACGGGACCACATCTACAACATAGCGACCTGGTTTGTCATCGGGGGCATTATTGGTGGCCGCCTGTACTACGTGGTGCAGAACGACCTTGGCTCGTACCTCGCCCACCCGGAGCACATTTTAGCCACGTGGGAAGGCGGCATGGCCTTCTATGGCGTGTTCATTACGTGTGTACCGATAGCGATCTGGTATACCCTTCGCCACAGGTTGCCCTTCTGGACGCTGGCAGATACCGTCATTCTGGGGCTGCCGCTCGGCCAGGCATTCGGTCGGGTTGGTAATATCGTCAACGGCGATATCGTGGGATATCAGACCAACTCGGCGTTCGCGTTTATTTACACCAACCCGAACTCTTTTGCTCCCGCGCTGGACACGCCATTCGTACCAGCGAATTTGTACGAATTGCTGGTGTCGCTTGGCATCTTCGGCATACTCTGGTGGGCGCGGACGCGAATCCGGATCCCAGGGATGCTTTTCATCCTGTATCTGTACCTGTATGCCATCAGCCAGTTCGTCATCTTCTTCTGGCGGAACAACAGCATTACACTTTTCAGACTAAAGCAGGCCCAGCTCACCTCCTTGGTGGTGATGCTCCTGCTTCTGCCGGTAGCGTCGTATCTCTGGCAACGCTGGAAGCGGACCCATCCCGGAGAGCCAGCGATGCAGAAACCAACAAGCCCTCAGTTTCGGCACGAACAGGCGCCCCCGCACGCGCAACCACCACCCGCGTAAGCATCATCCGCCACCACGTCTTGACCGGCGGTGCGTGGTGCGGCAAAAACGCTCAGCAAGCGTTTGACGCGCGATCCGGAGCACCGCTCGCACACCGTCTCGCCATGGGATTGCTGCACGCCACGTAACAGTTCAAACCGGTTGCCACACTCCAGGCACGCGTATTCATATAAGGGCATCGTCGGGCCTCCTCCTCTACGTCTTTCCATTGACATTATACGGCTGCCTACGGTTCTTGTCTGGTCCTTGAACAGTCGGAGCCGACGTGGGTAGCCCTCTCTCCGGTTGACCACAAGGAACAGCGGTGGTACACTGCACATTAGCAGTCTAGTTGTGAGAGTGCTAAGAAATGGGCTGCTGCGGCCCCACGGGCCCGTGAAGAGAGCCCACGAAGCATGCATGTACAGCACCGAATCGTATGCACGTTATGAGTGAAGACCTCAGCGCTCGACGTCAGCAGATTTTGCGAGCCCTCATAGAAGAGCACGTGACGAGTGCTGCGCCTGTGTCGTCGGACGCTCTCGTCCACCGCCGTGGACTCCAGATCAGCAGTGCGACGGTTCGTAATGAGCTATCCGTGCTCGAAGAACTGGGTCTTATCTACCAGCCCCATACATCGGCTGGTCGCGTCCCCTCCGAGCAGGGCTATCGTTATTACGTGCAGCACCTGGTCGGAGAACGGCTCCCGGCACCAGATGAGCAGCGTCTCATCGATCATCAGTTCTATCAGATCACGTTGCATATCGAGGAGTGGCTACGGCTGGCAGTGTCAATTATGGCGCGTACGGTCCAGAATGCCGCCATCGCGAGTTCGGCTGAAACAGGGGTGACGACCGTACGGCACATTGAGATCGTTTCCTTGCACGACACGGTCGCACTCGTAGTACTGGTGACGCGCGGCGCCACCGTGAGCCAGCAGGTGGCCAACCTATCAGGTGCGGCGAGCCAGGACGAACTCAGTGCCGTCGCGCGGAAGCTGACCGCACTGGCGGCTGGCAAGATGTATGAAGACATCCGTATGCTCATGAGTAGCCTCGCGGGCGTGGAGCAGCAGGTCTGCTCAATTGTCTTTGATCTCCTGCGTAGGCAGGACGACCAGCGCAGCGCGGTACTGTATCACGACGGGCTGGCGAACCTGTTGAGCCAGCCGGAGTTCACGCGCATGCCATCCCAGGAAGCACGCCAGGAGCGTATGCGTTCATTACTGCAGCTGGTTGAAGGTGGCAACGTTCTACGAGACCTTGTTCCACACGTGATGCAGCGTGGGAGCGTCCAGGTGTTGATAGGCGAACAACAACTGGACACGATGCGTGACTGCACCATCATCTTGGCTCCCTACGGTAATCGGCACGGCACCAGCGGCATTATCGGTGTGGTTGGTCCCACACGGATGGATTACGGGCGCACGCTCGGGGTGGTGCGCTATGTGAGCGCCATTCTCAGTGCGCTCTCGGACGAAGTAAGTGCATGGTGATGATTTCATCACGACCAATGCGGAGGTTTTATGACACAGCAGCATGACCAAACGACTCCCATGGCAGACGAAGCGCGATTGGCCGATGACGAGACTTCTGATATCGCTGCGTCTTCCGGCTCTGCAGGTGCAGACGTGGACATACTGCGACAGGAGGTTGATCGTCTCCAGGCACGGCTTGGACAGGAGTCGGCGCAGGCCACAGACTACATGCACAAATGGCAGCGATCCGCGGCTGACTTTATCAACTATAAGCGTCGGAGCGACCAGGAGCGCGAGGATCTGACCCGATTTGCAAATCAGGCGATCATCACGCAACTGCTCGCGGTGCTGGATAACTTTGATCGGGCTTTCGCAACGATTCCCCCGGACCTCAATTCCCTGTCGTGGGTGACCGGTGTGCGCATGATTCAACAACAATTCCACGGTGTGCTCATGCAGCAAGGGTTGCAGCCAGTCGTTCCCGTGGAGGGGGACGCGTACGACCCGCGATTCCACGAGGCCGTGGTGTCTGAACCGGCCGACGACGTGGCCGATGGGACGATACTGTCTGTATTTCAGGTGGGATACACGATGCACCAACGACTACTGCGTCCCGCTATGGTCAAGGTAGCGCGTGGTGGCGCAACGATGTCACAGGGCGAAGGTAACACCGACATGGGCGGCGCACAGCCAGCCGAGGGCGGCACGGGCGTGGACACACCGCAACCAGACCGGCTTATGGCCGACGAGACTGCCTGAGAGGAGCAACGTCCCTTATGCCCAAGATTATTGGGATCGACCTTGGCACGACCAACTCGTGCGTTGCCGTGCTGGAAGCTGGTGAACCTGTGGTGATTCCGAATGCGGAAGGGAACAGGACGACTCCGTCCGTGGTCGCATTCGCGAGGAGTGGTGAGCGTCTGGTTGGTCAAGTTGCGAAGCGCCAGGCCATCACAAATTCTGAGCACACGATCTTTTCGATCAAGCGCTTTATGGGCCATGCCTTCACCGACAAGGACATCCAGCGGGAGCTCAGCCTGGTGCCGTATCGGGTGCTCGCGGCACCCAACGGCGACGTGCGCGTTGACATCCAGGGGCACGAGTACAGTCCACCGGAGATCTCGGCGATGATCCTGCAAAAGCTCAAAACCGATGCCGAGGCGTTTCTCGGTGAGGCCGTCACCCAGGCCGCGATTACCGTACCGGCGTATTTCAACGACAGCCAGAGGCAGGCGACGAAGGATGCGGGTACGATTGCCGGTCTTGATGTGCTCCGCATTATTAACGAACCAACGGCATCGGCCCTGGCCTATGGACTTGAAAAGCAGCACGACGAGCGCATTGCTGTCTATGATCTTGGCGGCGGCACCTTTGACGTGTCAATTCTGGAACTGGGTGAGGGTGTTTTCGAGGTCAAGTCAACCAATGGCGACACCCACCTCGGTGGCGACGATTTCGATCAAAAGATTATTGATTGGTTGGCGAACGAGTTTCAAAACGAATATGGAATCAATCTGCGTACTGACCGCATGGCGCTCCAACGTTTGAAGGAGGCCGCAGAGCGCGCGAAGATAGAACTGTCTACGACACTCGAGACGGATATCAATCTTCCCTTTATCACCGCTGATGTCACCGGACCCAAGCATCTGACGCTGACGCTTTCACGATCGAAGCTCGAACAACTCGTCGGCGACCTCATTGATCGTACGGTGCAGCCGTGTCAGCAGGCACTCCGTGATGCTGGGCTTACCACAGATCAGATACATGCTGTGGTGCTGGTGGGTGGGCAGACACGCATGCCGGCGGTGCAAGCTCAGGTACGGGCACTCTTCGGCAGAGAACCTAACAAGGGTGTGAACCCGGACGAAGTGGTAGCCATCGGAGCGGCCATACAGGGTGGGGTCCTGGCAGGTGATGTCAAGGATGTCCTGCTCCTCGATGTCACGCCGCTTTCTCTTGGTATTGCCACCTCTGGCGGTATCTTTACCCGCTTGATCGAACGGAACACGACGATCCCGACCTCGAAAAGCCAGACGTTTTCGACGGCCAGCGACAACCAGAGCACCGTGGAGATCCACGTGTTGCAGGGCGAACGGGAGCTTGCTGCCGACAACAAGTCACTTGGCCGGTTCGACCTCACCGGTATCGCGGCGGCTCCGAGGGGGGTTCCGCAAATCGATGTCTCCTTCGACATTGACGCGAACGGCATCGTCAACGTGGGTGCGACGGACAAAGCGACGGGCCGTGCCCAGCGGATCACCATTACATCTGGATCGGGATTGACCGACGAAGATATCGCCCGGATGGTGCGCAGTGCAGAGGAACATGGGGAAGAGGATGCACGGCGTCGCGAAGCCGTAGCCCTTCGGAATCGGGCGGACGGGCTGTGCCACGCTACGGACAAAACGTTGCGTGACTACCGTGAACAGATCCCGATCGGTGATGCGGACGAGCTCCAACGGCACCGTGCAGCGGTCCGGGATGCGATGCGTGATGACGATGGCGAACAGTTGTCATCCTCCGTTGAGACACTCAGTGCATCCCTTGCCCGGATCGCCACCGCCGCACAGCAGCACCTGCTACAGGAACAGGGTCATGGATCCGCAGCCACCGTGCCCGATGGTGGACCGACTCCGGAGGAAGATCATGTCTCGCACCTCTAGAGCAAACGTCGGAGCGAACGTTGGTGCTCCGCGGGGTGCGGAGCGGGCACGCACGTATGGTCAGTCGACACGCTATGTCGACGGGACAGTGAAGAAGGTAGGGATTTGAGCGCGAAGCGAGATTACTACGAAGTGCTAGGCGTCGAGCGCGGCGCCTCTGAAGATGAGGTCCGCAAAGCGTTTCGCCGCCTTGCCCGTCAGTTCCACCCGGACGTCAATAGGAACCCAGACGCGGAATTGCAGTTTAAAGAACTCAATGAGGCGTACGAGGTGCTGTCCGACGCGCAGAAGCGAGCGCTATATGATCAATACGGGCACGCCGGACCGGGGGGCCAATTTGGTCAGGGCGGTTTCGAGGGATTCGAGACCTTCGGTGGCTTCGGCGATCTGTTTGAGACGTTCTTTGGCGGCAGCGGCGCAACGCGTGGACGACGAGGACCCGAGCGCGGAGCAGACCTTCGCTATGATCTGACCCTCACGTTCGAAGAGGCCGTGTTCGGGTGTGAAAAAGAAATTCAGGTTCCTCGATGGGAGACATGTCCCACCTGCCGGGGCAACCGGAGCCAGCCGGGCACGCAGCCAACGAAGTGCCCCGCATGCGATGGCAAGGGCGAACTACGGCGCTCACAGCAGTCGATTTTCGGACAGTTCGTCAACGTTGTCGCGTGCGACCGTTGCAAAGGCGAGGGCCGTCTCATCACATCGCCTTGTGCGGAGTGTCACGGTCAGGGCCGCGTGAAGTCCGAGCGCAAGCTTGCGGTGAAGGTTCCGGCCGGAGTTGATAACGGCCAGCAGATGCGCCTCTCCGGTGAGGGCGAGGCCGGGATGCGGAACGGTCAACGGGGTAACCTGTACGTGGTTATGCAGGTGCAGCCGCACGAGTTCTTCGAGCGACAGGGTAGTGACGTTGTCTACCAGTTGCCGCTCAATTTTGCACAGGTGGCACTGGGTGCTGAGGTCGACGTGCCCACAGTTGACGGCCCGACTCAACTCAAGATTCCCGCGGGAACACAGAACGGACGGGTTTTCCGCCTCCGGGGGAAGGGAATTCCGCGTCTGCAGGGGGAGGGTCGTGGCGACCAACTGGTGGTGGCCGCAGTGGTGACACCGACCGACCTGGCACACGAGGAACGTGAGTTATACCAGCGCCTGGCGGAACTGTACGATGGCAAGCGCGATAGGCATGCTGAAAAGGGCTTCTTTGGCAAGCTCAAGGATGCTGTGATCGGCTGATCGGTCCTTCTGTACAATAACCCCACAAGAGCGATGGCGGTTATTGAAGGAGAAGGTATGCAGCGATACAGTATCGCCTTGATCCCCGGTGACGGCATTGGCAAGGACGTGATCGACGAGGGCTGCCGTACCCTGGACACGCTTGGAGACGTCACCGGTAGTTTCAAGCTCGACTACACACATTTCCCATGGGGGTGCGAATACTACCTCGCGCACGGTGAAATGATGCCAGAGGGGGGAATCGCATCCCTGCGCGATCATCAGTCGATCTATCTTGGAGCCGTGGGCTATCCCACGGTGCCGGATCATGTATCGCTCTGGGGATTGCTGCTTCCGATTCGAAAACAGTTTGTGCAGTATGTAAATCTTCGTCCCATCAAGCTACTACCCGGCATTCGCGGTCGGCTTCTTGACAAAGGTCCGGAAGACATCGATTTTGTGTGCCTCCGTGAGAATACGGAAGGGGAGTACTCGGGCGCGGGCGGGCGCGTTCACAATGGCACCGAACACGAAGTCGCTCTACAATCGATTATCTTCACGCGGATGGGTGTCGAGCGAATCATCCGCTATGCATTCCAACTCGCCCTTGATCAGGGTCGGCCATCGGTGACTAGCGTCACGAAGTCCAACGCGATGCAATACAACATGGTCTTCTGGGATGAGGTGTTTGCTGACGTCGCTCGCGACTACCCCGGCGTGAAGACGACGAAATACCATGTAGACGCACTGGCCGCACGCTTCATTACGAACCCGGAAAGCCTGGACGTGGTGGTCGCCTCGAACCTTTTTGGTGACATCCTGACGGACCTCGGGGGAGCGCTCCAGGGAAGTCTGGGCATTCCTCCCAGCGGCAACATCGATCCAACGCGAAAGAATCCGTCGATGTTTGAGCCAGTGCATGGGTCGGCTCCCGACATCGCGGGTAAAGGCATAGCGAATCCGATCGCCGCCTTCTGGGCAGCGCAGATGATGCTCGATTTCCTGGGCGAAAAAGATGCTGCTGGCGTTCTTATGCGCGCGATCGAGGCCGTGACACGCGAGCAACGTATCCTGACGCCTGACCTGGGCGGGAACGCAACGACGAGAGAAGTTGGCGACGAGGTGCGTCGGCAGATTCACGTGTTAGGACAGTAGGATGCAGGAGTTACCCGCGTCTGGGTCGGCAAAATTGCGATTGGGCGTTCTTGGCTGTGCTGGTATCGCGACCGGTAGGGTACTGCCAGCAGCGCGGTACGCGAAGCGTGTTGACGTTGTGGCGATTGCCAGCAGGGACATTGACAGAGCTCGCTCCACGGCCTCACGCTTCAACATTCCCCGTGCCCACGGTAGCTACGAGGCACTCCTGCGGGATGAAGGCGTAGACGCTATCTATAACCCGCTCCCGAATAGCCTGCATGCGGCGTGGACGGTGGCCGCGGCCGAGGCGGGAAAGCACGTACTGTGCGAAAAGCCCTTATCCGTCACCCTCAGCGAGGGACGAACGATGGTTACCGCGTGTGAGCAGCACCATGTACAGCTCATGGAAGCGTTTATGTATCGCCACCACCCACAGCACGCTGTTGCCAGGGAGTTTCTGCAGCGGCCAGACATGGGCAAACTCGTCCACGTTCGTTCGTCCTTTAGCTTCGTCCTCGGGAAACCTCAGGGCAATATCCGTCTCATGCCCGATCTCGCGGGTGGAGCGCTGATGGACGTGGGGTGCTATACCATCAACCTCGCTCGTTGGATGGTCGGCTCTGAGCCACAGGCGGTGCAGGCGTGGCAACGAGACGCCGTGGGAGCCGGTGTTGACACCAGCGTGGCGATGCTCCTCGAATTCGCAGATGGTCAGGCGGCTACCCTCGACGCGAGCTTCGACAAATACGGCGGGGGGCGATATGAACTCGTCTGTGAGTACGGTATGGTCTCGGTGGGAGCCGCGTTTACGCCCGGCGCCGCGCCCGTGACCGTGACATGCGAGCAGGGCGAACGCGTGGAGACGCGACGAGTGACAGCGATTGACCAGTATGCTCTGGAACTTGATCATTTCGCCGCGATTGTTCTGGATGGAATCCCACGGTCGCCGGCCGAAAATGGGCTGGCAAACATGGCTGTCGTGGACGCTGTTCACCGGGCCATGGCGACCGGAGCTCGCGTCGACGTAGAAGTCGTGTAGGGACCACAGCATGGGGAGGTACCTCGTCGGCGTTGACGTTGGTACGACGAACATCAAAGCGTCGCTCCTGGACGCTGCTCACGGCACGGTGGTCCATACTGCCCATCGGTCAACACCCGTACACCATCCTCGTCCGGAATGGAGCGAGTTTGATCCGGACGAGTTGTGGGACGGCGTGGTTGCATGTTTGCGCGGATGTGTGGACGCGATCGACGCCGCTGGCGCCATCGCCGCGATCGGCGTGGCAAGCATGGGTGAGGCCGGTATCCCCGTGGACAACCATGGGCGGCCACTTTCGCGTGCCATCGCCTGGTACGATCCGCGTGCGACGGCACAATGTGATGCGTGGCTGGAACGTGTTGGTCCCGATGTCAGTTTTGATATCAGCGGTCAGACCGTTGGGCCACTGTATACAGTCTTTAAGCTGCAGTGGTTGCGGGATCATCAGCCCGAAACGTTTCATGCGATGCGCACATGGCTGTGCATACAGGATTTTATTGTGTGTAAATTGTGCGGCATACGAGCAATGGATCATAGTATCGCGTCACGCACTATGTTGTTCGACCAGCGCACGCGGGGGTGGTCGCCCCAACTTCTGCACGAGGCAGGTCTATCCGACGCACTCTTCTCAACGGTGGCACAGGCAGGAACACGTGTTGGAAGCACAACGTGGGCCGCGGCAGAGGCTACCGGACTTTTTCCAGGCACACCGGTAGTACTGGGTGGGCACGATCATCTCTGCGGCGCGTTTGCGGTTGGTTCGGTGAGACCGGGAGCGCTGCTCGACTCGGCGGGAACGGCTGAAGTAATCACGTTTGCTGTGCCGACGTACGATCCCGTTCCCGCGTTACTCCAACAGGGATACGCTGTCTACTCCCATGTGGTTCCCGATACATACGCGGTGGTGGGCTCCTTACGCAGTTCCGGTGCGTCTGTGCGCTGGTATCTCGAACGGCACTGGTATCCCGAGAAGACGGAGGGCCGCAGCCCTCTCGACTATGAGATTGCATTCGCAGAGGCGGCAAGGGTGGCCCCGGGTTCGGAGGGCCTGTTCGCGCTTCCCTATATTCGTGGGTCGGGCGTACCACACCGGGACTCCACGTTTCGTGGAGCGTTCGTGGGCATGTCGGACGTACATGGACGGTCAGAGATGCTCCGCGCCATCCTAGAAGGGCTCGGGTACTGGCTGCGAGAGGCGCTCAACGCCAGCAACGAGTTTCTGACGGTGCCACTTGAGCCGACCATCAACGTCACTGGCGGTGCGACGAATTCGGCACTCTGGATGCAACCGAAAGCCGATATTTCTGGGAGGACCGTTGTGGTACCGGACATCGGAGAGGCGGTGGACATCGGAGAGGCGGTGGCCGTCGGTGCTGCTCTGCTCGCCGGAGTTGGCGTGGGAGTTTACCTTTCCTACGAGGCTGCCGCATCAGCCCCCGTGGTACGGTCGCGGCACTACCTGCCCGACGCGCAACGACACATGTTCTATGCGGATCGTTTCGAGCACGTCTGGCGTCACCTCTTCCCCGTGCTGACTGGACTGTCTCGTTCCTGACAGGTTGTGTCCGGAAGGGCCGCCCTGGTCCTCGTTTGTGAATCGAAAGCAGCGTCATAGCCAAATCGGGCGATAGCCGTTCCTGCGTTAAGGATGCTTGCGTCCCAATTTCAGTTACGTAACGTAATTCATATGTCGTATATGTGTAGTATGGGATCGGAGAGCCGAATTTACACCATTAAGAGTGGCGCCGAGGTGACGTCGAGCAGCGGTGACATCTGGCCTGTCCGCTGGGCGCTGAACAGTAACGCCCTCTCCGTGCCGCTCGCGAGTGGAGGGTCCGCGACGCTCGACAGCGTTATCATGGCACCAGAGTCTGGTGTTGTGTCCAACGTTCGCAGTACCATCGGCGTGTTCGCTCCTGAATTTTGCCATAGCCTCGGGTTGCCCGATTTCTACGACACCAATGCGGACAAGCGGACCGAACAATCCTGTCACAGGAACACGGCTACTGGGTGTATAACGCGGGCAACGCCTCTATGTGGGCTCAGTAACCGGGTTGACACGTCGCTTACAGCAGTTCTACGGCCCGCTTTAACCGCCCGTTGGCTGCCCGAAGTCGGGCCAGTTCTTCTTGCAACTGGTCGATCGATCCGGTCTCCGCCCGCACGAATCGCTCATACGGCGCCATGATGGCACGGATACGATCAGTTGCGTGGACGAGTTCACGCTCGAACTGTTCCCCCAGGCTTGCCCGGAGTCGGCCACGAAGATCCGTGCTGCGCTCGTGGAACTCCAGTCTGGCTCTTCTACGCTTCGCCGGAATGATGAGCAGCCCGAGTCCGGCAACCACACCTGCGGCCAGAACACCGGTGATATCGGCGGCCGCGGTTCCAACCGCAACCGCGATGGCCGTGCCCAGGCTCAAAGCACCGGCTCCCACCAGTGCTGTCTGTGTCACAGCCTGTCTCATCGAGTCTGCCAGTTGACGCGCCTCGGCGGACTGGTCGTACCGTTGAACCAGAGTCGTGGCGGCATGGGTGACATTGCCCAGCAGTTCGCGCCGACTACTGCCAAATTCAGCATCAGGGCCGGTAGGCACACGATCTCCACCACCCGCCTCCCGTCGACGATGCAACGTGGTCAGCAGTTGCTGGCGTATCCGTAACTCCTGATCGGACATCCAGTCCACGATGTCCTGCACGCTGCGGTCAATACGAGCGGCGGTATCGGCAACCACAGCTTCTTCAAAGCTCGTTCGCATGCGCTGCGTATTCATGAGATCAAAGACGCGCCCCAGGCGGATCGTCTCTTCGAAGTAGAGGTCGGCGCGTTCATCCATTTCGTAGATGACGGCATCGATTTGATCCAGACGGACGGCAAAGTCCCGCCGCATATCTTCCTGATACCCATCGATTTGCTGTACCATACCCTGGATCGCAGCCACGTCGTCATGTAATAGCGCCTGGCGCTGGTCGGCAGCTCCACTATACGTCCCGAGGAGTCGAGCCGCTACCCCCAGGGGACTTTCGAGCTTGATGCGCACACGGCCACGTTCGTCCAGTGTTGTTCTCAAGAACTGCTCAAAAGCGTCCATCCCGCTCTCGGCTCGCAAGCGCGTTTGGTCCTCAGCCGTTGGAGCCAATGCGGCACGCTGGGCCACCTTTCCGGCCACCGGGAAGACATCGGGCAAAAAACCTAACAGCGCGTTCGCGTTTCCCTGGATAAAGCCGACCACGCGTTGCAGGTCAGCCGGCGCGAGAAGATCTATCTTATTCAGCACCACCACCGTCTTTTTACCCCAGTCACGGATGAGCTGAAGAAATGCTCGCTCACTTTCCGAGAACGGGCGATCGGCGGACGTAATAAACAGGACCAGATCACTGCGCGGGATAAAGCTGCGTGTGATTTCTTCGTGTCGCCTGATGATGGCATTTGTGCCCGGCGTATCTACGATGGCAAGGTCGCGAAGGAACTCAGCAGGGTAGGTCCGTTCGGTTAGCGCTTCTCCACGTGCTTCCTCAGATGCTGTTTCGCCGTAGCGCAGCACCGTTACCGCGCTGGTTGTGGGAGTGGCGCCTTCCTCGAGCACAGGAGCTCCAAGCAGCGCATTGATAAACGCCGATTTTCCCGCATTGAACTCGCCGACGACGACCAGGAGGAACAGATCTTCAAGGTCTTGCGCGGCCTGGTCGAGCGCGGCGGTGTCTGACCGGTCTGCGCCGAATCGTTCCAAGAGTGCACGCAGCTCTGTCAGGACCGCGCGCTCTTCGCGGACGAGCGCTTCAAGTTGACCACTCAGGACAGGGCCGGGCATGCAAATCTACTCCTCGTTGCCGCCACGTGCATAGCGCGCATGGTGGTTTCGCAAGGATAGTGCCGCGTTGCTATGTAGTTCAGACAGCAAGTGCTGACGCAACGGCACGCACAATTGCTGCCGTATCTACCATGGTGTGTCCGTGGAGCCCTGCGACCGGTTCTAGCACCACGCATCCCCACGACGCCAGCGTGTCGGCTGATTGTCGGGCCCTCGGATGGTTCCACAGCGGTGTATTGCACGACAGTGCGACAATCACCGGAGTTTTCCTCCCAATTGCTTCGGTTGTAATGCTCAGCGCGAGGTTATCTGCAATGCCAGAGGCGAGTTTGTTCAGGCTGTTGAAATCGCACGGAGCCACGAGTACGACGCCTTCAGGTGGACGCGGCAGGATAGCGGAGTCGAAGTAGCATGCCACCAGGCGGTGCCCTGGAACAAGCGCCAGTTCTCTCGGACTCACGATGCGTGTGGTATTGGGCGTCAGGACAGTGAGCACCTGTGTCGTGAGGGGAATGAGTTCAGGGAGGAGCTCAGGAAGACGTCGAGCCGTACCCGCCCCGGTAGCAACGAGATATAGCGTAGCGAACATCCTTGCCCTCTCGTGACAGACCGTCACCTGGACTCTCGTCATTCGTATGGACGATCCATGTTCAGTGTAGCGGACCGGGTACGGGATTTGCACAAGGACATGAGCGGTCCGTGTATTTCCTTGGGAGGTCGCTATGTCTGAATCAACTCGCGTCGAAAAACGTCGCTCTCTTGCGTCCACGTCGGCAAGTATTGCCTTATGCGCGTTGCTTGCCGGGTGCAATGCGGCTGGCAGTGCGTCACCTACCGCTGGTCAGGGGCAACAACCCGCGCAGCCGCCAACACCGCCTCCGTCCCAAACAGTCGCAACACAGGCCGTTCCCACGCTTGGCACGTCGGCGACGTTCGCACCAACAGCACAGGTTGCCGCGCCAACAGCACCGCCTGCCGCATCACCAACCGCTGCTCCAGTAGCCAACGTCCCCGTGACGAACAAGCCGGGAAGCGCGGCGGCTCCAGAGAAACCAGTGGTGCAAGCGGGCAGTACCACAGGTTCGTTAGGTGCGCCTGGCGGCAAATTCGATGCCATGTCCATCGCCCGTGTCGTCCAGGCAGCGGCCCCAGGTGTCGTGCAGATTACCAACGAGCAAGAGAAGCTGCAAAATACGCAAACGGTGCTCGTGCCCGCCGGTGTGGGAACAGGCGTGATTATGGACCCGCAAGGGTACATCATGACCAATAATCACGTCGTCGAAGGCGCGCAGAAGCTCCAGGTCAGTCTCGTTGATGGTCGCACCTTTCCTGCGAAGCTTGTCGGCGCCGATCCGCGCACCGATCTCGCCGTGGTGAAAATTGACGCGCCAGATCTGAGAGTGCTGCCGCTCGGCGATTCAAGCAAGCTCCAGGTGGGGCAATGGGTCGTGGCGATCGGCAACGCCCTCGCATTGGAGGGGGGGCCGACGGTGACGCACGGCGTCGTCAGTGCGGTCGGTCGAACCGTCCAGGAGCCAGGCTCGACACCGGGACAGACAGGGCCGTACCTTTTTGACGCGATACAGACGAACGCACCGATCAATCCTGGCAACTCTGGTGGTCCTCTCTTCGACCTTTCTGGAACGGTCATCGGGATCAATACACTGGTGGCTGGAGAAGCCGAGCCCGGGGTAGCATCTCATGGCGTTGGATTTTCCATTGCGATCAACACGGCGAAACGCATCGCTGACAGTATCATCAAGACAGGCCGGGCTGTTCATCCATTTATTGGAGTTAATACGCAGCAGAACAGCGCTTCTCTGGCCAAACGGTATGACCTCCCACAGGTGAACGGCGTCGTCATTGCATCCGTTGTTGCCAATGCCCCTGCCGCGAAAGCCGGTCTTGCACCGAAAGACGTGATTACCGCGATCGATGGACAGGAACTTGTGGATGAAAGCACGTTACCACGCATCCTTGATCAGCATAATCCAGGGGACACTATTACCCTGGCGATTGTACGGGGAAGTGAGAAGCGCACGGTCAAACTGACGCTCGGCGAAGCTCCAACCCGGTAAAGGGCATGGGTTTCGTTACGCAGAGTGGCGGATAGCGGAGGCTATGATCGCGACGATCGTCTCCGACCATCTCTGCCGCTTTGCGAGCGTGGCTCCGGGTCCCCTTTCGGGCCCCCGTCGCTCCAGGAGTCACACCTCCGTTTCTACCATGGCTGCCTCCGGACTGCGCACGAGGACAGCACGCGAGCGCGATGCTCCTTCCGGCGTCCCCACCACCCCTCGTTCCTCCAGTTCATCCATGAGCAACGCAGCCTTGTTGTAGCTGATGCGCAGCCGTCGCTGCAGCAGCGATGCCGATGCCTTTTCGTACTGTTGCAGTACCTGGCTGGCCTCTTCGATGAGTCGTTCTTCGTGATCCTCGGCGCTTTCTTCCTGGAGTTCAAACGTCGCCAGCAAGTTGCGCTCGTCGGACTCGCTGCGCCAGTCCTCCCGTTTTGTCCGCTGTTCTTTCCAGAAATCCACAACACGTTCAAGTTCCTGATCGGACACCCACGTTCCTTGCACCCGAACCGGCTTCAGGACATCCGCTGGAGTGTAGAGCATATCTCCACGGCCCAGCAGCTTTTCGGCGCCCGGTTGATCAAGGATGGTGCGTGAGTCCACGAGAGAACTGACGGCGAACGCAATACGGGTGGGGAAGTTGGCTTTAATCAAGCCGGTGACGACGTCCACGGAGGGCCGTTGCGTCGCTACCACGAGGTGAATGCCCGTGGCACGCGCCTTCTGTGCAAGCCGACAAAGCATCTGTTCGCACTGCTGTGGCGCCGTCATCATCAGGTCTGCAAGCTCGTCGATAATTACGACGATATACGGCAACGGTTGGATGTGCTGTTGTGCCGCTTGCTTGTTGTATTGCTCGAAGTTGACGTCGTGCTCAATCGTAAGTTCGGCGTGCTTCTCGCGAATCGACTGATTATACCGCTCGAGGTTTCGGTAGCCTCCCCCCGCAAAAAGGTCGTACCGGCGTTCCATTTCATCAATCGTCCATTGCAGGGCACCCACCACTTTGTCCATCTCCACGATGACGGGCACCCGCAGGTGGGGAATGCCGTTGTAGCCCGTCAGTTCGACCCGCTTCGGGTCGACCATAATGAGCTGGAGTTCATCGGGTGAATTTTCATACAGGAGCGACGCAATGATGGAGTTGAGACACACGCTCTTTCCCGAGCCCGTAGCACCCGCGATGAGCAGGTGTGGCATACGCGCGAGGTCGGCGATGACCGGGAGACCCGCGACGTCTCGCCCGAGGCCGATCCGCAGCTTGCCGCGCAACTTCTGGTACTGTTCACACGTGAGCAATTCGCGCATCGTCACTCGTTGTCCCTGGCCATTGGGCACTTCAACGCCGACATAGGGCCGACCGGGTACAGGCGCCTCCATACGGATCGTAGGTGCTTCAAGGGCCAGAGCAAGGTCGTCACGTAGCCCCGTAATGCGGCTTACTTTCACACCCGCTGAAGGCCGGATCCCGAACTGAGTGATCGTTGGTCCGCTGCGGACGTCATCGAGATCAACCTTCGCCGGAATATTGAAGTTCGCTAGGGTCTCTTTGATGACGGAACAGCGATGTTTGATCTCGACCAGGTCGGGCTCCACAACTTCGCCCGCTTCCAGCCAGTCCACGCTTGGCAGGTTCCAGTTGCCCTGGGTCGGCGCTCGTGGCGGTGCAATCACCACGGCCGTCGCGGCTTGCGTAGCGTGTTTCGGCAGTTTCACCGCGGGTTTTCGCTGCTGCACCGGAGCAGGCATCCCGGCGACAATTGGTTGAGACGTTGTTTTCAGTGTGGCAGCTCGGGTCAATTGGGCCAATTGGGTGACAAGTCTCCGCGCGAGGCGGGTCATCCGATACGTCATCAGAGAGAGAGCGTTCCAGGTATGACGCCCTCCTTCCTGTAGCTGCACGCGCGATACATCGAAGGTGAATACGATGCCGACGACCACGAGCACGGCGAACAGCACGAAAGCACCTGCTCCACCGATGATGGGCACGGGAAGCATCCGCAGCCAGTGTCCCAGGGTGCCTCCGGAATGCCCCAAAAGATCGGCGACAGACAGGAGAGCGATGAAGAGCATGACGCCGCCAACCCACTTTTTTATTGACAGCGCCGGCCCGCGCGCATGAAGACGAAGCAACGCCATGACCGAGAGGACGACCCCCGCCACAGCCAGAATGATTGTTCCCGCGCCAAAGATCCTATTCAGCAGCTCTCGCCAGGAGATGGCGCCCGGAATCGTCGATACGGACAGTGCTGGGAGCAGTGCGACCACCGTGTAGGAGGCACATCCTAGCGCCAGAATCAACACTAATTCGATGGCGGTGGTGCGGCTGACTCCGAAGCGCGTGAGCCATGCCGGGCGCGTCTGTGCAGGCACCCGCGACTGCCGACCGGAACCCCCAGTTGCCGGGCGCTTGTGTTTGGCCGTCTGTCGTTGCCGTACCGCCATCGTCCTGCTCCTCTTCTGCACGCTCCTCCCGTCCGCGACTACTAGAACGATGGGGAGGGCACCGCGTGACGGTTGGTGAATGGTGAACGGTGGAAGCAGCGGGTGGACGAACTGGTTGCAGGCTTGCGTACCCGACTGGGGCGGTTTTACAATGCGATAGGGCTGTGTGCACCGCGGTGGGCGGGACAGCCGCGATGGAGTTGCAGCGAACACCTAAGCCGGGGAGAGCGAATGCACGGCGGTAGAATGGGATCCGACCGGTACGACAGCGCCACGGGATCATGCGGCCGTGCGACGGAGCAAAGCCTGGAGCACGTTCAAGCGGTGTCGCATCCAACCTACAAGTGGCTCACTCGCGTAGCCCTTTTCTTGCTGGGCACCACGGTTCTGGCTGCTTGCGGCCCGTACCCGGAAAATACCTTTGCACCCGCGTCTGATAATGCGGAGCGGATCAGAGATCTGTTTCTCTTCATCATCGTGGCGGCAGCGGTTGTCTACGTCATCGTCGTCGGTCTGTTGATGTATACGCTGTCCCGCTTCCGGGGTCGTGCGGGTGACCCGCGGCCGTCTCCACTACACGGCAATACGACGGTTGAAATTATCTGGACGGTCGTTCCAGTCATTGTCTTGATCCTGATCGCTATCCCGACGGTGCAGACGATTTTCATAGAACAGGGTGACGCACCTCAGGGAGCGGTTCAGATCAAGGCGATAGGGCATATGTGGTGGTACGAGTTTCAATATACCGATGAGAAGTTTGTCACCGCTAATGAGGCACACGTCCCGTTGGGGCGCGCCGTAAACTTCTCCATCACGTCCGCCGACGTCATCCACGCGTTCTGGCTCCCCAGGCTGCAAGGCAAGCGGGATATGATTCCACTCAAGACCAGTTCGATCTGGTTTACGCCGACGGAAGCTGGCCTCGTGGAATACGGGGAGTGCACACAGTTGTGCGGTCCATCCCACGCGAAGATGGCATTCAATGTGGTTGTTGACTCACCGACGGATTTTGACGCCTGGTTGAAGCAGCAGAAGTCTCCTAGTGCTGGGTCCACGAGTGCGGCTGACATCGAACGGGGCGCACAGCTGTTTACACAGTCGGGCTGCGCCGGGTGTCATACGATTGAGGGTACGGAGTCCAAGGGGCAGATCGGGCCGAACCTTACCCATGTGGGAAGCCGTAGGATGATCGCGGCGGCTCAACTGCCAAACACCGTAGAGTCGCTGCAGGCGTGGATCAAGAACCCCGCCGGGTTTAAGCCGGGCGAAGGCCAATACCCGAATACGATGCCAGCCTCGGCGCTTCCGGATCAGGATCTCGCGGCCATTGCCGCGTACCTCCACGCGCTAAAATAAAGGGAACAGCACAGCGGACTTTTCCTAGGTTTGAGGAATGACACAGGGCAGCACGGACGGGGAGGTCAGGTATGGCAGCGATCGTCAGCAGTGGATCGCTTGTTCGGCATCCGGCACAACGAGATCCGTATCAGGGTATCTGGAGCTGGATTACTACCGTCGATGCCAAGCGCATCGGCATTCTGTAC
>JAABUZ0100004290.1_pt1 | contig 19867 bp, 19 predicted proteins | sample 5562091 | NCBI WGS metagenome assembly JAABUZ01 (sample SAMN12813069, study PRJNA571459) | rock metagenome | isolation source: Antarctica rocks | place: Antarctica: Victoria Land, Linnaeus Terrace sud | collected 2015-12-21 | reverse complement strand
AACGATGATCAGCAGGATAACATTCTGTTTCAGATAACTCAGATAATTCGGAAGGAATTTGTCATTCGATTGACCTTCTGTCGGAGACTCTGTCTGTGCCTCGTGATTGGCGTAGACGAGAAATGGAGTGCTGGCTTTAAAGTCGGGATAGCTTTGCGTGAGTTTAAGAAAATCGCCCTGCGCCTTATGCCAGTGGCCGGGCTGGGCCGAGGCATAATCTGTAAACGCCTGCTGCCAGGCTCTCTGCATACTTCCCGGCCGGGTGTCCAGGTGCAAAGCTGCCAGCCAGGTCTTCGCGTGATTGCTGGTCTGGAGGAACGAACTGCCATAGGGAGGAGTGCTTTCAAGTCCAAAGCTCACAATGCCGACGATATTGCCGTTGGCATCCAGCGCCGGGCCACCACTATCGCCATGTTCGACATTGCCCCCAACCTGAATCACATCAGCTCCGCTATCAGTCTTTTTGAGCGCACTGACAAAGATTTTATTGATCGATGAAGTCAAAAAGGTCGTTGGATCTTTTCTATCGCTAATATCGCCATTGCCTGGGAAACCAATAATAGTGAGATTATCCTGCTGAGCCACCTGAGAAGAGTCGCCAAATTGTACTGAGGGTGTATTCGTCATATTGACATGGATAATGGCCATATCTTCCTGGTCGACCGCACTCTCCTTCAGAACCTTATCTACCTTCGCACGCATCGCAGTAGGGACGAACTGCAGGTCCTGCGCGCTAATCGGTCCCGTATAATCTGTACTAAGATAGACCTCGCTTGTCGAGCTCGTATAGCTTTTCTGCGAAAGGAAATAGCCGCTGTCCAGCGCGCCGATAACGTCATTTTTTGAATACGCGGTAGAGGCCGCAAAGTGCTGGTTGACGTAGTCGGCGATATCCTGGGCGGCAATCTGTTCAAGTGCCATATCCATCGAGTGGTCTTGCGGTGGCTTGATGACATGATCGGCGGTAATAATATCACCAGTAGAGCTGATAAAGGTTCCACTGCCGGAGAGCTTTAGATCATAGTTGCCCCCATTTTGTGGAAAGGCTACGGCCGCATTGCCCGTTGGAAAGCGAACCGAGAGACGCCCACCCATCGTGGTAATAATCCGCACAACCGCTGGCTTCGCAAGATCGACCGCCCGCACACCGGCATCCGCAATATTGCCGCCCGGCACAGCCGCCGCCGAGGCCGTAGTAGTATCGAGAAGCAATGCGCCACCAAAGAAGCTACATGTATAAATGAGCACGAGAATGTAGTGAGTCAACGTATGGAAAAGAGGGAATGGATGCTGTGAACGAAACGCGATGGGTGCAAGGATATCTCTTCTCATAATTTCTTCTTGCTCTCCAGACCATGAGGGATCTTGATGAACGAAAGTATAGGATCTCTAATATAGATACGCATGCCGGTGTATCAATCTATTGAGTGTATTGCTTTCCTGATATCAGGTGGCAGTGTGAATGTCGACTATGAAAATTGATTTGCCATAGGCCATGATACAGCATTTTACATGTGTTGTCCACTTACCAACAGGCGCTATGTAGTTCTTTCCTATGCTTTAGAAAAGAAGAGAAGATATGAGTTTGATGACATTCAATTCTTAGCAATTTTTGGTTTTCTGTTTGCTTGCAATTCGGATTAGTTCAGATTATTTCAACTACGTCTACTCATTGTGGTTTCGTTCGTTAAAACCTGTAGATAGATATCCACGAAGTAGCATATACATAATGCTTTGTAGAGGGAGGATGTAGATGAGCAAGAAGGAGATATCTCCTGCACGAGATGTCGCTGAAGTTGCTGAGGCGGCGGCGCGGCTGGCGATAGAGCGAGCGCAGATCGCCGAGAGTCAGCTCGATCAGTTCGGCGCAGCCAGCCATCCGAAACATGAGGTGACGCAAATGCGAGAAGAGGCCAATGACGCTCTGCAATTAAACCAGGAGACAAAGCAGACTGGCAGCGAGGTCATCCCGCTGCAAAATGTCGATGAGGAAGAGAACAATTCTGAGGCACATTGACAGGTTCTGTATAGTGCAGTTGTATGCACTGATATTTTAGAAAGTGTCTAACGCCCATTACCACTGCATTCTCGCGCCTTCGGCACTCGTTGCATCGTATATACTTTTCCTTTTTCTCCATTTTTAAGCTTTGCTTAAAAATGGAGAAAAAGGAAAAGTATATACGATACTCACTTCAGGCAGCGAAGCTGCACTCTCTCGTCTCCTGAGAATGTGGTGGTGATGGGACGCCGACACTCTTAGCAAACAAGTTAGTAGTTGGGATGGAAGTGAATGATACATCGAAAGGGTTTTTTGCCCGCGTTAGTGCAGTCAGAAGAAGATAGGGCAAACGCATATGTACTCGATGGCTGGAGTGTCCGCTCTATTTGTGCGTCTTCGGTTCCTTATGAGGATGAGGTAGCATGTCGGTGGTGGTCCCTGCCCCTCAACTGTTTCCTGCCCCTCGCGGACGGTGGTCGCTATCAACTGCTCTTTCCAGGGCGGCCCGGCGGCTCTACAGGCCCGGACGCCCGCGATGCCGTCATGGATGTAGTAGATCGGCAAGAGATAGGAATCAATAGCCTAACACAGCCTCTTCCCTCTGTTAGCAAGCTCTTTGGAGATATTGAATTTCACGTCCGCAGCAGCGATTGGAGAAGTCACCGCCATCATACCGATCCACGTTACAATGCCGTAATACTCCACGTCGTCCTCATTTGTGACGATCCCTCTCCAACCCTCCGCGAGGACGGCGTCCCTGTGCCCGTCTGTTCCCTCTATGATCTACCCTTGCCCACTGCCTCCGCCTATCACCCCCATCGTTCCCTTTCAACCAGATCTCCTTCTATCTCTAACGAAGAAGCTTCCTGGCCCTGTCAACATGTCATGAGCAGCCTATGCGCCGACGAGCATGACAAACTGCTCACCCGCGCTGGCCTGTTACGCTTCGAGCAGAAGACACACAACTTCATTGAGCAACTCCACGCCATTACATCCGATGACGCTCATGATACCTACAATGCCTACGATGCCTATGACGCCTGCCTCATCCCCGCCCTCGCTGAAGGGCTGGGCTATGGCCGCGATCGCGAGTTCTTCCGCGCTATAGGCTTCCGCCTCTTACAAAAGCACGCACCCCTGCCAGAGCCCCTCGGCCACACACCCCAGCCCGCCCCACTGGACGCCAAACGCCTCTCCATCTTAGCCCTGCTCCTTAAACGCTGGCGCATTCCCGGCGTCTGGCAAACCCTGCGCGCCTGCCTGCTCTCAACACCCAATCAAGAAGATCACGACAACTCCAACATCCCCTTAACAATCCTCACCACCCTCCGTCAGACATTCACCGAATCTGGCCTCAGCCTGTCGCGCACTGACATCCTCATCGTCAACGTCGTCCTCCCGTTCGCCGCCGCCATCGCCCTGCTCGAACAAAATCCCCTGCTAGCCCAGCGCGCCTCCGACCTCTACATCACCCACCCTGGCCTCCCCTCCAACTCTATCACCCGCACCATGACCAGGCAACTCCAACTCCCCAAAGAGCCACAAGGAAGCTGCCGCCAACAAGGCTTACACTATATCTACCAACAAACCTGCCGCGAAAAGCGCTGTAGTATATGTATGATGGGAAAGAACGATGTGTGAGCTGGTAGACTACTTATTTCTTTCGGATAAGCCTCTCCAGTTCTTCATGATAAAATAACATCACGCTAGTATACTCTATCAGAAATCAGCTAAAAATTTGAATGTACTTGTTATCCAGGTAAGTACTTTATGCTATACTCTTTCTGAATATATGGAGGCAAAGCTCACCTTCTTGGAATGTATTTATTGTTTGCACAAAATGAAAGGGAGGGAATGATGATTGATCGCTTACAAGATGCACTATCATATCTAGAACATTTACCTCCTGAAGCTCAGGAAGAAGTGGCAACCCATATTGAAGCGCTGGCAGAAGCGTTAATAAGGCATCGGTCGACAATTCGTACTCAGTCGCAATATGCGTCAAATCAAGAAATCGCAGGTTTACAATGGCAAAATCTATTTGGAGTATGGAGTGATTTACCAGACACTATGCTTGATGATTTGGATCAACTTCGTCATTCCAGTCAGCCAACATCGCTTCTGGAATTGTAATGGGACTTTATCTATTAGATGTAAACATTATAGAAGCATTGAAAAGCATAACATATGAATGAGGATGAACAGGAACATAATAAAGGTACACTAGAAGGCGAACGGCTGGCACGTTTCCTGGCTCATGCTGGCGTAGCCTCCCGTCGTCACGCAGAAGAACTAATTGCCGCCGGCCGCGTGCAGGTAAATGGGACGACGATCTCTACGCAAGGTGCGCGCATTAATCCTGATCTTGATCGTGTGAGCGTGGATGGCAAGCTCGTTCGTCCTGTACAGGAACATGTTTACTTGCTGCTTAACAAGCCCGCAGGCTACATCTCTACTGCTCACGATCCGCAAGGCCGCCCTACCGTACTTGATTTATTGCCACCCGAACTACGCAGGCTACGCGTCTACCCCGTTGGCCGACTGGATGTTGATACTAGCGGCCTGCTCTTATTAACGAATGATGGCGATTTTGCACTGCGCATGGCGCATCCTCGCTACTCGATGGAGAAGCATTATGAGGCGCTTATACAGGGGCAGCTTACGCCGGAAGAGCTGGCAGCTTTGCGCAAAGGGGTGGTGATCAGGGAGGATGATGGGGGGCTGCATCAGACTGCGTCGGCACGGGTGCGCCAGGTGGGCCACGCCGGCTCTGAGAGTAGTCGGATCTCGTTAGCGATACATGAGGGGCATAAGCGGCAGGTGCGCCGGATGTTTGCGGCTGTAGGCCATCAGGTTCAACAGTTGGCGCGGGTACGGCTGGGCCCATTGACGTTGCGCAATGTGGCAGAGGGAAGGTGGCGGCACTTAACGGAATCAGAGTTGCAGATGTTACAAAAAGAATCTTCTGTATAACTACTCTCTCAGGATGGGCCCGACTTTCCTGGCATTGACCCTCTTAAGAGGAAAGGCACGCCGAAGGCGTGCACACGAGAGAGAAAAGGGAGCTGTCCAGGGGGAAGGGGATCAAACACTTGGTAATAGGCATTTAGGCCTTGCAATAGTAATTGAGGGGTTATGGAGGGAGGGAGTATGGTATAATCGCGGTGGAATAATCACGTTAACTCGCGGAGGTTGCATGTCGGAGCCACTAAGTATTGCTATCGATGGACCAGCAGGCTCAGGGAAAAGTACTGTAGGCGAAAAACTTGCCCGTCAATTGGGCTATCTTTATGTTGACACTGGTGCAATGTATCGTGCGGTGGCCTGGCTTGCGCTCCAGAAGGGGATTGATGTGAATGATGGTCCGGCCCTGGGGCGATTGGCGCAGCATGCGGGCATCGTTATCAGTCATCCTCAAGTTGCTGATGGTCGGCAGTATACGGTCACCGTTCATGGTCAGGACGTCACCTGGGATATTCGCAATGCGGAGGTGACGAATGCGGTCTCGCCCGTCTCGGCTCATCCGGAGGTGCGCACGGTGCTTATTGCGCAGCAGCGGACGATGGCGAAACAAGACCATATTGTGATGGTTGGGCGCGATATCGGCGCGGTGGTGCTGCCCAACGCGGACCTCAAAATCTACTTGACGGCCAGCCTGGAAGAGCGCGCACGTCGCCGCCATGCCGAATTTGTTGAGCGGCTGGGTGAGCACAATCCCTCTCTGCCATCTTTAGAGACCGTCATTCATGATATTAAGCGCCGCGATTTTATTGATCGCGACCATATGCAAGCGGCGAATGATGCCATTGCTGTAGAGACTGATCATCTTGATGTCTCACAGGTGCTTGAGGTGATTGACCGTCATATAAAGGAAGTTGTATGAAACAGGAAACTGACGCTGCTAGCACAGCAAACCAACTGCTCAGGAAGATACGCGCAAAGCAGAAGCCAGCAAGAAACTTATACGAGCCATACGAGACTCCGGATATCGTCTATGAGCCGCTGCGCGCTTTTGTAAAGGCGGCCTTCTTCCTGCTCGCCCGTATACATCTGCGTGGACGCTATAATCTACCGAAAAAAGGGCCGTACATCATCGCGGCCAATCACCTCTCCTGGATCGACATTCCACTGATCCCAGCATATATACCCGGCAAAGTGGTGTATATGGCAAAAGAGGAATCCTTTCACGATAGGACCGGCTGGCTTGTGCGTTTCCTGGGTGCTTTTCCCGTCAAGCGTGGAGAAGGGGACCGCCAGGCGATCCGCGCCGCCGACGAGCAACTCAAGCGCAAGAAAGTGTTTATCATCTTCCCTGAAGGAACGAGGAGTAAAACGCGCTCGCTGGCCACAGCCCACGCCGGCCTGGGGATGATCGCTCTCCGCTCAGGTGCACCAGTCATTCCAGTCGCTATCTGGGGCACCGAGAACGCGCTCAAGAAGTTTGGAGCAGATGTCACCATCTCGTATGGTAAGCCGATTGTGCTGAAGCCGAAGGGCACAAAAATCACGCGTGAGGATATTCAGTCGGCTACAGATGAAGTGATGCAGCAGATCGCCGCCATGATGCCTACTCGCTATCGGGGTGCGTACGGCGAGGGCGCAGAGGATGTACCAGTTATAGGAACGATACAGTAGTAGCTGTATCCAGTAAAACCGTTGAAAAGGGAGCAAGCGAGGAAACCAAAAATTCAGTTTCCTCGCTTGCTCCCTTTTCGTGTTACTGTTGATAATGCTCAACAATATTTGGATCGCGTGAGGTTGCATCATCGGGGTTGAGTCCAGCATTGCGGCGAGCGCGGCGCTGGCGCAACAGGTCCCAGCATTGATCCAGGCTCACTTCAAGCGAATTTACGCGGTCGCGTTGATCGCCCTGGAGCTTCCCCTCTTCCTCCAGCCTCAGGAGCTCATGCTCCTGATCCACCAGGGTTTTGATGCGTTTCATGATCTCTGTATCGTCCATCTTTCTTTTTACCTCTGTTTCTTACTGTACTTACACTACACTACACTACAAGGCTTGAAAACTCATGCTGGAAACAAGAGATTCCAAAACTGGGTAGAGTACACCGCAATATCTCATAGAGAATAGAAGGAGTCTCTTGGTATGTATTCTACAGCATTTCTTCCATCTCTGACTTTAGCTGTAAGAACAAGACTTTGGCAGCAGGAACAAAACGAATAAAATGTCGTTCGCTCAAGATCTGTCTTGTTCTTAGAGGAAGCTAGCAATAATTTTCGGTGCTGAATCTTTTCATAGATAGGGCTTGCTATGCTCCTCAATTTCTGCTATCTTTGTAATTGTGTCTTAGTCGGACAGTCAACATCCCATAGATAACCTCTACCTGGTACCTGTGCGAGAGATTGATATGCAAGGTAGTAGAAAAGATGAATACATTTCATTTGCTTTAGTATCAAGCATGTTACTCATTTCATTATTTATTGACAGTAAGATGAAGGGATCACAAGGAGGAATGGCTTGGTCTCACGCTTCTTATTTCCAGGGAAAGTGAAACTTTTCCTAAGCCTATCTAGTATCATGATGGTCTTAAGTTTCAGCTCCTGCGGTATATTTGGGAACTCTTCAAGTAACAATACCTCTCAAGCTGGTCCTGTAAGCATTGGCATTTCCTTGTCGCTTACAGGGGATGCATCGGGAGATGGACAATCGTTACAGCAGGGCTACAAACTCTGGCAGGACTATATCAACCAGAAGGGTGGTCTACTTGGTCATTCTGTGAAGTTGGTCGTCAAGGACGATGCCACTCGCCCTGAGCAAGCGCGCGTCAACTATCAAGATCTGATTGCAAATCAGAAAGTGAATTTTGTTTTCGGTCCGTTCGACGATGCCTTTACTATAAACGGCGCGACGGTTGCTTCGAAATATAGCTACTCTTTTCTTCAGGGCACTGGTACCTCTCCTGGGGATTTTCAGCATGGCCTGACCAACATGTTTTGCGTTTCCCTGTCTGCATCAAAATACATGGCCAGCCTGGTCAATTACATGCTGGCTTTACCTACGGACATGCGGCCGAAATCTGTGGGCTACGCAACCTCTGATGACGGCTTTACCTCATCACAAGTGATTCCCGCTCGCGCACCTTTAGAAGCTAGAGGTATCAAAACAGCTATCTATGAGCAATACCCGGCTGAAAACACTGATCTTAATGTGATTGCCCAGAAGCTAATCAACTCGCATCCAGATGCGGTCATCCTGGGTACCTCGTCGATCAATGACAGTGTGAAGTACATAAGTTACTTTAAGGCACAGCATTTCAATCCAAAGCTTCTCATCGCGACATCTGGACCTGATCAGGGTGCCCTATTTACGAAAGCGATTGGAGGTGCAAAGTATGCTGAGGGCATCTTCATTGCGAATGGTGGCTGGTGGCCGACGGTCAAGACGTACCAGAATGATTATTTTGTGCCAGCTTTTACCAAAAAATTTGGTGGTAGCTCTAGTGACATTGGTTCGGATGCGGTGCAGGCATTCTCAATTGGACAGGTACTAGAACAGGCTGTAAATCAGAGTCATAGCCTCGATAACGGGAAAATTATGCAGCTGATGCACTCAGGCACAGTCTTTCGAACGCTTCAGGGGACAGTCAAATTTGGCGCTGATGGCCAAAACACACTTGCTACCCCGTATCTGTTTCAGTGGCAAAATAATAACTTAGTGCCGGTCTATCCGTCGTCACAAGCGCAGGCAAGTCCAGAATATCCCAAACACAACTGGGGGGCCTAGATCTCGTTGTCACATCAGTGGTCGAGAAGCCGCATCAGGCTTTTCGACCACTCCTTGCTTTCAATGGAAGTAAGGAGTCGAGTTGTTAGAAAAGGGATTGCTATGGCTCTTATCCTGCAAGGGGTGCTTCTGGGAGTTCTCACTGGTGGCATCTACGCACTGATGGCATCTGGTCTGACTCTTGTTTTTGGAGTACTCGAAATCATCAATGTTGCTCAAGGCATTCTGGTAGTGATGGGCGCGTATCTCTCTTTTGTGATGGAGCGCTATCTACACATTGATTACTTTATTGGGCTGCCAATCACCATGATTTTGATGTTTGGACTCGGTGTACTGCTCGAATGGGCTTTCATTAGACGGCTCAAGTGGGAACGGATCACGTTGTCCATTCTGGTTACGTATGCTATTGCTCTAATTATCGAAGGCATATTGGGTTTCATCTTCACCACAAACTTCCAGACGCTGCATTCCTGGTACATCGATGAGTCTTTTCCTCTTTTGGGCATGTATGTTAACTACATCTATATATTTACTTTTATATTAAGCGTTGTCCTGTTGACGGCCCTTTTCTTGCTCGTCTATCGCACTGATTTTGGGCGAAAACTGCGGGCGTCAATGCAGAACCGCACGGCGGCATCGCTTATCGGCATTGATGTGCCGCGAATACAAGCTATTACGTTTGGAATTGGTGTGTCTCTGGCGGCGGCGGGAGGAATGGCCTTTGGTGCGACCAGTGCTTTTAATCCTGCTAGTTCCTATGATCTCATTTATCGCTTGCTGGTAATTATCATCCTGGGTGGTATGGGTAGTCTGAGTGGCGCGCTGATCGCCTCGCTGGCCCTGGTCATCATCGGCGATGTAGTTGCTCTCGTCTGGTCACCTGTCTGGTCCAGTACCGTTTTTTTCGTCTTACTGATCATACTCTTGCTCTTTCGTCCACAGGGAATTTTCGGTCGTCTGGAAGGGAGAAAGCAGTGAAAACACTTCGCCTGGGAGGACTGGTTGTTGTCCTCCTCTTTATTTTGATATTCCCGGTCCTGCTCTCTCCCAATAATGCCGTGACAGAGATGGCTGTGTTATGCCTGGTGTTTGCTATGGCGGCGACTGGCTGGAATATCTTTTCGGGGTTTGCTGGCTACATTTCGATAGGCCACGCCGTCTATTTTGGCCTTGGTGCTTACACGCTGGCTCTTGCCTGCCAAAACTGGCATATTCCTGGTGGGTTTCTTCCTTTTCTGCTCCTGCCCCTGGGCGGTCTGGTTGCAGCCGTGTTTGCCATTCCGCTAGGAGCGATGGCGCTGCGCGTACGAAAATACGCATTTAGTGTTACCACCATCGCGCTCCTGTTTATCTTTCAGTTGCTGGCTTACAATCTGCCAGGTATTACCAATGGTACTGCAGGCGTTTTCCTGCCTACTCCACCCTGGAGTAGTAATCTGCTCGATCTGCCTTTCTACTACGTCAGCTTGCTGCTACTGTTCCTGGCAATTTTTGTTGCCTGGCGGGTACGCCACTCACAGTATGGCTTGGGACTGTTGGCGATCCGCGATGACGAGGACCGGGCATTTAGTCTTGGTATCAGGACGGGACTGTACAAACTGGTGGCCTACGTCATCTCCGCGTTCTTCGTTGGAATGGCTGGCGGTATGTTTGCCTACCTTGTGGGCTCGATCTTCCCTCAATTTACTTTTGATCCGATCGTGGATGTGAACATTACTACGATTGCGTTTCTTGGTGGACTGGGCACGCTGTCTGGACCTCTTCTCGGTGCCATCCTGGTCGTTCCACTTCAACAATACTTGCTTCTGCAGTTTGGGGGCGAGAGTCTCAATCTTGTCCTGTTCGGCACTTTTTTACTCCTGGTCCTGCTCTTCTTACCAAAGGGGATTGTAACAACTCTGCAAACGAAGTGGTCGGCCTGGAAAGCTTCTCGTCCAGAAGGAGTGGAGACACGAGTATCTGAGCAGCCTGCTCTGACGGAGAGGAGGAAAATGTAAGCAAATGAGTTATTTAGAAGTAGATGCAGTTTCCAAAGCGTTTGGAGGAATACAGGCTCTGGACAAGTGCTCACTGGTTGTTGAACGAGGGACTATTACAGGTTTAATTGGCCCCAATGGCTCAGGCAAAACGACCTTGTTCAATGTCATTACCGGCTTTGAGTTCGTGGACAACGGCGAGATTCGCTCTGATGGCAAAGTTATCACAGGAATAAAGCCTAACAAGATATTCGGCATGGGTATAGGTCGAACCTTTCAACTAACACGCATTTTTCCCCAGCTTACTGCATTGGAAAATATGCATGTTGCATTTCCGCGTCCTGTCGGTACATTACTCAGACGCTGGGATTCGGATCAGGAAATACGTAGGACTTTGGATCTCCTCGACTTTGTGAATCTTATCAGGTACAAAGATGAGCCGGCAGGCAATCTTTCTTATGGACAGAAAAAATTGTTGGAATTTGCCATCATTCTGGTGACACAGCCAAAGATGATTCTGCTAGATGAGCCAGCAGGCGGAGTAAACCCCACGATGATCAATGAGTTAACTCGTATTATTCGTGAACTCAACAGTCAACAGCACATTACCTTTCTAGTGGTTGAGCATAATATGGAATTCGTGATGAAGCTGTGTCAGAGGGTAAATGTCATGCATCGCGGTTCAAAGATCGCAGAGGGATCGCCAGAGGAGATACAGAAGAACCCGGCAGTACTGGAAGCCTATCTAGGAGCATGAGTATGCTGAAATTAGCAAATGTTGTTGCTGGCTATGGAGGAGGCGATGTTCTGAAAGGCGTGGACCTTGAGATCGAAAAAGGTGCGCTTATGTGCATTGTTGGTCCTAATGGTGCCGGCAAATCCACCGTGCTGAAGGTTATTAGTGGACTTCTACGACCCCGAAAGGGAGTCATTACCTTTCAAGACCAGTCTATTGTCGGCCTATCTGCTCCACGTGTTTTGCAACTGGGTATAGCTCAAATCGCGCAGGAGCATAGCCTGTTTCCAAATATGACCATCAGAGAGAATATGGAACTTGGAGGGCAGCTTCTACGCGATCGTCGACGTATTGAAAAACGCTTACGCCAGATCGAAGAGCGATTTCCTCTCGTCAAAGAACGAGCTAAAGAGCTGGCAAGGAACCTATCGGGAGGTCAGCAGCGCCAGATCGAGATTGCCCGCGCCCTCATGCTAGACCCAATAATGGTGCTGGTGGACGAGCCATCGATGAGCCTGGACCCGATCACCTCTGCTCAGGTGTTCGAGACCATTCAGCAGATGCACGCAACCGGAACAACCATCTTACTGGTCGAACAGAATGTGCGCGCGGGGCTGGCCATCGCTACAGATGGAGTCGTGATGGAGAGCGGCGTTGTGCGTATAAAGGGCCCCGCAGAGCAGATCCGAGAAGACCCGGAGCTAGGGGACCTGTTCTTTGGAGGCACCCTTTCCACTGGCTAGCAGAGAACCTGTTGGCGAGGAGAAAGAAAGAAGAGAGGGAACAGTTTCTACCAGCAAGCAATTCTGTTCTGATAAACGACTATCTATTGAGCAGCAAAAGTTGCAGCGTGGCGAATTTGACGATCATACACTCAATCGTTCTCTTAAAGGGCTGACGGCCGGTATTATCGGCTTTGGAGGTGCAGGGCGTGCCACCGCTCGGCTTATGCAAGCCTTTGGTATGTCCATCTATGCGCTTAACCAGAGCGGAAAAAGTGATGAAATAACGGATTTCACTGGCACACTTCGCGATCTAGAGCATGTCCTGCGTGCCTCAGATGTGGTCGTCATCACGATGCCACTTACCAGAGTAACCAAAGGGCTTATAGGTGAAAAAGAACTGGGCTGGATGAAGCAAGATGCTATTCTGGTAAATGTCGCTCGCGGTGCCATTCTTGACGAGGCCGCGCTCTACGCTCACTTACAGACGCATCCAACCTTCCAGGCCAGCATCGATACTTGATGGGAAGAGCCGTTACGTGGTGGAGCTTTTCGTATGGCGTTCCCCTTTCTTGAGCTACCTAATGTACTTGGATCACCACACAATTCCGCTCTGGTACCTGAAGTCATTGGCAATGCAGCACAGCAAGCAGCTCAGAACATCAAACGCTTTCTCAATGGAGAAAAGGTAACAGGAAGTATAAAACGAGAAGATTATCTGGAATGATGATTTTTTATAGCTAAAGCGGTCGAGTACCATGTATATTCGAATTTTTGTGTAAGAGTGTCTTCTCTACCTACATTATGAGGGGCAGATCAAGAAAAATGGGCAGGTTGGGCAGCGAAATGGCTCTGCTGGGTGAGCTGGATAGTGGTTAGCCTCTAGTCCCTTGAGTGCTTGCTCGGCTCCTTCGTAGAGGCTCTGCTCTTTTTTGCTGGTCATAGTAATCGGGAAGGTCTCGCCGGTACTCAGATTATGGCTGTGTAGCTCTACGTTCTGGCCTGGATGAAGCTGGCGGTAGGCGAGGGCGTAGAATAGTTCGCGCAGGTCGGCGGCTGGCTTCTCTTTCCGCCTGCCGAAGCGGGTACGCACAAACCGAACTGGCTTGCTAGTCCCGCCACCATCTTCCACGCGATCAATGGTTACGCGCACAGTCTGGCCCGCGATATCGACATCGTAGCCCGAACGGAGCTGCCAATCGATCTCCTCTGTGCCATGCAGTCGGCGACGTACAGACTCTACGACTTCGTGCCCATGCTCTTCATACATGGGAGCAAAGGGCGCATCTGGTCCTCCCAGTGCCTGCCAGTGCTGACTATAGAGCTCTTGGATCTCTGGCTGTGTGGGTGCGCTCTCTTCTCGTTGCTCGCTTCCCTTCTTTTCATCTCTCTGTCTTTGCAGCGTCTCAACCGTTTTCTGCGTCGCCTGCCAGAACAATTGATAGCCATTCGTGCTACTGTTAAAATGATAGATCGAACTATACGCATACTGTCGCGGACAGCGCTGATAGGCTTCGATGGCGGAAGCGCTGAACGTTGGCGATCGCATTGCATTCACAAAATCTCTGCTGGGCTGTGAAGCCGTAGGCTGATATTCGCTGGCGATCTTGCTATAATCAAGTCGATGATCGGCTGGTTGCTGTGCCCATTGCAGCTTGATAATGCGATCTTCTGCCAGGTCTGCTTCAAGTGAATCGAGATACGGAGAGCGTTTATATTTCTGCTTGCCGTAGCGTTCGCTGAAGCTCAAAACCAGATGATCGCGGGCGCGTGTGACTCCGACATAGAAAAGGCAGGCTTCACCGCTTTCATGCGTGTCGCTCTTATTTTCTTCCTCGTCTTCCTGTATGAGCGCAGGGATGGGGCTGGTGCGTGCCTGAGTGGGGAAGCGCCGCTGCATCAGACCTGGGAGGTAGACAACGGGAAATTCTAGCCCCTTGCTGGCGTGTACTGTCATGACACGGATAATATCGGCCTGTTCCGCACCGCTCTCATCACCCCCCTGGCGGCTCCCTCCATCCTGACGCAACAGGACGAGCAGGCTTAGATACTCTAGAAAGCCCTTGACCGACTCCTCAAGGGAGAGTGGCGCAGAGAGCTCTTGTCCGCTTGCCTCAACCTGAAGGCGCAGTGTCTGCTGACGGATGATTTGTTGTTGATCATAGTGGCGCGCGAGCTGTAGAAGTTGATTGTAGTCGTCCAGACGCGCCCTTTTTTGTTTATCCGCCGGATCAAGCAGCAGGTTGCGGAGAAGCGAAGTTTCGATCAGCATATAGTGAGTCAGCAACGACCAGACGCTATTAAAGGGTGTGTGTATGAGCGCGTTGATGATATCTGAGAGGCGGAGCAGCGAGTGCCTTCCCTCAGTGCTCATCGTAAGTGGTACTTCTCCCATTATGAGCAACTGGCGTAGATTCGTTTGTGGGGCACGGGCGGCGAGTAGCATGGTCTCGATATCCTGTTGCGAGAGGGAATGTTCTTGCTGCCTTGCAGCGCGTAAGAGACCCATGCCACTCGTATCTGCCAGAAGCAGCAAGATCGAGAGGGCATCTTTGATATGCTCTTGTTCCAGCACACTGCTTTGTTCAACGACTGGAAGTTCCACTGCCACGAGTGCCTGCGTAATAGATCTGGCCTGAGAGCGCGTGCGGCAGAGAATAATCATATCTTTGTACGTGTAGCCCTGAGTGCGCTTGTAGCGAATATCCTGAATGAGTCCGGCTAGCTCGCTTGCCTCATCGGGTGCGCTGGCAAGAGTAACATACGTATCGGGATGAGCTGTGCGTACAGGTTGATTTTTTCCTGGCTTCTCATCCAATTCCAGATGTTTGCAGCGAAAAGATTCTGCCAGCGCTACCAGATCTGGTCGCGAGCGATAGTTGCGGCTGAGAGGCAGAACGGTCGCGCCGGGATAGTCCTGCTGGAACTGACGAATGTTGGCTGGTGAAGCTCCACGAAAGCCATAGATGGCCTGATTCGCGTCGCCAACTACCCAGACGCAGCGCCGCTCCCCTGCTAACTCACGCAAGAGCACACCGCTGGCGCGATTCACATCCTGAAACTCATCGACCAGGATATGTTGATATTTCTGCTGCTGCTCCCGCAAGACATCCGGCTGCTCGCGCAGCAGTTGGATGGCCAGCATAATCAAGCCGCCAAAATCGGTATCTCCCCGCTGCTGTAGCGCCTCCTGATAGAGAGCATAGACCTGGGCGATCTCACCAGCCTTCTCAGCCTTTTCGCGCTCCTCATCGTCTTGAGCTTGCAGCTTCAATTGTTGCGCGCGCTGCTCGTAGTCATTTGGTGAAATCAGTTCATCCTTTGCACGCGAAATAGCTTTTAATATATCGGGAAAATAATAGGTTGGTGCCTGGAGCTTCTGATAATGGCGTAAGCGCATCTTGTTGGCTTGTTGGCGTAAGAGAAAATAAGCTTCTGCATCATCTATCAGCGCGAAGTCCGGGCGTAGTCCTACCTGCTCAGCGTACTGCCGCAGTAGATCAGCGCAGAAGGCGTGGAAGGTGCTGACTTTGGGAAGGAGATACATTGTCGAACTAGGGGAGTCAGAAGGATTCATGAGCACACTTTGTAAGCGTTCTTCCATCTCTTGCGTTGCTTTACGCGAGAATGTGAGGGCCTGAATATTTTTGGGCTGGATGTCGAGCGTATTGATGATATATTCGACACGGCCGATAAGTGTGCTGGTCTTGCCGCTACCGGGACCCGCGACGATCAAGGCGGGCGTGGGAGCTTCGATGGCGGCCTGCTGAAACTCATCGTAGCGCTTTTTGGCTGGCGGGCTTGCCATCTGTTTTGGTGCTGATGCCTCCTGCCGAGTCTCCTCGTCTTGCGAAGGTTGCAGGAGAAGCTCTGCTAACCTGTTCAGCAGTGCAGCCTGTGAGACGCCAAAGGTTGTGGCAAGCGTATGGGCTGGTACTTGCTCATAAAGGTAGAGCGTGCGCAGTCGTTCAGCAGGAATTAGCAGCTCTGCCGCGAAAAGATTTGCTGCTATCTCACGCTCGCTTCTGGGATCATAGCTGTGGCCGGCACCGAGCGTCGCCTGCATCCTCTCCTGCTCTAGATACCGGCCCATGTCCTCCTGTACATCCTCTTCACTACATGGATCGGCGCGCGAAGGCTCCGGCGTCTGGCTATCCTGTGCAAATTCGGCTGATTGCTTCGAAAGCTCGCTAAGACGGCGTCCATTCTGACAATGGAGGATTGCGTGACCGATCTCATGCGCCAGTGTGAAGCGGCGCAACGTCTCTTTTAAGTCACGGCAGAGCCAGACCAGTTCCTCACTCTCATCCGGGTCCATAAAGCCAAACGTCCCCGCCGCGTAATCTTCAGGATGAAAGGTCTCGACATACAAGCCAAGCCAGGAAGCCAGGTCATCAACAGGCGTCTTATCGCTCTCCCACGCCGGATGAGCTTCGCGGTATCCCTGAAGTACGAGGCGGGCTGCTTTCTCTACCATTTGCCGTATCGCATTATCCACTGGCTTTTCCTCTGCCTGTCATTTATAGATAGAAGAGATCTTGCTGTCAACTTTATTATACCGCATAGAAATTATTTTCTTTAGGCGTATTTCTTATAGACATACAACAAGTAAATACTTAATTTTAAGTATTTACTTGTTCAGCTACTATGATATGTTCTTTGTTACAGGGTAAACAAAACATCCCACATACTCGTGTTATCATTAATGTAGGCACTCCAGTAGAGGAATAATGCCACAAAAGATCAGGCAACTTAAAGCGGCTCTTTTAAAAGCGGGGTTTTCTTGGCGATCAGGAAAGGGAAGTCATACTATCTGGACTAATCCAAATGTGCCTGACTTAGAGGTCACGCTTTCTGGACGCGATGGAGATGACGCTCAGCGATACCAGACAAAGCAAGTTCAAAACGCGCTTAAACGCTTAGAAGGGAGATGAACATGGAAGAAGCAAAGCACTATTCTATGATTATCGAATGGGACCCTGAGGACAAAATTTACGTTGTTGCTGTGCCAGAACTTCCAGGATGTATGACACATGGTCACACATATGAAGAGGCAGTCAGGCAAGGTCAGGATGCTATCGAAAGTTGGATCATGGTAGCGAAGGAACTGAACAGACCAGTTCCTCCGCCAAAGGTTTACATAGCAGCATAGGTCCATTTTGAGCGCTATGTTGCTTGCGTATCGTCTAGTGCAGTGACATTAAGTGGTGGAGGCTGAATAATTTGAGTTCATTTTGCGAGGTCTCCACCAGTTAGTATAAGTTGTAACTTCGGTCTTATAAAGGTAACGTTTCACTTGTATATCCTGGGTCTGATATAATAATGCAACATATCTGATAGGCTATATTCCCCTAATGAGGACCATTCTATGCAAGCAGAAGAGATACTTACGCAGGTTAAGACGGGCACGGGAAAACAAGGATGGGCAGTTTTTCCATTGCTACGCGAGAAGCTTATGTGGGCCATCGCAGGTTGGATTTTTGGTATTTTTATCGGTCTGCTCCTCCTGGCTATACTTGTTCCTGTTGTTGTGCCCTATAACTATGAGCGAGGCATCCTTTCTATCCTCTTAACTTCGTCGCTGCTTGGCGCGCTTGTTGCTGTTGTACTTGGTAGTGCTGTGCTGCTCATTGTAGACATTCGTCGCCTGCTTCAGGCTAACGAGCATATGATTGTAATTACCTACGAGGATTTTGTGAAGCAGGAGGGGAGTAAGATTATTCAGGTGCCGCTGAGTCATGTGCGGCATGTTACTCCGCGCGGTCGTTCACCACTGGAGCAGAATGCGATAAAGAGAGAAGATGAGATGGAGCGGGGTGTGGGTGGAGGAAATGTCTTTAGCTCTCTGTTTGGGCGTAGAGGGACGTCTTTGCGTACGCGTCGCCGGCGTATGCGTGCTCCGACTTCATTAGCGTTTTTGGATGCACGTGATGATACAGAAGTGATTGTGGTGAGCGACGATGCCTTTGGCGATCCATTTGTAATTGCAAACACTCTTAAAGAGTATATGACTTCTTTGGCAATTGTAGAACGTTCTGAAATGTAACACTGCTGTTAGCATTTCTACTGTTGATCCCAGAGAAGGGAAGATCATGTTACTTGCACTTGATATCAGCAACACAAATATCAAATTTGGCCTGTATGAGCAGGAGACGATGAAACATCATTGGGTAGTCTCGACGGTGCGGCAGCGTACAACCGATGAGTATGCGATGGTATTAAGTGATCTGCTGCGCCACGTTGGGTTGGCACTAACCGATATCGATGATATGATTATATCGAGTGTGGTGCCGCCACTTACACCAGTATTTGAGGATCTTGCAGTGCGCTATTGCTGTAAAGAGGCGCTGGTTGTGAATCACACCCTTGATCTTGGAGTGCAAGCCCTGGTCGATAATCCGTGGGAGGTGGGCTCCGATCGTATGATGACGGCTGTAGCTGCTCACCATCTTTACGGAGGCCCTGCGATTGTCATCGCCTTTAGTACAGCCACAACCTTCGACGTAGTCTCTGCGCAAGGAGACTTTCTGGGTGGTGCAATCGCCCCCGGCCTGATGATCTCTGCCGAAGCTCTGACTAGTGCCGCCTCACAGCTCTACCGCGTGAACATGACCCCGCCCCGCTCAGCCCTGGGCAAAAACACAATCGAGAACATACAATCGGGCATTATTTACGGTCATGTCGGCCTCGTGCAAGGTCTGATCGCTCGCTTACGTGCGGAGATAGCAGACGAGGGTGATGAGGTGAAGGTGATCGCGCATGGTGGCCTGGCCCAGCTCCTGGCTCCCATTATTCCAGAAATACAGCATGTGAATCAATTCCTACCCCTAGAGGGTCTACACCTCACATATAAGAGACTAAAAGAAAGGTAGTGTGGCACGGCTTCGCTGCTCTCTAAAACTTTTATTTATTCTTACATAATTCAATACGCTTATACATTTTTACAAACTATTGTGCGAAGCACAATAGTTTGTAAAAATGTATAAGCGTATTGAATTATGTAAGAATAAATGGGCCTTCCTGGACTCGAACCAGGGACCTCAGTCTTATCAGGACTGCGCTCTAACCACCTGAGCTAAAAGCCCGCTTGAGCGGGAATGAAAAACTCCGCCTCTGCAAGCGGGTGGAGAGGCAACTTCCTATTTTCCCACGCAGTTGCCCACGCAGTATCATCGGAGATGAGAAGCTTAACTTCCGTGTTCGGGATGGGAACGGGTGTTTCCTTCTCTCTATAGTCACCACCCCACCCGCGTGCAGAAGCGGACAGGATTGACATCCTGGTGGAGACGAGGGGATTCGAACCCCTGACCTCTGCCGTGCAAAGGCAGCGCTCTACCAACTAAGCTACGTCCCCATATGGGCCTTCCTGGACTCGAACCAGGGACCTCAGTCTTATCAGGACTGCGCTCTAACCACCTGAGCTAAAAGCCCGTATATGGATTGGATATCCTTCTAACACTATCGCTAAAGCACCAGCGCAACTCGAACAACTAGAGAGTGGTAAGGGCCAACAAGCGAACACCAGTCTTTTGATAAACTTGATCAGATGCACTCACTTGTACAAGTGAGTATCGACCTGGAAGTTGACATCTTCAAGAGATATCTGTGCTCCCTAGAAAGGAGGTGATCCAGCCGCACCTTCCGGTACGGCTACCTTGTTACGACTTCACCCCAATCACCGACCCCACCCTCGAC
>JAABUZ0100004288.1_pt1 | contig 19873 bp, 17 predicted proteins | sample 5562091 | NCBI WGS metagenome assembly JAABUZ01 (sample SAMN12813069, study PRJNA571459) | rock metagenome | isolation source: Antarctica rocks | place: Antarctica: Victoria Land, Linnaeus Terrace sud | collected 2015-12-21 | reverse complement strand
CAGGCCGTCTACGGCTACGATCAGCGCGTCGAGGTTCTCGGCAGCGCAGGCGCCATCAGTATCGACAACAACTACTCTAATACAGCTACAGTCAGCAACGCCCACGGAATCAGCCGCGACCGGCCACAACGATTCTTTCTGGAACGCTACGCCGAAAGCTTCGTGTCCGAACTGACCTCCTTCATAGATGCCGTGCTCTATGATAAACCGATTCCTGTCACCGGACATGACGGTCGCATGGCAGTCGTTATAGCTCTGGCCGCCCAACAATCCCTCGTTGAACATCGCTCTGTTCGCCTCTACGAACTTGATCCTTATAAGACCGTTTGATAGGCGAATAATCTATGCTTTTTCTTACTGAGCTAGTTGCCCACCGTCAACAAGTAGCTCTGTACCATGCACAAATGATGCGTCATCGGATGCGAGAAAGGCGTAGGCGGCTGCAATCTCTTCCGCGCGGCCTACTCTTCCTAAAGGAATATTACTGGAGTAAGCGGCAATAAACTCAGGCGAATCGATGGACTCGGCAAGCGGAGTAAGAATATAGCCGGGACACAGAGCGTTCACACGAATCCCTCGTGATCCAAGCTCCAGTGCCATAGTTTTCATAAGCATAATGATCGCGCCCTTCGAGGCATTGTAGTGCGCATATTTCACCTCGCCCGCCAATCCATTTTTTGAAGACATCAATACAATTGCGCCACCCTTGCCACTAGCCACCATCCGTTTAGAGACTTCGCGGGCAACCAGGAACATACCACGTAGATTGACGGCAATAATCTTGTCCCAGTGCTCGGCAGTAATGTCTAAAAAGCTTTCCTCCCAGGCAATACCAGCGTTATCAATCAAGACATCGATCCCACGTAGTCCTTGCTCGGCTTTCTCTACAAGGCCCTGCACCTGTTCCTCCTGGCTAACATCGCATTGGATTCCCTGAATAGCCCCATATTTCGCAAGTGTCTGCACTGTCTGCTCAACCTCGCCTTGCTCAAGTCCGCAGATAAAGACGCGCGCCCCTTCTTCGAGAAAACGTTGCGCCGTCGCCAGGCCAATCCCTCGACTCCCACCAGTAATCAGAACTCCTTTGTCTCTGAGACCACGCATACTTTAACTCCTTTCGGTCACTCTGTCACTCTCTATAGGCTACTTTATAAAACGCCTTCTATGCGTGAATCACCTTTAAAGCCTTGTCGGCGACCTCAAGCGTTGTGTCAATATCCTCTTCTGTATGCGCAAGACTTATGTGATTGCGTTTCAGATTGACTGGCAGCTCGTAAATGCCATTTTCGATCAGCTTGCGACGGTAGGCAACAAATTTCTCACCATCGTTGCGCAGGAGATCCGTGTAGCTCACGATAGGTCCTTCCTGGAAATACAGGACAAAGACCGAACCGAAACCTTCTACTGTCGCTGTAATCTGGTATTTGCGTATAATTTCTCGCAGGCCCTTCCGCATCCGCTCACCAAGACTGAAGAGTTTAGCATAACTATCGGGCCGTTCAAGAATCTCGATAGTCGCAAGCGCGGCTGCTACTCCTGCGGGATGAGCGTTAAAAGTACCGGCAAAAAAGACATCGCCACCGGGCCTACAGTGCTCCATCAAGTCCGCTCGACCTGCCAATGCCGCCAGAGGATAGCCATTAGCAATGGCCTTCGCCATTGTGGTCAGATCGGGAGTGACGCCGATGACCTCTTGATAGCCACCCAAGCTATGTCGAAACCCTGTGATTACTTCATCAAAGATGAGAATGACACCATACTGTGTCGCCAGATCGCGCAACCCCTGGACAAATTCAGGCCGTGGTAGCACACAGCCGATGTTGTGAGGAATCAATTCAAGGATGATTGCTGCAATCTCCGAACTCTGCTCTTGCAGCGTCTGGCGTACTGATTCCAGATCGTTAAATGGGAGAACGAGCGTGTTTTCTATCGCCTGGGGCAGCATCCCCGCTGAGAGCGGATCTTTCTGCCCAATTTTTTCGGCCGGACTGATAACGTTCATCAAAATTGCATCATGCCACCCGTGATAGCAGCCCTGAAATTTGATGATCTTGTTGTGACCCGTGACGGCGCGGGCCAATCGCAGGGCAGCATAGGTAGCCTCTGAGCCAGAATTGCAGAATAATACTTTCTCTGCGGAAGGAACATAGTGACAGATTTTTTCAGCTAACCGTGCCTCTAGCTCGTTTGAGCCAACTCCAACGACATCAATCTGAGTCAACGCTTCCGTTGCACACTGATTAACCTCCGGATTACAATGTCCCAGCAACAGTGGACCAAATGCAGCGTGGTAGTCGATGTAACGTTTCCCTTCAGCGTCAAAAATATAGGCTCCCTGTGCACGTGTAAACACAAGATTAGGCTCGACGAGGCGATTAGCACTGCTCACTCCACCAGGAATATAGCGCTGTGCATGTTCGATGATTAACTGAGAACGCGATGTGGTTGTGCTCATAGACACCGACTCCTTTACATTCTTCTCTTTAAGACACTACTCAAACATGTGTATACATCAATCTCACATTTTGCCTCGTCGGCAGGTGGCACCAAAGTATCCTACGTCTTCATCGATAATACTCGCGCATAAGCGCGTGTTCGGGCAAGTCCAGAATATCTTTTAATAGTGCATTTGCCTGCTCTTCTGAGTGTGTCCAGTGATCCATCAGAATAAGATTCAACAACATTTGTTTACTATGCGAGACATACGCAGCAAGCTCAAGATTCCAGGGGGCAACGCAATCACGCAGTGCGTATGCTAATACACTAGCAGGTAGACCATCGGTCTGTATCCCATCAATGCCACGCATACTCACTAGCGCGGGTGTCTCTGCAGAGAAGTTCCGTGGAATGCCCGGTACATACTCACCCTTGTTCTGGACATTCACGATCATAACGCGCGGAATATCGCAGGCGATAGATTCAATCAAAGGTATGATGCTCTCGTGCGATAGTTGGGGTGGATAATATTCAGTAACTTTTTCGCTCATGTTTTCGCTGATACGCTTAATGTTCTCGACCTCCTGCTCTATGACATTGAAATACCTGCTCCACCACAGCTCAGGATTCTCTTGCCAGCGCTCTTCCGTCGCAGTGTCGGTGTGATACCACCACCCCCATGAACCTCCGCCATCAGTGCCGGTGTCGCCAATAGGCAGAGCGCCGAAGCGTCGATACAGATCTATCTGCTTAGGGTCCAGACCACCGCCGCTATGTTTCGCCCAGTGCTGTTCAGCCTGAGTCTCGATCCACTGGTCGAGAATTGGGAAAACGTCCTGCCCCTTATAATAAGCCTTTGTGAGCCAGATAAAATGATTGACGCCTGGAATCTCGAAGGTCAAATGTTCACGTTCCTCCAGTCCCAGTATGCGTGCTATTTCATACACTTCGGCATAGCCATGACATAGTCCAACAATCCTGGCTTGCGGATACTTACGCGCAAGATAGGTAATTCCACCCATCACAGGATTCGCCGATTGCACATACCAGGCATTTGGACAAATCTCAAGGATGTCCTCTATCACGGATTCGAAGAGCTGTAGTTGATAAAAGTTAACCCAGAATGGTTCATCATGCATAATATGGAGACTACCACCGAAACGATACCCATGCTTACGAGCAACTTCCCAGCCCGTGCGCAATCGCTCATGCCCTCCAATCAAGGCTGTGTTGATCACGAAATCTGCCCCTTGCAGCGCTGCACGTCGATCGGTCGTCTTCTCCAGGCGAAGTGTAATGCCAACTTCTTTGGCGAAGCGCGTGCAAAGTAAGTGAGCCGCATCCAGCCGCTCCTGATTTACATCCATAAAGCTGATTGTGCTGCCTTGTAAATTCGGCGTGAGGCAAATATCACGAATAATGCTAAGAGAGAAGACCGCGCTACCAGCTCCAATAATGCTGATCTTTATTGCCATATTTCTACCCTACCTTTGTCCTGTCTACAGTACAAAATAATGTTCATTTCTATGGCTTGCACGTCCTGAGCTGAACCTCTTGCTAAAAGACTCAGTTCAGGTTGTTTCTAGTTCACCTCCATCTCTTTTGTACTTGCCGCTTTCCGAAACTCATCTTCATTAAAGAAAGGTGATAGGCGCTCACGGACCGATTGTGAATGGTATGTGACCAGGCGTGCAGCACTCTCCGGATCGCGCCGCGTGATCGCGTTAAAAATCGCCTCGTGTTCCTGATTGGACCGTTGCATGCGGGATATATCGAGCATCGTTTCGTAGCTCATAAGATAGAGATCTGTCCGTTCCTCGTTGTGCAAGACAAATTGGGCGAGAGGAATGTTATCTGAAGCGAGACCAACGGCACGATGGAAGTCACGCCCTGAGCGGAGTAAGCCAGGTATATCATCACAATCTACACATTGCTTGCTAAAGATGATAGCGTCCTCCATCGCACGCAACTGCTCATCTGTCGCCATGAGCGAGGCACGGCGAACCAAATATGGTTCCACAACTTCATTGGCGACGAACATCTCGACAAACTCCTCACGCGTCAACTGACGTACATGAAAGCCTCGTCCTGTCCGCTGTGCAATCAGCCCTTCATGTTGTAAGATAGCAAGCGCCTCGCGCACTGGCGTGCGACTTACTTGCAACTTTGCTGCTACCTCTTCTTCAATCAAGGCCTGCCCATATTTAAAATAGCCCGAAAGAATCGCCTCTTTAATCGCTGTGTAGGTCGCCTCTCTGTATCCTGGTGCCTTTTGTAAAACAAGAGGTTCAAGTGATCTTGGCATATATTCACCTTTGTGTATAGCTTCGTCATATTCGTTTCGTTAGAACTAGCTTTGTATACAAGAATACACAGTATTTATGGTTTTTGTCAAATCGTATTCTGCATCTGCTAGATGCCGACAACCCATTTCTCATAATTTTTAGAAGAAATTTCGCTTGACAGGAGAAAATTTATCAGTTATCATCTCTCATAAGCAAAAATCGCCGCGTTTTCATCCATATTTGTTCGAACGTTTGTATACAAATTCTAACTGAAGGTCGTTGGTCGGTAGACACTTGGATGCAATTTTTAAGATTGTCTATACACACGTGTGATTATGCTTTATCGTCCCTAGTCATCGTATTCCTCTACGTTTTCAAAGTAGGTAGTGCACAGGTAATACTACGGATTAGTGATACCGTAGTAAGGAGGCATGTACAACATGTCAAATGGTAATGTGGATGTCGCAATTATTGGTGGTGGCATCATTGGAATGAGTTGTGCCTACGAACTGGCTCGCCAGGGAGCAGGACGAGTCGTTCTCTTTGATAAGCAGAATCCAGCCAGTGGGACTACGGGAGGGTCGGCGGGCGTCGTCTGCCTCCACGATATGGGTGAGCTCTACGCTCTCCTGACACTGGTTGGCTATGCCCGCTATCAACAACTACGCCATGATTATGACTTCACCTTCAATACCTGGGGTAGCCTCAATGTCATCTACGAGCCTGATAGCTTTCCGCCACCACCGAATCCTTACCAGCAGCGCTTCGGTGCCGGCGAGAATAGTATCTATGCTCATGAATTGCTGGAACCATCTGAACTTCTACGGCGCTATCCCTGGATAAAGCCAGAAGGAGTAAAGGGAGGCTTACTCTACACAAATCAGGGCTTCATTGATCCGTATGAATTGGTCACACTCTATGAGCGCTTAGCGCTAGAAACCGGACGTGTCGAAATTCATCGTAATACTCCAGTTCTGCAAATACGCACTGAAAACGAGCGCATTACGACGCTCGTTACACGGCGTGGTCAGTGGCAAGCGGAGAGAGTGCTTAACGCAGGCGGCCCCTGGGGGGCGAAGGTTGCTGCGCTGGCTGGATCTCAGCTTGACCTTACTCCACAGCGTATACAGGTCTGCGTTGCTACTGCTTTTGACGATGGAGTGGAGAGCGCACCGTTAACAAGCGTTCCAGAGTCGGTCGATGGCGAAGGTGTTTGGTGCCGGGGCGAATTAGGCGGAACGTTGCTTTTCGGTCAACATCACCACACTACGAAAGCTGGCTATACGGTCGACCCCGATTATGTCAATCGCGTCAACGATTCTCACTATCCACAGGCCGTAGAGCAGGTCTACCGCCGCTACTGGCATCTTCCCCGCAGCCTTTTTCTCAACGGCTGGTGCTGTGTCTATGGAACAACTGAGGATGGCTTCCCTATTATTTCACGTGATACTCGGCTGCAAAACTTCTACCACGCGGTTGGCTTGAACGGCCACGGCATTACATTGCATGCCGGCGTCGCCCAGGCTGTTGCCGAATTGCTTCTACGCGACCGTACAACGCTCGATCTTCGTAGCGTGTCGGGTGCGTCAGGATACCTGGATTTCTCTATGCTCGATGCTGGGCGCTTTGCACGCAACGAGCTACTTACTTTTGATCTCTCCTAATAGAGATATGTCTATCCCTTTCGCTAAGAAGGGAGTAGCAAGGAGTAGAGCTATGACCGCCAGCTATCTATCTCGCCGCGAATTTATACGTTTAGGTACAGCCGCTACCAGTGGAGCCGCATTACTGGCCGCTTGCTCGAATGGCTCAGGGACAGGAAACAGTACAGGACCCATGACGATTAAATTCTGGAACTCCACGTATGAGACCACTGATTCCAACGATAAGAGTAAGAAGAAAGAACAGTTTTATATTTATCAGGCCGTTCAACGTTTTGAGGCAGCCAACCCCAATATTAAGGTCGATATCCAGATCCATCCCGGTACTACAGATATGTTTACACAGTATCGCGTGGCAAGCATTGCGAAAAATGGGCCGGACGTGATGACGTTATGGTCGGGATCATACATGTTACAGCTCAAGCGCTTCCTGGAGCCACTCGATTCGTATTTTCCGTCTCAGGAACGATCGAGAATTCAGGGCTGGAACTCGGTGACTGAAGGCTTTAAAGAGGGGGCGGGTAAGATATACGGTGTTCCCAATACCTCAGACGGCATCACTGCAGTCTATTACAATAAGAGTATTCTCTCAAAAGCTGGCATTAACCCGGAGACTAACTGGCCAAAGAATTTTGACGAGTTCCTGTCTATGCTGGACAAGCTTAAGGCCGCAGGCACAACTCCGCTCTCTCTATACGACAACGGCTATACCTTCTTTAGCCTGGACTACTGGCTTGCCCAAATGGTGAACGGCGATCCTGGAATCGGAGACCTCGTGGCAGGCAAACGCAACTTTAGCGATCCACAGTTGATAGATGTTATTCAAAAGTGGTCGAAGCTTGCTCAATACACTGTACCAGGTGCTCCAACGATGGATAGTGGGCAAGCATCTCAATTTTTCTATCAGGGCAAGGCAGCGATGACTATCAACGGTCCCTGGCCATTGGTAGATATGCGTAAGGCTTTGGGCGACAACCTGGGTATACATAAGTTACCTGATTTCAGTACGTCGGCCTCCATCCAGAATTCCGGCGTCGGCGGCACAGGCACAGCATTGATCGTTTCGAACTATTCAAAGCATAAAGAGGAGTCCGTCAAGTTCATCAAATTCTTAATGAGCCAGTCCGAGCAGACGAAACGCGCACAGGATACGTCTGGGAACCTCATTAACACAACTGATGTTGATGTGACCAAAATCTATCAGGAACCATACAAAGTCCAGATTCAGAAGTGGGTTCTGGAGCCAAATACCATCTTCTGGCCCGATAACATTTTCCCTGCCGATCTCACCAGTGAAATTTCAGCTCAGGCTCAGCTCGCCTGGACGGGCAAGATCAGCCCACAGCAGTTCATGGGCAAATTAGATGCTAAGCGTGATGAAGTGCTGAAAGCACCCAAGCAATAACCTCGAGTTTAGGCTGGGCGATGTCTAGAGAGAGAGAAAAGTATACTCTGAGCTCTACACGTCGCTCGCGTACGATAACTATGGGTGAGGCTAGAAAGGCTGGTAGCTATTATGGATATGCTTAAGCATACAGAGGAGGCGAAATCAACGCGCGAGGAGAAACCCGTTGTAGTATCACGGCCTCCTCGCTCCACATACATGACTCTGGGCCAGAAAGAAAATCTAGTGGCGTATCTCTCTCTCCTTCCAGCACTTGTCCTTATAGCACTATTTATGTGGTATCCGCTTATCACTGCTTTTTACCACAGCTTTACACTCTGGGATGGAGCTAGTGCTACCTGGATTGGGCTCAAGAATTATACAGATATCGTGACTTCGGGTCAATTGTGGCTGCTCTTGCGCAATAATCTGATCTTTCTACTCTCCATTCCCGGTATCCTGTTCATCTCGCTCGTAGTTTCTATGCTGCTGTTTGAACGGGTACCCGGCTGGAGTTTTTTTCGCTCGGTTTACTACATACCGACTATTCTATCCGCCGTCATTGTTGGTTTCTTAATGAAGACGCTCTTCTCTTCCGAGGGAGCGGTCAACGAGTTTCTCAAATTGATTGGACTCGGAAGTTGGGCGCAGCCCTGGGTCGAAAACGTTCCGACTGCCTTCCTCATATTGATTCTCGCCTTTTACTGGCAGACGTTAGGTCAAGGAGTGCTGATTTTTCTAGCAGGTCTATCGTCCATACCATACGAGATGATCGAGGCGGCCCGCATCGATGGTGCAAACTGGTGGCAGCGCCTCTTCAGAGTGATCTTTCCTATGCTGGCTCCAGCAATCTCTTATTTTATGGTCACCAATATCATCTACATCTTCGTCGGCCTCTTCGCCCTTGTCTTCTCGGTGACACGTGGCGGACCTGGCTACGAAACAACGCCCATAGACTACATGATCTACCTCAAGGCTTTTGAGTCAGGAGATCTAGGCTACGCCTCTGCATTGTCAATTATCCTACTTGTCCTGGTCTCTGTTATCTCCTGGTCCCAGGTAAGGGCGCTCGATATGCTGGGAGCCGAGTAGTTCGAGTCATCCAGAATGGAGTTTTCCGTATGCCAAAAACGACGGCGATTGTGACGCGCACAGGCGTTGTTGCCATCCTGGCTCTCTTTGCCGCTGCCGCACTCTATCCAATTCTCTTTATGTTTTTCACCAGCTTCAGGACCTCGGTTGAATATACAAATAATCCGCTTGCCTGGCCACAAAGCTTTACCTATGTCGAAAATTTCGTTTCTATGTTCAGGAATTTCGATGTTATCCACCTGTTCCTGAATACGATTCTCTACATTGCGTTAGCGGCAGTAATATCACTATTGGTGTCCGTGCCAGCAGCCTTCGCAATCGCCAAGCTTCGTTTTCCGTTCAGACGCCTGCTCTTTATGACTATTATCGCCAGTATGGTTATCCCAGCCATTACCTTTATTATTCCCGATTATATACTGATGTCGGATTTCAATCTGGTCGATAATCTCTGGTCTGTTGTCTTGCTCTGGGCTGCCACAAGTGTACCGGGATCTGTCTTTCTCCTCTCCGCGCTCACACGTAGTCTTCCAAACGAGCTTGTCGAAGCGACGAAGGTGGATGGCGCAAATTACTTTCATATGATGATCAGGGTGGTCATCCCTATGATCATTCCCGGTATCGTGACCATCACAATCTTCAACGTTACGACGTGGTGGAATGACCTGTTGATCCCGCTCATTTTCCTACAGTCGGACACAAATAAGACGATGACAGTTGCAGTTGCAACGATCGTTGGACGCTATAGCACCGATTATCCACAGTTAATGACAGGCTTGCTGATGGCGGCACTCCCACCCATACTTATCTATATTTTCCTGCAAAGCTATATTCGTCGGGGAATAGTGATGGGAGCAGTCAAATAATCTACTAAGGCCCGCGCTGCGACAATCCCTCGCGGGTGTCGTCGGTGCAATACATTGATTGTGGAGAGCTATACCAGGTTTATCTATACTTGTAACTAGAATGAGAGCAGGTGAGTATGAGATTGCGTAGCGCAGAGTGGTTTGAGGGGCGAGACGAACTAGGGCCACAGAGTCGCTCTGTGCTGAGGTCGTTGGGCTGGACACAGGAGTTTTTCAGTGGCAAACCTGTCATTGGCATCGCAAACTCTTGGAGCGAGTTAAATAATTGTAATCTTGGTCTTAAGTTGATTGCGGATGCAGTCAAGCGCGGTGTGATAGCAGCGGGTGGAATTCCGTTGGAGTTTAACACGATCTCGCTCGGCGAAGAGTTGATGAAGCCGAGTGCGATGCTCTATCGCAATCTCTTAGCAATGGAGGTTGAGGAGACGCTGCGTTCTTATCCGCTTGATGGAGTGGTACTACTCACAGGCTGTGACAAAACAACTCCTGCTCAGCTCATGGGAGCGGCCAGTGCGAATCTGCCTGCAATCCAGATTTGTGCAGGTCCTAAAGCTACCGGTCGTTGGAGAGGGCACGAACTGAGCTCAGGGACCGACCTCTGGCATTATCTAGACGAGTATCGCATGGGCACACTGAGCGAGGAAGCATGGCATGAGCTAGAGGAGAACTATTCTTGCAGCGTTGGAACTTGCAATACGATGGGGACAGCCTCGACGATGACACTTCTGTCTGAGGCACTAGGTATGATGCTACCTGGAACGGCAACCATCCCCGCAACCAATGCTCAGCGCCTCGCCGCCGCCGAGTTGAGCGGACGGCGCGCCGTGGCATTAGTCTACGACGATATACGACCGGCGCACATCATGACGCGCGAGGCGTTCGAGAACGCGTTGCGCCTTTATATGGCTATCGGCGGCTCGACGAACGCCGTCATTCATCTCATCGCTATCGCCGGGCGACTTCGCGTGCCGCTCACTCTAGATGATTTCGGTCAGTTCGCACATACCACACCCATGCTCTTGAATCTACAACCTTCAGGTACAAAGCTAATGCAGGATCTTCACGCTGCAGGTGGCACGCCCGCTCTTCTGTACCAGCTGCGCGACCTGCTCCACCTGAATTGCATGACGGTGACAGGAAAGTCGGTCGGCGAGAATATGACTCCAATCACCTATACAGACACAGAGGTTATTCGTCCACGCGAAGATCCACTCTATCCATCTGGCTCACTGGCTATCTTACACGGCAATCTTGCACCACGCGGTGCCATTTTACGGACGACAACAGCATCTCTCTCCCTACAAAAGCATCGCGGACCAGCCATCGTCTTTGATTCCTATACTGATATGTTGGCACGCATCGATGATCCCGATCTGCCTGTCAACAAGAACTCCGTGCTTGTTCTACGCAATGCTGGCGCAGTAGGAGTGCCCGGCTTGCCCGAATGGGGCTCAATCCCCATTCCCAAAAAGCTGCTGATGCAGGGAATCAAAGACATCGTGCGCATCAGTGATTCACGCATGAGCGGCACAAGTTCGGGCACAAGCATACTGCACGTGACACCGGAGGCTGCTATCGGTGGTCCCCTTGCACTTGTCGAGGACGGCGACATGATAGAACTGGACGTTGAGGCATGTTCTCTCTCGCTGCTGGTTACAGATACCATTCTCGACTATAGGAAAAACTTGTGGACCTCACCACCGCGACGACATCTGCGTGGCTATCCTCGTCTCTATGCCGAGCACGTCTTACAACCCGACGAGGGCTGCGATTTCGATTTCCTACGCCCAACATCTGATGCTGAACTACCCTTCGTCCCACCCATTGTCGGGCGATCATAAACATGCTTCTATCACAAAAAAATGAATGTACGTGCTTCATCACCCCAGAACCGTAGAAACCATAGAGAGCACGAGGCGTAATGCTCCTCTTTCGAATTACAAAAGACCTCTTTGTGTACATCATATAACGTGGTACAATTCTGTTATTATGGCGTATTTCATTGTATGAAAACGATAATGTATTGTAAACAGGGAGATAGAGCTTTATGGCTACTTCTGAAAACACAGTTCATGGAGTCCCTACACAACCACCTCATTATCTTGATGCACACGCGCAGGTTCGGCCCAACAAAACTGCGCTCATCTGTGGTGATCGCTCGCTGACCTATGACCAGTTGAATGCTCGTGCCAGGCGTGTAGCAAATGCATTGAGTGCATTGGGCATCAAGGCAGGAGATCGCGTTGCCGTGATGATCTACAACTCTATCGAGGCGCTCGAAATCTCTAGTGGTCTATCAAAGATCTCAGCCGTTGGAGTGTTGCTCAACTATCGTTTGCGTGAGCATGAGGTCGCGTATATCATCAATGACTGTCAGGCAAAAGCGATGATAGCGGGTGCTGGGCTGGTGGAAGTCGTTGAGCAGGCGCGTGCCGAAGTAAAGGAGCAAGTAACATATATTGCGGTGAGCACCGAAACTCCACAGGGATGGCAGCAGTACGAAGCACTCCTTGCCGATACAAACGAAGATGTGCCAGAGAGTAAGGGTGGAGTTAGCTCTATAATGAGTTATACTTCTGGTACAACGGGCAAACCGAAAGGCGCTTATCGTCCAGATGGGGTGGAGTTAGACATTGTGATGAGAAGTGTGCAAGCATTTGAATTGTCCGCGTCCGATGTGCACCTGCTAGCCGGTCCGTATTATCATAGTGCACCAAACTTTTTTGTCTCCATCAACTTGATCATGGGTGCAACTGTTGTCGTGCAACCAAAGTATGATTCAGTAGAGGCATTACGATTGATTGACCGCCATAAAATTACGACGACCTTTCTAGCTCCTACTCTGTTGCAACGCCTATGCGATGTTCCAGAAGATGTCTTTTCGCAGTATGATACAAGTTCTTTGCGCACAATCATTCTAGGTGGGGCTCCATGCCCCTATGTATTGAAGGTCCGTGCCATCGAACGTTTTGGCGAACACATATGGGAGTTCTATGGTGCAACTGAGACGGGCTTTGTGACTATTCTCAGGCCAGAAGATCAGCTGCGCAAGCCCGGCTCGTGTGGTCAGGTCGGACCAGGACAAGAGATACGCCTGCTGGACGAGGCTGGAGATGAGGTTTCTGATAATGTGCCTGGAGAGATGTATTCGTGGAACACCTCGTTAGCAGAGTACTTTAATAAGCCAGAGGCGACGGAAAAAAATAGACGCGACGGATTTTTTTCCGTCGGCGATATTGCCTATCGTGATGCCGAGGGCTACTACTACATTTGTGATCGTAAGATCGATATGATTATCTCTGGCGGTGTTAACATTTATCCAGCAGAGATCGAGGCCGTACTCGCCGCCCATCCTGCCGTGGCAGATGTAGCCGTGATTGGCGTACCAGATCCGCTCTGGGGCGAATCGGTGAAAGCTATTGTCGAGCTACGCAAGGGAGCTAGTGCTACCGAGGAGGAATTAATCACCTTCTGTACTGCACGCATCGCTGATTACAAGAGGCCACGCTCGGTCGATTTCATGACTGAAATTCCACGTAACCCAACGGGCAAACTGCTCAAGACAGATATACGCGCACCCTACTGGAAAGATGTTCAACGAAAAATTTAATAGAGCAGTTTTAGTCCATTTCCGTAACGAAGATATCTAGACAGGTTCGAAGGGAAACTCCGCTATCTTTAGATCTTGTATTGTCCATCTTGCGCATTTCCATCGCGGTTTGATGGTTGCGCAAGATGGATAATACGCTCTTTTCTCCTACCAGTTGTTCCAATGCAGCACTCGATCCAGATCCTTACGCGGTCCAGGTTTAAAATCTGTGCCCAGTGTATAAGCCACTGGTATCAGCGAAGCTTGTGTATACTCTTCATAAGGAATACCTAACAGTTGCGCCGCCTCTTTTTCATAAGGAAGATGCAATGTGGTCCATGCCGTCCCTAATCCTCGCGCCCGTGCCGCCAGCATAAAGCTCCACACAGCAGGCAGAATCGAGCCCCAGGTTCCCGCTTGTTGCACACTCGACGCACCTTCTAAGCGGCCGCGGATGCAGGGAATGACATGCACCGGCACCTCATGCAGATGTTCCGCTAAATAATCCGATGAGGAGACAACCCGCTCTTGTATTTTCGCGAGTTGCGGCCGGGCGGCGAGAGCTTCCTTTGCACTGGCTGTAGAGGCCGCCCGATAACTCATATAGCTCTGCTTATAAAGATCGGCCAGCGCCTTACGCTTCTCTGCATCCGTGACAACGACAAATTGCCATTGCTGACTATTGCTTCCCGTCGGTGCCTGAACCGCGATCTCTATACGCTCCCGTATCACGTCCGGTTCCACCGGCCGCGTCAGATCCAACCGCTTCCGCACCGCACGTGTCGTCGTCAACAGCTCATCAAGTGTCAGGTCAAGTAACGCCATGTCTTCCTCCAACTAAAATACATCGCTCATCAGCTAAATAGACGACCTATTCACTTTCTAATCTTCGTCTCTTCCTCTGAGAGCGTCTGGCTTCTCCATGATTCATCTATATCTCATCACGCTCGATCATGTCAACAATTGTTCCACTCACACGTCAACAAAGCTATAGATTTCCTTTTAGCTCACCACTTCTATGTAGTAAAATCCTATCCTTCTATTTTCTTCTTACTATCCACCAGTCGTCTCACTTGCTCTCGTACAGCCTGACCCATTTGCTTCGTCATAGCCGTTCCTCCCAGATCGGGCGTCCGCACCTGTCCCTCTGCCAACACATCTTCAATGCTCCGCGTAAGGACATCAGCCGCCTCCTGCTCACCCAAAAAATCGAGCAGAAGTTGTCCCGACCAGATCGACGCTAACGGATTTGCAATCCCTTGCCCCACAATATCGGGTGCCGAACCATGTATCGCCTGAAATAGACTTGGATAACGCCGTTCCGGATTGAGATTCGCACTCGGTGCCAGTCCCATACTACCAGATATCGCCGCGCCCAGATCAGTGAGAATGTCTCCAAAGAGGTTGGATGCAACCACCACATCCAGGCTCTCCGGCCGCGAGACAAAGCGCGCGGTGAGCGAGTCTATCAACTGCTGCTCATTCTTGATCTCTGGATACTCTGCCGCGACCTGCCGGAACACATCGTCCCAGAAAACCATGTTGTGTTGCATACTGTTGGATTTAGTAGCACTGGTAACTTTCTTGCGCCCATACTTCCTGGCATACTCAAACGCATAGCGAATGATCCGTTCCGTCCCTTTCCGTGTAAAGATGATTGATTGAATCGCAACTTCATCCTCTGTCCCTTGATGCACGCGCCCACCCGCACCAGCATACTCGCCCTCAGTATTCTCGCGCACACACACAATATCAATATCTTGAGGGCGCTTATCAGCCAGCGGACTGCGCACACCTGCTAACAGGCGCGAGGGCCGCAGATTGACATACTGCTCAAACGCCTGCCGAATAGGTAATATCAATCCCCACAGCGTAATATGATCCGCCACGCGCGGATCTCCTACCGGCCCCAGCAGAATGCCATCAAAGCCTCCCTTCTCCAGCACGCTCAGACCATCCGCCGGCATCATAGCTCCTGTCCTCAGATAGTGCTCAGTCCCCCAATCGAATCGCTCAATATCAAACTGAAATCCACCATCCACCGTTGCAAGCTCTGTCAGCGTCCCAACACTCTCCTCAATGACCTCCGGCCCAATCCCATCGCCAGGAATGACGGCTAGATGATATTTTTTCATCTCGTCCCTTCTTTCTCATCTCTCTTCATAGAGAAGGCTCGACTTCAACTGTGTGACTTTCACTTTCTTCCAGTGTACCCGATTTTTCCCCTCTTTGTTACCTGCTACAATCCTCTATCAGGTTCACAGAAGCACCATATAATGGTAAGATAACGGAAGTGGTGAGGAGTGAGGCGGCGGTCTATTTTTTAATTGCGAGGAAAAAATGATTATTTTAGAGACGGAACGCTTGCTGTTCCGACCATTGACGCTTTCTGACCTGGATGCTTTAACAACCCTTTATGCCGACCCCGAGGTGACACGTTTCCTGGGTGGACCGCGTGATCGCACAGAGGTGCAACGCGCCCTGACTGGCTATATCCGCGAGTACGAACTCTACGGCCATTCGTTCTTCGCAACGATTCGCAAGGACGATGAGACTTTTATCGGCCAATGTGGCCTTCTGAATCAGGAAGTAGAGGGACGCCCAGAGATTGAACTGGCCTACGTCCTGGCCAAACCATACTGGCAGCAGGGTCTCGCCCTGGAAGGCACGCGCGCCATCCGCGACTTCGGCTTCCAGCAGAAGGGATTCCTCCGCATCGTCTCTCTCATCCCCCCTGAGAACGAGGCGTCGATCCACATCGCAGAGGACATCGACATGCAGTTTGAGCGCGAAGTCTCCCAATGGGGCCAGAACTTCCGCCTCTACGCCGTCAACAAATCTCCCGCTAATAGCTAAAGGACTACCCGGGCTGATCATGCTCATCAATGGACACGACCAGCCCGTATTGCTCTGCTGCCTACCTGCATGCTAACTACATATCTTCTAGAAATAAAAAACTTTCCCTCCCTTGAAAAACTTCACACTGTTCGCACACCCATTCTGTTATAACAGCAATGGATGAAGCAAACTGTACTTCACCTCTCGTATCTACGAGACATTTCCCCTATACTTTACAATAAGGAGATTCTTTCTATGCACATCGATCCCCTCTCTTTAGCAGTCTGCATTATCGTTTTTCTTGCCCTGATCGGTGCGGTGACCTGGTTCGTTCGCAGTCGTGGTCGCACTCGCAAATTTTAACTATGTCACTCGCAGTACAGGAGAATGTTTCTATGGCTCAAAAGCAACTACAGCTTCAAGAACGCCCCCTTGAAGCTTCTCCGGCAACTTCACGCCCGTCTTTTAATAACGGCAAACAGCAAAAGCGTGGAACCTTGTGGGTGATAGGTTCGTTCGTCTTTTGTCCTTGCCATCTGCCTATTACTCTGGGTTTGCTCGCGGCAGTCTTTAGCGGCACGGCACTGGGGGCACTTGTGGTTCACTACTCGCTTATCGCTGGCACAATCACTACTCTGCTATGGGCTGCTGGCACCTGGTATGGCTTTCGTCAGTTACGTGCTCGACAAACCTGTGCCATATAGTAAGAACAGTCATTTAAACGGCTTACGCTACGCAAGCTCAGAGCTTGCGTAGCAATAAATCCTTCGTGAGCGAAAACGTGTTGATACTGAAAGACAGAATTTTATGCGGCTACTGATCATCGAAGACGAGGAAGATTTAGCAAATGCTCTGGCCCTGGGCTTACGGCAAGAGGGTTATGCCGTTGATGTGACTACAAACGGGCAAGAAGGATGGGAACTGGCGGATGTGAATGCCTATGACGTACTCTTGCTCGACCTGAACCTGCCAGACATCGACGGCTTAACTATCTGCCAGCATCTCCGTATATCACATCCTCACCTGCTTATTCTGATGCTAACTGCACGGAGTAAAATTCATCAACGCATCGAGGGCCTGGATTTGGGAGCCGATGATTACCTGGTGAAACCCTTCCACTTTGAGGAACTACTAGCCAGGATTCGTGCCCTCTTGCGCCGGGACATGCGTGGCCGTGATCCAGTGCTACGTTATAAAGAGGTGAGCCTTGATCCATCCGCGCGCATCGCCTGGCTGGGTCGGCAACCTCTTGAGATTACGAGAAAAGAATTTGGCATCCTTGAATATTTATTGCGCCATCCGGGTGAGGTGGTGACACAAGAGGATCTGTTGGAGCACGTCTGGGATATGCACTCAGACCCTCTTACAACGACGGTTCGCACTCACATCACATCCCTACGCCGCAAATTGGGTGATACCGCAAGTGCCTATATCGAGACCATCGTAGGTAGTGGTTATCGCATCGGCAAACCTACTCCACCAGAGGAAGTGCAATGAAACAAAATGTCGCTCAATATAGTCCTACATGGCTTCACTTCATACCCCTCACGCTCCAGCTTCGCATGGCATTATGGACAAGCGGCCTGTTCGTAGTCCTCTGCCTTATCCTGGTGACTTTTATTAATGTCGCGACTATCCTACTCAAGCCGCATCAGCTCTTGACTATCTCAATCATTGGCTTTCTCTTTGTTACCATTGGCGGTGGCTTCGGAGCATACTGGATTGCAGGGATCTCGTTGCGTCCCGTAAAAAAAATGAGTCATGCTGCTACCCTTATCAGAGCCTCAACCCTTTCAACACGCCTCTCACTTCCAGGCCCTCAGGACGAACTGCACACCCTTGCAGCTACCTTCGATGCCATGCTTGATCGCCTGGAACAAGCCTTTGAGCAATAAAGTCGCTTCGTCGCCGATGCCGCGCACGAACTACGAACTCCCCTGGCAACACTACGTACAAATCTGGAAGTGACCAGAAGAAATCCACATGCGACTCTTTCCGATTATCAGCAGATGTTCGTTATCGTCGAACGAGCTGTGATCCGACTTGAGCACCTGGTCGCAGCCCTCCTCGTCCTGGCAACTGAGAAGCAGGCTATCAAACTAAAAGCTGTCTCTCCCCTTCCACTCTTAGAAGAGGTTATTACAGATCTTCAACCAACTGCTTCTGCACATCAAGTTACACTCTATCTTGAGGCATGCACTACTATCTCACTCTGTGGAGATGAGCACTTGCTGACCCTGGTCTTTCGCAACCTCATTGAAAATGGAATTCGCTATAATCGTCCAGGCGGAACGGTGACTATAACTATTGCTGATGCCTCAACTGGCGTACACGTTTGTGTTGCTGATACAGGAGTTGGTATTGCTCAAGAAGATCAGCCTCATATCTTCGAGCGCTTCTACCGTGTAGACCGCTCCCGCTCTCGCCATAGAGGAGGTGCTGGTCTCGGCCTTTCCATCGTCCAGCACCTCCTCTCCCTCCATAATGGCTCTGTATCCCTCGAAGAAAGTTCTTCAGCAGGAAGTCGTTTCCTCGTTCAACTACCAACTTCTTCGGCTGCACTATTTACTGACACTAATTCTATAAAACGTTGCTAAATTCTCATCAAGCTACCCGCGCTCGGTTCATCCAGAACCTGGATTCTATCTCCTTGTTCTGTACCTTCCTCCACTTCTATTCCACGTACTTCCCAGCGCGAGGTTTCACCTTCTCGCCAAAATTTCAGGTCAAGAAAGCAGTGGCCTACACGCAAGCGCTGCAACTCAATATCCGGCAACCAATCAGGTAGTGTTGGTTGCACATATAGCCGCTTGTTTGGCGCATCAGCCCGCAAGCCTAATATCGTTCGGATCATATGAAAGATGCTACCAGTAGCCCACGCCTGTGGTATATTCGCACCGCCTGGATAGAGAATCGGAAAATCGACGCTGCCCTCCCGCTGAACTCCGGCAAACACCTCTGGTGGTCGATAGGCGTCAAAGCTCTCGGCAGCATCAAAGATGGCGCGAATAACTTTGTTGGCTTCATTGGCCAGCCCATAGCGTTTGAAGCCATCAGCGATAATACCATTATCCTGCGGCCAGATCGAACCACGCTGGTACTCAAATGGATCATAGGCCGGATTATTGGCGGAGAGTGTGCGAATGCCCCAGCCGTTCCACATATCTCTCTGCAACAGCCGCTGTGCTGTCCGTTCAGCCTTATCCTGATCAGCAATACCGCTCCATAGGCACTGTCCCGCATTGGAGGCAATCGAGGTTATCTGCTTCTTGTTCGGATCTAGCCCAAAGGCATAGCATCCCTCGTCCTCCATCCAGAACGTCTCGTTAAATTTTCGCTTTAACGCATCAGCCTGCTCCTGCATAGCTTTTGCCCGCTCTTCATCACCCAGCGCACGATATACCTCGACCATCCGTATTTTTGCATCGTAGACGTATCCTTGCAGTTCGCACAAGCCCTTAGGCTGTTCAACCTGACTTCCATCCGCATAGACGACAGCGTCCCCCGCATCTTTCCAGCCTACATTACTGTAGTGATAGGGTGAGAAGCTTTTGTACTCTTGAAATCCGTCTCCATCCAGATCCCCATAATTGTCGATCCAGGCCAGACATTTCTCAGCGGTCTCGCGGTACTCTTTGAGCATCTCGATATCGCCGGTCCAGCGATAGGCCTCCGAGAGGACGATGAGGTAGAGAATAGTAGCATCCGCAGTTCCATAAAAGGGT
>JAABUZ0100004287.1_pt1 | contig 19874 bp, 19 predicted proteins | sample 5562091 | NCBI WGS metagenome assembly JAABUZ01 (sample SAMN12813069, study PRJNA571459) | rock metagenome | isolation source: Antarctica rocks | place: Antarctica: Victoria Land, Linnaeus Terrace sud | collected 2015-12-21 | reverse complement strand
TGGCCGAGCCGGCTGGCTGGCTGGTCGGTGAGCCGGGTGAGCTGCTCCCTGATCCCCACCAGCTCCTCGAACATGTGTTCTACTCTAGCGCCGGTCCTGGCAGGAGTCAAGGTCAGACCTGCTGCGGCACAACCGGTCTGCGCTAGCACAAGGGTCGACAAGACCGCACCGGCGTCCACAACCGCCGCGACCCGACCCGCTCGCCATCACCACCGTTGCTCGTGTGCCGGCGCGCGCGGAAGACTGGAGGGCGTGCTGATCCACCCCTGGGATGCCGGTGACGCGGAGCAGGGCTGGGAGTTCCTGCGCGCGCAGGGGTTCGGTCACCTGGTCGCCGTCGGTCGCGGGCGCGAGGTGCCCGTGGTCGTGCCCACCCAGTTCACCGTCACCGGCTCGGGCGCCGGGCGGGAGGTGCTGCTGCACCTCGCCCGCGCCAACCCGGTCTGGGCGGCCCTGGCGGAGAACCCGGCCGTGGTGCTCTCGGTCGCCGGCGACTGGGCCTACGTCCCCGGCGCCTGGAAGGCCACCGACGACGAGGATCCTCGCCTCGGGATCCCCACCACCTACTACACAGCCGTGCAGCTCGTGGCCAGCGCCGAGGTGCTCGCCGCCGAGGACCTGCTCGCCGTCCTGCGCACTCAGCTCGCCGACCTCGAGCCCGCCGGTGGCCTCGCCGACCCCTCGGTGCACGAGCGGCGCCTGCCCGGCATCCTGGGGCTCCGGCTGGTGCCGCGGGAGATCCGGACCAAGCTCAACGGCGGCAACGTCGACACCGAGCACCGGTCCGCCGTCGCGTCCCGGCTGCGCGAGCGGGATGGTCCCGGCGACGCCGCGGCGGAGACAAGGCTGCGCCGCACCGACTGAGCGGCCTGGCAGGCTCTGCTGCGTGGCCCTGACCGCCCCGGACGGGCCGGCCCCCGCGGAACCGGCCCCCGCGGAACCGGCCCCGGACGAACGCCTGCCGGCGACCGGTTTCCGGGAGGCCCTGCGCAGCGGCGTCGGTCCGCGGCTGGCCACGACCCTGCTCGTCCTCGCGTTGCTCGACGAGGTGGACCGGGCATCGCTGTTCGTGCTCGGCCCCGACATCCAGCGCACCCTGCACCTGTCCGACGCCAAGCTCGGCGGAGTGGTCAGCGCGAGCGCCCTGCTGCTGACGATCCTGGGCCTGCCCATCGGGGTCCTCGCCGACCGCCGACGCCGGGTGACCGTGGCCGGCGTCTGCGCCATCGTCGCCGGCTGCTGCACGGCCCTGACGGGAGCCGCCCGGGGATACGGGCAGATCCTCGTCGTCCGGCTGGCGACCGGGGCCGGCCAGGCGAGCGTGCTGCCCGTGCACAACGGGCTGCTCGCCGACGGCTACCCCCCGGCCTCCCGCCCCCGCGTGATGGCGCTGCACAACACCGCGGCGCCCACCGCCAAGATCGTCGCCCCCGCCGCCGCAGGTGGCATCGCCGCGCTCGCCGGCGGCTCCGCCGGGTGGCGGTGGCCGTTCCTCGTCACCGGCGCGCTGCTCGTGCTCGCCGGGAGCCGCGCGCTGCGACTGGCCGAGCCGCGCCGCGAGCAGGCCGTGACGGCCGCCAGAGACCCTGTGCTGCAGACGGTCCGAGAGCTGCTGCGCATCCCGGGACTGCGCCCGCTGCTGCTGTCCATCGGCGTCCTTGGCTTCTCCATCGTCGGCACCCCGACGTTCGTCAACCTGCTGTTCAAGGACCACTACGGCCTCGGTGCCTTCCGACGCGGCCTGCTCGACGGGATCGCGCAGGTCGGCTCGTTGTGCGGCGTGGCGATCGGGAGCCAGCTCGCCGCCCGACTCCCCCTGCGCGGCAGGGTCCGCGCGCTCGCGATCGTGCTCCCGGCGTACGGCGTCGTGCTCCTCGGCGCGCTGTCGCTGCAGCCCCTCGGCCTGCTGGTCGCGGGGCTCGCGCTGGCGAACGTGCTGGGCAGCGCCGCGGTGGTGCCCTACTACACCAGCGTCGCGGCGCTGGTGCCCGACCCGGCGCGTTCGACCGGGTTCGCACTGATGGGGGTGAGCGTGGCGGTGGTGGGCGGAGTGTTCGGCACGGTGCTGCTGGGTGCCATCAGCGACGCGGCCGGTCCACGGGTGGCGCTCGCCAGCGTCATCCCGGTCGCCGGCATCGGCGCCGGTGCGCTCGCGGCCCTGGCGGCGGCCCGGCTGCACCGCGACAGCTCACCATGACCGGACCAGGGGCGGCTCAGGCCGGCAGCGGCGCGGCCAGGCCGTTGACCCGGCGGACGACGGCCACGATGTCGGCCATGATCGCCGTCAGCTCGTAGTCCTTCGGGGTGTACACCGCTGCGACGCCGTGCTGCAGCAGGGTCGCCTCGTCCTCGGGCGGGATGATGCCGCCGACGATCACCGGCACGTCGGCCACCCCGGCCTCGGCGAGCCGGGCGAGCACGTCGGGGATCAGGTCCATGTGGGAGCCGGACAGGATCGACAGCCCGACGACGTGGACGTCCTCCTGCGCCGCGGCTGAGGCGATCTCGGTCGGCGTGAGCCGGATGCCCTGGTAGACGACCTCGAAGCCCACGTCCCGGGCCCGGACGGCGACCTGCTCCGCGCCGTTGCTGTGGCCGTCCAGGCCCGGCTTGCCGACCAGGATCTTCAGCCGCCGGCCGAGCTCCTCCGAGGTCGCGGTAACCGCCCGTCGCACGGCCGCGATCGCCTCGCCGGCCGCCCCACCGTTCGACGCACCCACCGAGGCGCCGGAGACCCCCGTGGGCGCCCGGTAGGAACCGAACACGTCGCGCAGCACCGCCGACCACTCCCCCGTGGTGACCCCGACCCTGGCGCAGTGCACCGTCGCCGGCACCAGGTTGGCGTCGGTCTTCGCGGCGTCCCGCAGCCCGCGCAGCGCGTCGTCCACCCGACCGGCGTCACGGCCGGCCCGCCAGGTCCGGATCGCCGCCACCGCAGCGCTTTCCACCGCCGGGTCGACGGTCTGGATCGAGCCCTCGGCGCCACCCGTGAGCGGCGAGGGCTCGGTGGTCGTGAACCGGTTGACCCCGACCACGGTCAGCTCGCCAGCCTCGATGCGGCGCCGTCGCTCGGCGTGCGCCGAGACCATCTGGCCCTTCATGTAGCCGCTCTCCACCGCCACGACGGCACCGCCCATCGCCTGCACCCGGTCGATCTCGGCCTGCGCCTCGGTGACCAGCGCCGCGACCTTGGCCTCCACGACGAGCGAGCCCTCGAACAGGTCGTCGTACTCCAGCAGGTCGGTCTCGAAGGCCAGCACCTGCTGCAGCCGCAGCGACCACTGCTGGTCCCACGGGCGCGGCAGGCCGAGCGCCTCGTTCCACGCCGGCAGCTGCAGGGCGCGGCAGCGGGCGTCCCTGGACAGCGTGACCGCGAGCGCCTCGAGCAGGATCCGGTAGACGTTGTTCTCCGGCTGGGCCTCGGTGAGGCCGAGGCTGTTGACCTGCACGCCGTAGCGGAAGCGGCTCTGCTTGGCGTCGGTCACGCCATAGCGGGTCGCCACCAGATCGGTCCACAGCCGGGTGAAGGCGCGCATCTTGCACATCTCCTCCACGAAGCGCACCCCGGCGTTGACGAAGAAGCTGATCCGGGCGACCACCTCGCCGAAGCGCTCCGGCGGCACCTGCCCCGAGTCGCGCACCGCGTCGAGCACGGCGATCGCGGTCGACACCGAGTAGGCGATCTCCTGCACCGGGGTCGCCCCCGCCTCCTGCAGGTGATAGCTGCAGATGTTGATCGGGTTCCACTTCGGGATCGCCGTGTAGGTGTAGGCGATCATGTCGGTGATCAGCCGCAGCGACGGCCCGGGCGGGAAGGCGTAGGTCCCGCGGGAGAGGTATTCCTTCACGATGTCGTTCTGCGTCGTCCCGGTCAGCGTGGTGACGTCCCCGCCCTGCTCCTCCGCGACGACCTGGTAGAGCGCGAGCATCCACATCGCGGTCGCATTGATCGTCATCGAGGTGTTCATCGTCTCGAGCGGGATCTCGTCGAACAGTGCGCGCATGTCACCGATATGCGAGACGGGTACGCCGACCTTGCCGACCTCCCCGCGCGCGAGCTCGTCGTCCGGGTCGTAGCCGGTCTGGGTCGGCAGGTCGAAGGCGACCGACAGCCCGGTCTGGCCCTTGGCGAGGTTGCGCCGGTAGAGCGCGTTGCTCTCCGTCGGGCTGGAGTGCCCGGCGTAGGTCCGCATGACCCAGGGTTTGTCTGCCGTCCTCCGGCCGGACGCATCATCCGCCGGCCTCGCGTCGGTCTCGCTCACGAGCCGGAATCTACGCCGCCGGCCCGCCGTCGCGCGCAGGAGCAGGTTGTCCGGGTGCCCCTCACCATCGCGCCCGGCGACACCTTCCCCGACCTGGAGCTGCCCGACCACGACGGCGTGCCGCGGCGGCTGTCGGACCTCGTCGCCGGCGACCCGGTGCTGCTGCACACGGCCCGTGGCCACTGGTGCCCCAAGGAACAGACATTCGCCCGGCGGGTGCTCGTGCCGCTGCAGGAGGAGGTGGAGGTGGCCTACGCGCGGTTCGTCACCGTCAGCACCGACCCGCCGGGGACGACGCGGGGCTTCCGGGCCGGGCTCGGGGCGCGCTGGCCGTTCCTGTCGGACGAGGCGCACAGCTACGTCGACGAGCTGGGGCTGCGCGAGACGACCGACACGGTGCACCATGTGTACGCGCCGTACGCGTTCCTGCTCCGCCCGGACCTGACCGTGGCCAGGACCTGGGTGGGCTACTGGTACTGGGGGCGCCCCACCGCGGAGGAGATCCGGCAGGGGTTCCGCGCGCTCACCCGCGAGCTGCGCCGGGACTGGGACGTCTGATGACCGGCTGGCGGTGGTTGCGGGTGCTGCCGGACACCGTCGAGACCGCGCCGGCGGGGGCCCGACCGGGGCCGGAGTGGGTGCGGGTCGACGGACGGCTGCACGACCCAGCGGGTGCGGCGGCCACCGTATGGCTGGTGCTGCTCGAGCCGGGGACGGAGCCGCTCTACGACGACCCCGCGGTGTCGCAGGCCCTGCGGTCGGTGCTCGCCGGGCCAGCCGTCGATGCGGTCTCGACGCTGACGCGCGACACCGTGCACTGGTCCGGTGCCGTGACAGTGGTCCGCGACGGTCGCGACCCGCGCGCGGATCCGTTTGCCCGCCTGGGCCGCCAGCGACTGCTCCATGTCGGCCCCGGCGTGCTGGGTGCTTCGCCGTTGACGATCGGCCCGGTGACGCAGCGCTACGCCGGGGCGCCGTGGCCGGTGGACCGCTTCTGAAGCTCCCGCCGCCGGGCTCAGGCGGCGGCGGGAGCGTCTTCGACCGCGATCACGCGGGACAGCCGACTGACGAACAGCAGCCGGGCCAGCGAGGGGCCCACCCTGGTCAGCACCAGCCGTCGGCCGGCCCGCTGGGCCCGCCGGTGCGCGCTGAGCAGGGCGCCCAGCCCGGTGGCGTCGACGAAGGTGGCGGCGTCGCAGTCCAGCAGCAGGTCCCCGCTGCCCGCGTCGACGGCGGCGTGCAGGGCAGTGCGCAGGTCCGCGACGGTCTGCACGCCGACCTCCCCGCTGACCGCGAGGGACTGCCCCGGTCCGAGGACCGACACGACCAGCACGGGTGACCTCCCTGGGCTTGCGGGCGCTGGGACCGAAGACTCGACAGCAGCGTGCGTGTCTCGACCACATAGACGCCGCAGGCGCGCCGGAGGTTGCGCGACCACACTGAGAATGTGCCGAGCCGCGTGGGACTGGCCCAGACGCCGTTCCTGTCGTCGTACCACTTCGCACTCGGCCCGGGCGCAGCTGTCATCGCCCTTGGTGTCGTGCTGCTGGCGTGCCGCTGGGTCTTCTCCACGAGCCACCGCGAACGTCGGGCGGCGTCGGCCCGGGCCCAGGCGGACTTCGGGCTGCTCGTGCCGGTCGCGTCCCCGGCCGACCTGGCCGCCGCGGAGCTGGCGCGTCGGCTGCTGGCCGGTCACGGCGTGCGGGCCACCGTCGCCGAGACCCGCCCGCCCCCGGGACCCGTGCGGGTGACCGCCGACGGGCACGTGCTGCCGCGCCAAGAGGAGCTGCCGGTCGTCCGGCTGCTGGTCTTCCCCGCCGACCTCGAGCGGGCGCGGACCCTGCTGGCCGGCGGCTAACGCACCCGGTCGACTGTCGCACCGAGGGCGGAGAGCTGGTCCAGGAATCCCGGGTAGCCACGGTCGATGTGCTGCACCTCGTGCACCTCGGTTGTCCCGTCGGCAACGAGCCCGGCGAGCACCAGCCCGGCCCCGGCGCGGATGTCGGAGGCCCGCACCGGCGCGCCGGACAGCTGCGGGCGCCCGTGGACCACGCAGTGGTGGCCATCGGTGCGCACGTCGGCGCCCAGCCTCGCCATCTCGTCGACGAACTGGAAGCGGCCGTCGAACAGGTTCTCGGTGATCACGCTCGCGCCGTCGGCGACGGACAGCAACGCGATGACCTGCGGCTGCAGGTCGGTGGGGAACCCCGGATAGGGCAGCGTCGAGACGTCGACCGCCCGGGGCCGCGCTGCCCCGCGGACCCGGAAGCCGCCGGTGACCTCATCGACGGTGGCGCCCATGTCGGTGAGCTTCGCCAGCGCGACGGCCAGGTGGTCGGTGCGGCCGCGGCGGATCAGGACGTCGCCATGCGTCATGGCGGCCGCGACGGCAAAGGTCCCCGCCACGATCCGGTCGGCGATGATCTCGTGCGTCACCGGGACGAGGCCGTCGACACCGTCGACGGTGATCGTGGAGGTGCCGGCGCCGGTGAGCTGGGCACCCATCTCGACCAGCAGGGCGCACAGGTCGACGACCTCGGGCTCCCGCGCCGCGTTGTCGAGCACCGTGGTGCCCTTGGCCAGCACGGCCGCCATCAGCAGGTTCTGGGTGGCGCCGACGCTCGGGAAGTCCAGGATGATCTCGGCCCCGCGCAGCCCCCCGGCGGTGGCGACGAGCACGCCGTGCTCCACCTCGACGGTCGCGCCCATCCGCTGCAGGCCGTGCACGTGATAGTCCACGCCGCGGGCACCGATGGCGTCCCCGCCCGGCAGCGGCACCCGCGCCTCCCCCTGCCGGGCCACCAGCGGCCCGAGCACGCAGATCGAGCCACGGATACGCCGGACCAGGTCGTAGGGCGCCTCCACCCCGGTGCGCGCGGGAGCGCGCACGGTGACCCGGCCGGCGACGGCGTCGACGGTGACCTCGCAGCCGAGGCTGGCGAGGATCGCGCCCATGGTCGGGACGTCGAGGATGTCGGGGACCCCCGTCAGGGTGGTCTCGCCCTCGGCCAGCAGCGAGGCGGCGAGCAGCGGCAGCACGCTGTTCTTGGCTCCCGGCACGGTCACCTCGCCGGCGAGCCGCGCGCCGCCGGTCACGCGAAAGTGCCCAGCGTCGCTCCACCCGCTCACCACCCGGCCACCACCCGGCCACCGTAGGGGTGCGCGGGTGCGGGACGGGCGAGCGGCACGCACCTGGTCGGTGTCAAGTCAGCGTGGGTGAGAGCGTGGGTGTCAGCCCGCGGTCGCAGCGGCGGCGCGGTCCTTGCCTGCGGCCTTGGCGGCGTAGAGCGCCCGGTCGGCCCGATCCACCAGCTCCATGGACGTGCCACGGGCCGAACCGGGGGTCCAGCTCGCCGCACCCACGGACACGGTCAGCCGCCAGCCGGCAGCCTGGCGGACGGTCACCGCCCGCACCGCCTCGACCAGCGCCTCGGCCACGAGGAGCGCGCCGGTCTCGTCCACGCCGGGCAGCACCACGGCGAACTCCTCGCCACCGAACCGCGCCAGCAGGTCACCCTCCCGGTGCAGGGACGCTGCCAACGCCCTGGCGACCGCGATGAGTGCCGCGTCGCCCACCAGGTGGCCGAAGGTGTCGTTGAAGCGCTTGAAGTCGTCGATGTCGACCATGATCATCGACAGCGGGTCCAGTGCCCGCGTGCAGCGACGCCACTCACCGCGCAGCGCCTGGTCGAAGGCCCGCCGGTTGGGCACCCCGGTGAGCGCGTCGCTCATGACCATGCGGAGCATCTGCTCCTCCATGGCCTTCTCGGCCGTGACGTCGAGCACCAGACCGACGGCGCGCAGCGCGCGCCCGCGCCGATCGCGGTCCAGCACCCTGCCGCGCAGGGACAGGTGGCGCTGCCCGGCCCCCTGGCCGACCCGCAGGCCGACCTCGCAGACGCCGACGTCCCCGAGCTGCTGCAACGCGCTCGCCACGGCCCCCGCGTCGTCGGGGTGTGCCACCGCCGCCAGCGCCGCCGCGTCGGCTGGCAGCGGGCCGGCGGCGACACCCAGCACCTCGGCGGCCTGCTGCTCCCAGGTGAAGCCCCCGGAGCGGACGTCGAGCTCCCACAGTGCCGCGGCCGCCGACCCGACGGCCAGATCCAGCCGCGCTCGCAGGTCCAGCCGCTGGGCCAGCAGCCGGTGGAACTCGGTGGTGTCCCGGCCGGCCGCCCACCACAGGTCGGTGCCGGGCACGGGCCGGGCCACCCATTGCAGATACACGGTCGTCCCGCCGTGCTGCAGGAAGCGGTTCTCCAGCACGACCTCGGCCGCGCCGCCCTCCAATGCGGCCAGTCCCGCCACAATCTGGGTCAGGTCGTCGGGGTGTACCAGCTCGAGCAGCGAGCGGCCGTTCACCTCGCTCAGGGGCAGGCCCAGCAGCCGGGCGAACGCCTCGTTGACCTCCCGGAGGCGCCCGTCGTGGCCGGCGAGGGAGAACAGCTCGACCTCGGTGGCCCGCGTGGCGGTGGCCCCGGTCACCGCACCCGGTTCCTGGCGTAGAGGGTGAAAAGGGTCTGCGCGACGGCGGCGTTCGTGATCAGGTCCGGGTTCACGAGCGGGTAGTCCGTCGCCGGCGTGAAGCCGTCCAGCTCCTCCGCGAGATCCTCGTCGTCGACGTGCTCGAAGCCCATGGTCCAGTCCGGGAACAGTGGGGCCGGAACCTCGGCGTCCATCAGCAGCCGCAGCGCCGCGTGGCGGTCGTCGGCACGGATCCGCGTGTACGTCGCCTCCAGCTCGGCCGCCGGCCCCTCCAGCACCTGCAGGAAGCTCTGGCTGCTGTAAAGCAGCATGCCGCTGAGCCCGAGCCGTTCGTTGTTGCGCCGGGCCACCCCCAGCAGGTCGACGAGCTCGTCCGGGCTGACGTCGTGGGTGGCCTGGCTGCAGTAGATGAGGCGCTTCACCGCTGTCCCATCGGCGTCCCACCGATGCCCTTGAGCGCGCCGGTTGCTGCGCCCAGGCGCGGCCGTGCAACCGTCCACCGTGCCGCGGGCGTCCAACCCGGTCGTGGGGGTGCTGGTGGGGGCGGATCGGGAGGCGTTCGCGGCGTACGTCGCCGCGCGGTCCGCGCCGCTGCTCCGGACGGCGTTCCTGCCCGGCGGCGCAGGCCCGCCGGGCACCACGTCCTACACCGGGACGGTCTCCGTCAGCACGGGCGCCGGCCCGAGCCGCGAGGTGCACGTCGACACCCGCTCCACCACTGTCGGAGGGTGAGCGCAGACTCCACCGCATGCAGCGCACCGTGTTCGACGCCGACCACGAGGCCTACCGCGCGAGCGTGCGGGAGTTCGTCGCCAGGGAGGTGATCCCGCACCATGCGCAGTGGCGCACGGACCGGCTCATCGACCGCGGGATGTGGCTGGAGGCCGGCAAGCAGGGGCTGCTCGCGCCCGGCGTACCGGAGATCTACGGCGGCGGGGGGGTCGACGACTTCCGCTTCAACGCCGTGCTCAACGAGGAGCTCTCCGCGGTCGGGGCGGCGCTCGCGAGCAGCGTCACCATCCACACCGACATCGTGGCGCCGTACCTCCTCGAGCTCACGACCGACGAACAGAAGGCGCGCTGGCTGCCCGGCTTCGCCAGCGGCGAGCACGTCGCGGCGATCGGCATGACCGAGCCCAGCGCCGGCTCCGATCTGGGCAGCCTGCGCACCACCGCCCGCCGGGACGGCGACGTGTTCGTCGTCGACGGCAGCAAGACCTTCATCACCAACGGGTACGGCGCGGACCTCGTGGTGGTCGCCGTCCGGACCGGCACGACCGAGTCGCGGGCCCGCGGGATCAGCCTGCTGGTGCTCGAGGCCGGGATGGCCGGTTTCACCCGCGGCCGCAAGCTGGACAAGGTCGGCCAGCACGAGGCCGACACCGCGGAGCTGTTCTTCGACGGGGTGCGGGTGCCGGCGGCGAACCTGCTCGGCGAGGTCGACCGCGGCTTCGTGCACATGATGGAGCGGCTGCCGCAGGAGCGGCTGTCCTGCGCCTTGTCCAATGTCGCGCACGCCTGGGCGGTGCTCGGGGACACCCTTGCCTACGCGCGGGAGCGGCGGGCGTTCGGCCAGCCGATCGGGTCGTTCCAGGCGAACAAGCACAAGCTCGCCGAGCTGGTCACGCAGCTCGACGTCACCAGGGCCTTCGTCGACACCTGCCTGGCCCTGCACGTGCGCGGCGAGCTGTCCGCGGTCGACGCCGCAAAGGCCAAGTGGTGGAGCAGTGACGTGCAGAACGCGGTCATCGACCAGTGCGTCCAACTGCACGGCGGCTACGGCTACATGACCGAGTACCCGGTCGCGCAGGCGTGGATGGATGCCAGGGTCTCGCGGATCTGGGCCGGCTCCAACGAGATCATGAAGGAGATCATCGGCCGCGACCTCGGCCTCTGACCCCGTCGCTCGGCCCGTCGCTCGGTCGGCATAGGGTCGCCGACATGACCGTGCACCTGACCCGGATCTATACCCGCACCGGCGACGACGGCACCAGCGCCCTCGGCGACTTCTCCCGGGTCAGCAAGACCGACCCCCGACTGGCCGCCTACGCCGACACCGACGAGGCGAACGCCGCCATCGGGGTGGCGCTCTCGCTGGGGGGCGGGGACCTGCCGCCCGAGGCGCGCGAGGTCCTGTCGCAGGTGCAGAACGACCTGTTCGACGTCGGCGCCGACCTGTGCGTGCCGGTCACCGAGGAGACCAGGGACCGGCTGCGCATCACGGCGGCCTACGTCGACCGGCTCGAGCTGGCCTGCGACCGCTTCAATGACGACCTGCCGCCGCTGACGTCGTTCATCCTGCCCGGTGGGACCCCGGCGGCGGCGCTGCTGCACGTCGCCCGCACGGTCACCCGCCGCGCCGAGCGGTCCACCTGGGCGCTGGTGGAGGCACAGCCCGGCACCACGCACCCGCTGCCCGCGACGTATCTGAACCGGCTGTCGGACCTGCTGTTCATCCTCGGCCGGGTGGCCAACGGCACCGGCGGCGACGTGCTGTGGGCGCCGGGCGCCAACCGCTGACCCGCCTCGGCACGAGGCCCGTCAGGCGCGGGAGGGCTCGCCGGAGGTGAGTTCCGCCGACTCGGCCAGCACGCTGACACCCTCGGCGGTCACGGACAGGAAGCCACCGGAGACGCTGGCCACGATCTCGGCGCCACCTTCGGGGCGGATGACGACGTCACCCTCGGCCAGCTCGGCCAGCACCGGCTCGTGGCCGGCGAGGATGCCGATGCCGCCGGCCACCGTCCGGGCCCCGACGTAGGTCGCCTCGCCCGTCCAGACTGCCTGCTCCGGAGAGACCAGCTCGACCCGCATCGTCGCCACGTCGTGAGCCTAGCTGCGTGAGCCGCACGGCCAGCCTCTGCTTGGGTGCAGAGGTGAGCACCCGGGCGATCGCCGACCACGCCCTGCTCTCGGACCGGCACTCGGCCGCGCTGGTCAGCCGGGACGGCTCGGTCGACTGGCTGTGCTTCCCGCGATTCGACAGCCCGAGCGTGTTCGCCCGGCTGCTCGACGACACCGCCGGGCACTGGTCGGTCCGGCCGGTGGGGCAGGTCACGACCACAAGGAGGTACGTCGACACCACGCTGGTGCTGGAGACCACCCACACCGCACCCGACGGCGGGGTGCTCGTGGTCACCGACCTGCTCGTGATGGGGCCGCGCGACCACGGCCACACGCTCGGCGTCGGCGTCGCGCACCTGCTGGTGCGGGCGCTCGCCTGCACGGCTGGCTCCGTGGAGGTGGAAGTGGAGGTGGCCCCCCGCCCGGAGTACGCGCTGGTGCACCCCCTGCTCACGCCGGTCGACGGCGGGATCGCGGCCCGCGGCGGGTCGGAGCAGCTCGTGCTCACCAGCCCGCTGGCGCTGCGCGTCGACGGCCCGCTGGCGCACGGCCGGTGGCGGCTGCAGGCCGGCGACGCCGTGCACCTGGCGCTGCACCGGGCCGCGCTCGGCGCCGACACCCCGGCCAGGGTGTGGTCGCAGGAGGAGCTGGCCGCCGGCGTTTCCTCCACCTTGCAGGCCTGGCGCTCCTGGTCGGCGCTGCACCAGTCCTACGAGGGGCCCTGGGCGGACCGCGTGCACCTGTCCGGACGAGTGCTGCAGGCGCTGTCGTTCCAACCCACCGGCGCCATCGTCGCGGCGCCGACGACCTCCCTGCCGGAGGTGGCCGGCGGCGGGCGCAACTGGGACTACCGCTACAGCTGGGTCCGCGACGCGAGCTTCACCCTCGCCGCCCTCTGGGTCGCCGCCTGCCCCGACGAGGCGGTGGAATTGTTCGCCTTCCTCACCACCGCCGCCGCCAGCTCGGTCACCGCCCGGCACCTGCCGCTGCAGATCATGTTCGGCGTGGGCGGGGAGCGTGACCTGACCGAGCGGGTGCTGCCGCACCTGTCCGGGTGGCGGGGCAGCGCTCCCGTCCGGGTCGGCAACGGCGCGTGGGAGCAGGCCCAGGTCGACGTGTACGGCGAGCTACTGGACGCGGCGCTGCGCCTGCGGGACCAGCTCGGTGCCCTGGACGCCGAGACCAGGGCCTTCCTCGTCGCGGTGGCCGACACGGCCGCGGAGCGCTGGCGGGAGCCCGACCACGGAATCTGGGAGCTGCGCGGCGAGCCCCGGCACTTCCTCTACTCCAAGCTGATGTGCTGGGTCGCGCTCGACCGGGCGGTGACCCTGGCCGAGCTGCTGCGGGCCCAGGACCGGGTCGCCGGCTGGACGGCGACCCGCGAGCAGATCCGAGCCGCCGTGCTCGAGCAGGGGTGGTCGGACGAGGCGGGGGCCTTCACCCAGTCCTTTGGCTCAACCGCACTCGACGCCTCGGTGCTGGTGCTGCCCATCGTGGGCTTCCTGCCCGCCGACGACCAGCGGGTGCTGTCGACGATTGCAGCCCTCGAGCGCGACCTCACCGACGAGCGCGGACTGGTCTACCGGTACACGGCTGGGGACGGCGACGGGCTGGCGGGGGTGGAGGGGACCTTCCTGCTCTGCACCTTCTGGCTGGCCCAGGCGCACGCCCTGGGTGGCCGGGTCGCCCGGGCGCGGGAGGTGTTCGAGCTGGCGGCGGGCTACGCCAACGACCTGGGACTGCTCGCGGAGGAGGTGGACGCCGGGACCGGCGAGCTGCTGGGGAACTTCCCGCAGGCGCTCAGCCACATCGGCCTGGTCAACGCTGCCTGGGCGATCAGCCAGGCCGAGGACGCAGCTCGCGGGTGAGCCGGGTCAGGCCGGCAGCCAGGTGTCCTTGGTGCCGCCCCCGCGGGAGGAGTTGACCACCCGGCTGCCCGGGGGGGCGACCCGGGTCAGGGCCGCGGGCACCGCCACCGCCGCGTCCGGGTCTGTCCGCCCCGAGGCGTCCACGCCGGACACGACGAAGGCGCGCAGGTCCACCGCACACGGGACCAGAGCCCCGTCCGCAGCCAGCGTCGGGTGGGTGCTCGCCTCCACCGGCTCCTGGGCCACCCAGCCCGCCGGGTCCCGCTCGATGGTGGCGCGCAGCCGGGCCAGCTCCTCGCGGGCCAGCTGGGCGCCGAAGACGACACCCTGGCCGCCGTAGCCGTCCACCGGCTTCACCACCAGCTCGTGCAGCCGGGACAGCGCCTCGGCCAGGGCCGGCGGGTCGGCGAGCACCCAGGTGCGCACGCCGGCGAGCAGCGGCGGCTCGCCGAGAAAGAAGTCGACGAGGCCGGGGACGCTCGCGCACACGGCCTTGTCGTCCGCGACACCGGTGCCGAGCGCGTTGGCGAGCCCGAGCGTGCCGGCGCGCACCGCGCTCGTCAGCACCTCGAGCGCGGACCGGCCGTCAGCCACTGTGGCCAGCCCCAGCTCCTGCTCGTCGAGCCGGCGGTAGAGCACGTCGACGCGACCATCGGGACCCGCGACCGTGTCGCCCCGCGCCAGCAGATCCGCGGGCGTGAGCAGCGCGATACCGAGCCGGGCGGCCAGCAAGGCGTGCTCGGCGTGGGCCGAGTCACCGGGCCCGGCGGTGAGCACGGCCACCGCTGGCTCCCCAGCACATCGGGGGGGAGCCGCCCCGCGCAGGGCGGCGCCGAGCAGCGGCAGGGCGTCCGCGGGGTCGGCGACAGCCGGCCCGGGGGCGAGCTCGGGCAGCGCCTGTGCTGCGATCTCGCGGACCAGCACGGCGTACCCCAGGCCGGACGGCACCCGCAGGTTGTCCTCCAGCACCCGCCAGCCGTTGCCATCGTGGAGCAGGTCCATGCCGGCCACGGTCGCGGGAGGCGCGGTCGTGCCCGTCGCCAGCACCGGGGCCCCGGGAACGAGGGCCGCCGGGACGATGCCGGCGCGCACGCACTCCCGCGGCCCGGCCAGGTCGCGCAACAACGCGGTCAGCGCGCGCGCCCGCTGCTCCAGGCCGCGGGCCAGCAGCTGCCACTCCCGGGCCGCGACCAGGCGGGGCACCAGGTCCAGCGGCAGCAGCCGCTGCCCGCCGTCGGCGCTGCCCGGCCCGGCGGCCGCCAGTCCACCGGCCGCCAGTCCACCAGGGCTGGGCAGCGGGAAGGTCATGCCCCGGGCCACCTGCAGGGCGTCGCGCCGGGCCGACCGCTCCCGCAGGCCGGCCGGTCCGAGGCGCTCGAGCAGCGCGAAGACATCGACGTACGCCGGGAGCGGCCGCCCGTCGCGGACCCCCTCGTCGGCGCCATGCACGCTGCCGGCGTAGGTGCTGGCCAGCTCGCCCGTCACGGCCCGCCGGCCTGCCCGGCGGTCTCCGCGATCAGGGCGTCGACGACGCCACTGAGGCCGGCCTCCCTGGCCGTCCCGCGCTGCTCCCCCGCGCTGCCGCCCGTCGCCAGCACCCCGGCGAGGGCCGCCAGCACGCGGGCGGTGTCGCCCTCGGCGTCCATGGCGGGCCGGACGTGCTCGACCAGCGCGGCCAGCACGTCCGCGGCCGGCTGCGGCCGGCCGGTGCGCGGGTGCACGAGCAGGCCGGCCACGCCCGAGCGGGAGGCCCGCCAGCGGGCCGCCTCGAGCACGGGCACGGGCACCGACGGTGTCGCGGCGCCGGCGCTCAGCTCCGCGTGGGCGGTGGCGACCAGCCCCCTGGCCAGCGCCGCCAGGGCGACGACCACCTCGACCGACGGGCACGCATCGCCGACCCGGAACTCCAGGGTGCCCACCCGGCGGTTGAACCGGATGTCCCAGTAGAGCATCCCGGGGTCGCTCACCACCCCGGTCGCCACCAGCTCCCCGGAGAGCCGGTCCAGCTCGCCGAGCGTCGTCACCGCGGGCAGCGGACCGGTGGTCGGCCAGCGCCGCCAGACCTGGCTCCGCCAGCTGGCGAAGCCGGTGTCGCCGCCGAGCCAGAACGGGGAGCTGGCCGACACGGCCAGCAGCAGCGGCAGCCACGGCCTCACCCGATGGGCGACGACCAGGGCCAGCTCGGGGTCCGGCAGCCCCACGTGGGTCTGCACGCCGCAGATCAGCTGCTCGCGGGACAGCTGCTGGTAGTCCTCGCTCATCCGTTCGTAGCGCTCGTCGGCGGACACGGTGATCTCGGCGGGATCGGCCAGCGGGACTGTCCCGGCGGCGACGACGGCGAGCCCGGCAGCCTCGGCGGCGGTCACGATCTCGGTCCGCAATGCGGTGAGGTCCGCCGTCAACCCGGCGAGGTCGGTCGCGACGGCGCTGTTGCCCTCCACCACGCTGTCCTGCAGCTCGGGCTTGACCCGCGGCGAGGCGGGGAAGGCGGCGAGCACCTCGGGCGCGCGCGGGACCAGCCGCCGGGTCGCCGGGTCCACGACGTGGAACTCCTCCTCCACGCCGAGGGTCAGCCCGGTGGGGAGCAGCCCTTTCGGGGGCCTGCCCACCGTCACAGCCACCGCCGGAACCACGCCACCACCGCGGTCAGCTCCGCCAACCGGCTCTCCGGCCGCAGCAGGCTGTGCCCCTCCCCCGGGACCACGACGAGCTCGCTCGGCACGCCGCCCGATCGCAGGGCGGCATGCGCCTTCAGGGCCTCGGCGACCGGGACGTTGGTGTCCTCCTCGCCGTGCACGAGCAGGGTGGGCGTGCGGGCGGCGTGCAGCTGGTGCAGCGGCGAGAGCCGCCGCAGCAGGGCCGCGTCGACGCGCGGGTCGCCGTACTTGGTGCGCGCGGCGTGGGCGATCCACGGCTCGGTGCCGGCGAAGAAGGTGAGGAAATCCGCGATGCCGCAGACGCTCGCGGCGGCCGCGAAGGTCTCCGGGTACTCCACGATCGACGCCAGCACCAGATAGCCGCCGTACGACGTGCCGTGCACCCCGAGCCGCCCCGGCTCGGCCAGACCCCGGCCGGTGAGCCACTGCGTGCAGGAGAGCACGTCACGCACGGCGTCCAGCCGCCGCAGGCCGCTGTCGCGCTCGGTGAAGGTGCGGCCGTAGCCCGAGGAGCCCCGCACGTTGGGCGCCAGCACCGCGATGCCGGCGGCCACCAGGCTCTGCAGCAGGGGGCTGAAGACCGGGCGCTCCTGGGCCTCCGGGCCGCCGTGCAAGCTGACCACTGTCGGGACCGGGCCGCTCGCGCCCGGAGGGCGGTAGAGCCAGCCGGCCAGCGGCAGCCCGTCGTGCGCCTCCAGCTGCACCAGCTGCGGGCGCACCAGCCGGTCGGCGTCGACCCGGGGGACCGGCACCCGGGACAGCCGGCGCACCCGGGTTTGATGGGCCAGTCCGTCCGGGTCGGCGGCGGCTGGGGCAGCCAGCTGGACGGCGAGCAGGGCGCGGGCGTGCTCGGGCTGGTCGCCTCCACGACGAGCTGCCGCCCGTCCGAGGCCAGCGAGAGCCCGCCGACCACGCCCCAGGGCAGCCCCGGGATCGGTGTGCGCCGACCGGTCGCAGGATCGAGCAGCTCGAGCTCGCTGACGCCCCCGGCGTTCCAGCCGAGCACCAGGGCGCTGCCGTCGGCGGCCACGGCGAAGCGCTCCAGCTCCGCGTCGTCGCGGGCCGCCACCACGTCCAGCGGCCCCGGCCGACCCTCGCCGTCCAGCGGCACCAAGCCCAGCACCACCGTGTCGTGGGCGGCGTCGCGGCCGGCGTCGGTGCGCAGCCACACGCCGCGCCCACGGGGGTCGAAACGTCCGTCCTCGCTGCCCCCCACCAGGTCCCGTGACACCAGGCGCAGCAGCCCGCCGTCCTCGGCGGGCACGACCAGGTGCCGCCGACCGCGCGGGCCCCGCCGCAGCACCGCGCGACCGTCTGCCGCCACGTCGGTGACCAGCAGGCCGCCGCCCTCGGCGATCACCCTGCGCTCCCCCGTCTCGACGTCGAGCAGCACCACCTGCCCGTCGTCGGGGCCGACGGTGGAGAAGGCGTACGCCGGCCGGCCGGGCGCCCAGCAACCTGCGAACGCCGTCCCGCCGGGAGGAGCCTCCAGCGCACGGGATTCCCCGCCGTCCGCGCGGACCGCCCGCAGCGCGAGCCGGGTGCCAGCGGCAGGCTGCGCCACCAGCAGCAGCCACCCGGGGGCCAGTCCCGATCCGCTCCTGGACCAGGAGACGCTGTCCACCACCTCGCCGGCCGCCGACACCGCGCGGGGCGCCCAGCCGCCATCCGCCCCGACGGCGTTCACGTAGGCACGGCTGGTGCCGTCCAGGTCGGAGACGAAGGCCACCCAGGCACCGTCTGGCGACAGCGACGGCGACCAGCAGCCCCGCACGGCCGCGAGCGCGGTCACGAGCCCGGTCGTGTCGGTCCGGGTGCCGATCGTCACCGGCTGCTCATCCGATGTGGTGGCTCTGCAGCCACATCTCCAGCAGGCCCAGCTGCCAGAGCGTGTTGGGGCCGATGGTGGAGCGGGCGGCGTTGGGGTCGTCGAGCATCCCGGCGATCCGGTCCGCGCGGAAGAGTCCTCGCGCCCGCGCCGCCGGGTCGGTGAGCGCAGCACGCACCCGGTCGAGCACCTCCCCTTCGAGGTGCTGCAGGGCTGGCACCGGGAAATAGCCCTTGGGCCGGTCGATGACGTCGGCGGGCAGCAGCGGGCGGGCGGCATCCTTGAGCACGCCCTTGCCACCGCCGGCGAGCTTCAGTCCCGGCGGGCAGGCCGCGGCCAGCTCCACGAACTCGTGGTCGAGGAAGGGCACCCGAGCCTCGAGCCCGAAGTCCATCGTCATGCTGTCGACCCGCTTCACCGGGTCGTCGACGAGCATGACCGTGCTGTCCAGGCGCAGCGCCTTGTCCACCGCCGTCGTGGCACCCGGCGCCGCGAAGTGGTCGTCGACAAAGGCCCGGCTGACGTCGGCGTCGAGCACCCAGGCCGGCGACAGCAGCTCGCTGAGGACGTCGTGCGGGCGGTCGGTGAACACCCGGGCGTACGCCGCGGCCGCCTCCTCTGGTGCCACGTCGACCAGCGGGGGGTACCAGTCGTAGCCGGCGAGCACCTCGTCGGCGCCCTGCCCCGACTGCACGACCTTCACCGAGCGCGAGACCTCCTGCGACAGCAGGTAGAAGGCCACCACGTCGTGGCTGGTCATCGGTTCGTGCATGGCCTCCACGGCGGCGTCGACGGCCGGCAGCAGCCGAGCGCTGTCGATGCGGATGCGCTGGTGGTCGGTGCCGAACTGCTCGGCCACGATGTCGGACCAGCGGAACTCGTCGCCCTCGCGGTCCCCCACCTGTTCGAAGCCGATGCTGAAGGTCTGCAACCCCGGCTGCCCGCGCTCGGCGAGCAGCGCCACGATCAGGCTGGAGTCGAAGCCCCCGGACAGCAGCACCCCCACGCCGACGTCGGCGACCATCCGGCGGTCGACAGCGGTGCGCAGCGAGCCGAGCAGCGCCTGCTGCCAGTCGGCGTCGGACCAGTCGGCGCGGCCCGGGTCGCGCTCGTGCAGCGGTGACCAGTAGACGGTGTCGGTCTCACGGCCGTCCGGCTCGATCGCCCGGACCGTGGCGGGGGGCAGCCGCCGGACCCCGCGCAGCACGGTGAGGGGCGACGGCACGACGGCGTGGAAGGACAGGTAGTGGTGCAGGGCCACCGGGTCCAGCGAGGTGTCCACCCCGCCACCGGCCAGCAGCGCCGGCAGGGTGGAGGCGAAGCGCAGCCGCCCGTCGTTCCTGGTCGTGTAGAGCGGCTTGACCCCCAGCCGGTCCCGGGCCAGCACCAGCCGGCCGCTGTCGCGCTCGGCGACGGCGAAGGCGAACATGCCGAGGAAGCGCTCGACGCAGCCCGTCCCCCACCGGTGGTAGGCCTTGAGCACGACCTCGGTGTCGGACGTGGAGAAGAAGCGGTATCCCACCGCCAGCAGCTGCTCGCGCAGCTCCCGGTAGTTGTAGATGCAGCCGTTGAACACGACGGTGAGACCGAGCTCGGGGTCGACCATCGGCTGGGAGCCACACTCGGTGAGGTCGATGATCTTCAGCCGGCGGTGACCCAGCGCCAGCGGCCCGGCGGCGTGCACGCCCGACCCGTCCGGCCCGCGCCGGTGCAGGGCATCGGTCATGCGGCCGACGGCGGCGATGTCGGCGGACTCACCGTCCAGTCGCAGCTCGCCGCAGATGCCGCACACGCCGCTGCCTCCTCGACCCACTCCGCCTACGTCGGTGTTCCCGGGTCAGCCTGGGCTGGACGGGCTACGGCGGTGTTGCGCGCGTGTGTGCTGCGCGTGTCGGGCGCCAGGTCAGCCCTGCAGCTCCTTGGCCTTGGCCTC